>ERZ778497.1726-NODE-1726-length-13141-cov-3.345484_pt1 | contig 13141 bp, 15 predicted proteins | sample MGYA00509938_ERZ778497 | MGnify/ENA primary metagenome ERZ778497 (study PRJEB29527, sample SAMN07138969) | mouse gut metagenome | material: feces | host: mouse | place: China:Nanjing | collected 2016-01-25 ... | reverse complement strand
GATTTCGGAGACCACGCCCGGGGCCGCTTTTGGCCAGGTGCCCGTAATGGAGCCGGAAGAGAAATAGAGCTCTTCCGCGAACATCATGCGGTCAAAGGCCGTGATAGACAGGATGCCCATATCCGCGTCAGTCTCCCGGAGGTCCGTGTAGTATGTGCCCTGGGGTACCCAATCGGTGGTAATGTCCCTCTGGTTTGTAAGACGGGCAAACAGCTTGATTTCTGCGGTCTTAGGGACCGGGGCCAGGGGGCTGAACGACACGGAAAGCTGGCTGGACACGGCCTGTCCAATGGCGAAACTGGAAAACGCCGCCGGGTAGGCTTTCACGCTGAGGAATTGGTCCATCTCATAGCGGGTACCGCCAATCAAGGCATAGAATTCCACGTCGGACCCGCTCTGCCAGACTTTATCCCAGTTCTGCGGCGCTGTCTGCATCAAATCACCTCCTACGCGGTGCCGAACGCCCGGCCCATGTTATTCTGCTGTTCACCCACAAGCCGTCCCACGGTCCGCCCGTCCATGACGACCTTCATCCCGTTCATCTCCTGCCGGATTGCCTCCGCAATGGCCGTGGGGGAGTAGTAGCGTTCACTCCCGGAACCGCCGGAGGGAGCCATAGCCGCCGTGGCCGCAGCCACACGGGCCCCGGCACTTGGAATGGCGCTGGCCAGTGCCCGAACGGCGGAGGCGCGGGAAAATGTAGAGGCTGTGAGGCTAACGGCGCTTTCATCGGCCCCGGCTGTCTCGCTGGCAGGGGATGCCGCCGCCCTGGAGACAGGGGTCTCCGAAACTGGGGCCGCCGCTCTTGCCCTGGGGCGGGACGTGCCTTTGGAAGATGTCTTTGCCGCAGATTCCGCCTCTTTCCGCATACTGCCGCTCAAGGAACCGGCAAGACTTTTTACAAGTCCCAGGATATTGTCCTTAATCCAGGAAGCCATACTCTTGATACCCTCCCAGAGGGCATTGATCATGTCCTTTCCGATTGCTTTCAGGTACCCGGGGAGATCGCCTAGAACGGTCCGGATATTCTGCGCAATGGTCTGTATGTTGACCCTTACACTTCCGGCCATACCCTTGATGCCGTTAATCAGTCCGGTCATGATGCTTTTGCCCAGGTTCACCCAGTTAAAGGCGGTGATGACATCGACGATTGCTAAGATAATCTGCGGGATATTCTTAATCAGAGTGGGAAGCGCCTGCAAAATACCCTTAATCAGTGTGCCGATAATCTGAATACCAGCCGCAAGGATTTTCGGTGCGTTGTCGTTGATGACCCGGGCGATATTGCTTACAATGGCCGGGACTTCCTCAATGATTGTAGGGGTACTGTCGGCGATTCCCTGCGCGATGTTCAGCGCCATATCCAGAGCCGCGTCCACCAGCAGCCCGGCATTCTCCTGGAGGCTTTCCGCAAACCCGGAGAGCATTTCAAGCCCGCTTTCAATGAGGGACGGGAGATTCTCGCGGAAATACTCAGACAGATTTGCCATTAGGTCCAGGGCGGCGTCCCTTAAAGTGGGCGCTACTTCCAAAATGGCGGAAGCGAAGCCCTCTACAACAGCGAGAAGGAGCTGGCCGCCAACAGATAAGGCCTCCGGTACGTTCTCGATGATTTGCGCAAGGCCCTCTCCAATCACATTGGAAAAGGCGTCCATTGCCCCGGACAATCCGCCGGTTTCAAAAGCCTCCGTGATTTTTCCTACAGACTCCGCGCCAAATTGGGCAAACTCCCGCAGAGACGGAATGATCTCATCTGAAACGGCAATCTTGAAGCCCTCTACAGCAGAGTTCCACTTGTCAATATCACCTTCCAGGTTTGCGGTCATGGTGTCATACTGCTTTGCGGCCTCTCCGGCGGCCCCTGCCAGTGCTTCGGACCATTCCTCTTGCTTTTCAATGGAAGTGACGACCATTTTATTATAGGCGTCGAATCCCTGAATCCCAAAAATCGTCTGCGTATAGGCCGTTTTCTGTTCATCAGAATAACCCGCAAGAGCGGCTTGCAGCTCGTTGACTACAACGTTGAAATCCCGGGCTGTTTTTGTAACCGGGTCAAACGCATTCACGCCAAGAGACGCAAGAACTTCCTTTGCCTGGTCCGTAGGCGCGTACAGATCCTTCATAGCCGCCGACAAAGCGGTAGCCGCCGCCGAACCAACTTCCCCCTGTTCTGCCAGACGGAGCAAGGCAACAGTAGCGGTCTCCGCAGACTGTCCATAGGATTTTGCTGTAGCCGCATTGTCGGAAAGAGCCTCGCCCAGTTGGGTCACATCCGTATTCGCCAGGGTCGCGCCCTTTGCCATCAGGTCAGCGTAATATGCGGCGCTCTTTGTGTCATCGGCAAAGCCTTTCATAGCCCCGGACACATAGGCGGCGGCGCTGGCCATATCCATAGACCCTGCGGCGGCCAGATGCAGGACATCCTCGATCATTGCAATAGAATGCTCCGCATCATAGCCGGACATAGCAAGAATATTCAAACCTTCCGCCGCTTCCTGGGACGTGAATTTCGTAGACCTGCCCATTTCCAGGGCCTTTTCACGAAGAGCGGTAAAGGTATCCCCGGCACCGTCTACATTTCTTTCAATATCATCAACAGTGATACCAAGAGTGGCCGCGATTTGAGACATAGCGGTCTCAAATTGCTTTCCCGTTTCAACGGAGGATTTTGCGAAAAGTCCTACCGATGCCGTGGCGGCCCCCAGTGCGGCAGTAGCAGCAGTGAGGCCGGTCTTAGCAACATTGCCCAGCTTCGAGATCCCGGACTTGAATTCGGCCTCGTCAACGTCAACGCCGATTCTGATTCTGCCGTCATTTGCCACGCTGTGCCTCCTTTCCGGACTGTCTCTTGGCCTCCTCAAAGCGCCGCTGCACGTAGTCCCGCATATCCTGCTCCGTGCGGTGTACGGCGGCGCTGCCCAGGCTGTACCGGGCCTTTTGTTCCGCGTAAAAGCACCTCTGGCCTTTTGGAACGTCCTTCATGTCAATGGTCCGGTACTGCATGATTTTGCAGAACTGGCAGTCATCCGGCAGGGACTTGAAGAGGGCTTTCCACTTCCACCAGTGCATATGGGCGGTGGTGAGGTCGATGCCGTAGGCCCGGAGGAATTCGGAGAAAATGAACTCGCTGTCCGCCTCGAAGTCGAAGCAGGCGGGCTTGTCCTTCTGGCCAGCCACGGCCTTTTCCTTGGACTCCGCCGTATAGAACGCCAGCATTGCCTCCAGGGCCGCCTCCCCGGGGGGAAGCCCCATGCGATCCATCAAGGCGCACAGGTCTTCCGCCCGTTCCTCGTCGGTCCGCCGGGCCGTCATCACCTTCTGAAACTCCATCCAGGCCCGGAAATCCGTGTCCACGGGGTAGGACCTGCCATCGATGGTCAGGCTGTCCGGCGGCGTCTGGTAGAGGCTCATTTCGCCTCAGCCAGCCATTCCCGGGCCTTTCCCACCAGGTCCCGAAGCTCCGCCGCCCGTTTCTCCTTCCGGAGGTCCACGGTGTAGGCGTCGATGATGCTCACGCAGGCGGCGTTCAGCTCGTTCACGTCCACTTCCTCCAGGGGCGGCAGTGCTCCCTGGGCAAACTCCCGGGCAAAGTTATACATCCTGGTCAGGACCTCCAGGCGGGTCAGCTTCCCGGCCCGGTACTGGCCGTCAAGCCTGCTCATGTCCTCGATTTTGGCGTCAACGGCGATGGTACGGGGCGGCAGGTCATAGTCCCGTCCCATCACAGAAACGCTGTAAGTAAGCGGCGTGTAGTCCATGTTTCAAGCCCTCCTTAGATACTGGCGTTGGCGGCACTGTAGGTGAATTCCTCCGGCTTGGTGCCCACGCTCCGGAGGTCGATGGAAATGGCGGAGTTTTCCCCCGCGTTGCCGCCGCCGTCGCTGTTGACGATGATGGAGGCGGTGCCCCGCTCGCCCTTGCCAGTGAGGACGGAGAAGTAGACGTAGGGCACAATGACGGCCTGGCCAACCCCGTGGGCAATTCCGATTTTGAAGCAGTAGTCCTGGAAGGGGTCGCCGATGTAACGGTCGCCGGTAATGGCGAAGGTCCGCTGGGTGCCGGTCTTGGTGGTGCTCATACCGGTGCGGATATACTGCTTATCCTGGGTGACGGGGTTCATCTGGGGATCCAGGCCCGCGATGCCCATCTGGACAACGGTGTAGTTCCCTACGCTATCGCTACCGCTGAGGTTAATTCCCACAGCCAGGACCCAATCGTCGTTGGTGGCAAAACCCTCGAAATCATCAGAGGGCGTATAGCCTGCCATCAGTTCAGATACTTTCATAATTGCTCACTCCTATTCATAGTAGCGGACCCGGCATTGGAACATATACTTGGCGGTGTTCCCCGCGGCGTTGACCCCGGCCAGGTCCGGCATATTCTGTAGGTTTTCGATGGATAGCACCTTGCATCCCTCAAAATGCGGGAATTTTCGTGCTTTCCGCTGTTCATCAATCCAGGCCATAAAGTCCTGCGCGGCCTGTATTTGCTCCACGTTGACGTAGCTGGTTCCGGAGTCCTGGGGGGCCGTGGAGACAATGGCGAAGTCGTAGCGCCTGATGCCGTGCCCGCCCACATAACGACGCTCCCAGCTGTTGCTGTTGACGGTTTGGATACTGATGTTGCCTGCGCTGTCCGGGATACTGTTGAACCGCAGAAAAGCATCCAGCCCCGGATATTGCGTTAGGTAATCCAACATTGCCTTGTGCTTACTGTCCATCACCTGCTCCTTAAATAGGCCGTAATGTCGTCACAGAAATCCTGCCCCTTTGTCGCCCACATGGCCCGGTCCCAATGGTCAGAGGCAAGCGGATGCTGATCCTTGCTGTACTGGATGTCGCGATTTGTGGCGTGTTTGGATGTGTTCCGCCGGGCGTAGGTACTCCCCCTATCGTCCACAAATACCTTGCCGGTCCACTGGTAATGCGCATACGGAACCTTATACTCAACGTAATAAGGCGTAATGTTCACGTTTTGGTCCAGCATTCCGGAATCCATAGGAACGTAGGGAGACATGAATGCATGAAGACGGGTATGGATATAGGTCCGTGTCTCTTCATCAAAAATCCGGTCAAAAATTTCTTGCGGGGGCCGGTTCCAGTCAATGCCTGCCATTACTTCCCCTCCAAACGGTAATGCTCCAAAAACCCGGCGGCGGTATTGTCTTTGAACAGCTGGATCTCGAAAGCATTCGGGCGGTACTTTCCCACAATGGCGGTCACGGTTTCCGGCGTCACATTTTCCGGAATCTCTCCAAGAATGAGATAATCCCCCGTAGAGAACGTAAAGCCTGCCATATCCTCCCGCCATGCGTTGTAAGGGCGGTAATCTGGAGAAGCGGGGACCCGGACCAGGCAGGACGCGCTCAGCTTGATTTCAATCGCGTTGGTCAGCAACGTGGATGGCGTCCGGTCCTGCCTCTGGGTCCAGACGCATTGATGCAGGACGGTTTTCTTCCAGGAGTCCAGATGGTCCGGGCTGTCCTTTCCGTCCCGGCGGTTCAGAAGGGTAACAGTCTCCTTGAACGTAGGCGGATAGTACTTCATGCGATCACCACGCTTACAAGCTCTACCGGCAGGATTTCAACGACCTGGTTATAAACGGACCCCATGACCTCCTCCTCCGTCCGGGCCTTGCCGAAGCTGACGGAAACGCCGTCGTTGGAGTAGCTGGCCACGGTCTCCGCCGGGTCCCTCTGGCACTCCAGAAGGGCGTCCATGATGAGGGTCATGCAGAGCTGGATATCGCAGTCCGGCTCTGTAATGCGGCCATGGGTCCAGTAGTCCAGCCTCTTCCTGGCCAGCCGTTCCAGCCGGGGGAAGGCGGTGTGATCCGCCCTGCCCCCGTTGGCCTGGTACTGGTCGAAGGTCAGGTAGCTCATACCTTGTTCCGGGACTTGGCCGCGCTCTGGACGGGCTCAGCCTCGCTCTGGGCGGATTCTACGGCCTCGTCAACAGCGGGTGGCGTCACGTCGGGGCCGGTGAAGCTGATCACCGCGATAGCGTCAATGTACTCCGCAAAAAGGGTCATGCCCATAATGGCGAAGCTCTCAGAAACAGCGGTGTGATAGTTGCCCTCAGTATGGAAGCCGATCAGATTGGTTTCGCCGTCGGTGGTGTAATTCAGACCGGCGCGGGCAAAGTCAGAGGTAGCGGGGTCCACATAGTACAGCACGATGTTTTCCACAGGGGTAGCGATGAAGGTTCCAGGGGCGATCTCATCGTCAGACAGCAAAAAGATGGTATTGAAGCCCAGGAAATTCTTGATGTAGTTGAAGCCGAATTCGTTCTGAATGGTCAGCTCCGCCGTGCTCAGGTACTTGTACACGTCCATGATGTTGGCGAAGCCCACCACGCCGGTAGCGGTCCGGTGCATTTTCTTAAATTTGTTCTCAACAGCGCCCTTTGCCATAGCGATAGCTGTCTGGAAGCTGTTATAAGAACCTTTGAGTGTACCGGTATTCAGATAAGTATAGAAGCGGCTGGTGACGTTAGTCTGAAGCTCAAAGAGGAAAGCGTCGTCGGTCATCTGAACGGCCACCTCATAGCCGTGGTCCTTAATGCTCTCAATGGAGACTGCTTTTGCGAACTTCTCCACAGTCATCTCCTGATAAGGGGTCTCATGGATTTCCGCCTTGCTGTAAGGGATTTCCTCTCCCTCGCCGATGTTGCCGTCCTGGAGGGTCAGGGTGGCGGTCTTGCTTTTGAGGACCGCCCCAGGTTCTTTCCGGATAGGACGCATAATGCCAAGAATGGTCCGCAAATGCTCCCAGTTCCGGGCAAAGCGGGTTACAAAGTCGATTTCACGGGGATTTACCTGAATATCTGCCGTTTTGGTCAGGTTTTCTTTTGCCATGTTTATTCATCCTTTCTTATAAACAGGTGGGAGTTTGCCGCAATCGCCGCCTGCCGCTCAGAGGCGTCCTTGATTGCAAAGATTTCGTCTTTGGTCATGGTCTTCGCATCGTGCTTGTCCACGCCGGGGATTCTGAGCGGTTCCTGCTGAGGATTGCGGAAAATTCCGTCAAGGTCTTTGGTCATATCCGCGAACAGTGCGGCGGCGGTTTTGCCTTTGTTGGCGGGGTCCGCGATTGCCTTTTTCAGTTCGCTGAGGAAATGAGTGCGGGTGAAGTCATTGACGAACTCCTTCCCCTCAAGTGCCTGTTCGGCGGCGGCGGTGAGAATGCGGTCCGTCTCGGCTTCTTTCTCCGCCTTCTTCCGGTCCGCCTCTTCCCGCTTGTAACGTTCCAGCTCGTTCCGGATTGCGTCCGCGTCGCCGCTGGCTTTCTCCAGATTGGAGATGGTAACGTCACGTTCGGCAAGCTCTCCCTTGAGGCGTTCCAGTTCGGCTTTCTGATCGCTGAACCGGCCCTTGTCCACATAGTCGCCGGTGGAGAGGTCCGCCAGTTTCATCGATTTCGTGCGCTCCTGGAACTGTTCCAGGGTCAGGGATTCGCCGTTGAAAATACTCTTGAAATCCATAAGGTTCCTTTCTGCCCCGAGATGGTTTTCATTTATAAATCCGCTGCACCACAGCGCGGGGGCGGGCGCACTTTAAACCTCCGCGCCGGGAGGAAAAGTAGTATAAAAACCGCCGGAGCGGGTTTTACCGAAAAGAAAAAGAGGCCAACTACTCGACAATCTCGAATAGTTGACCTCATTTGGTCCTTCCCGGCGAACATTTACGCCGGGGATCAATATTCAAATGTTCAGACGCTTCCGCTCAATCGTCTGCGCCACAATGCTGCCGTCCTTTTGGCGAAGCAGTTCCACTCTCTGGCCGCTTGCCAGGGCAGCTAAAATAGCCTTGATAGTCGTTTCGTCCATAGGCATTTAATCCTCAAAAACCGGCACCACGTCCGGCAGCTCCACGCCCCGCTCCAGGGCTGACCTGATAAAACCGACAAATTCTTCGTAAGTCATGGCGTCGTAGTTCAGCTCGTCGTATTCGTCCGGCTGATACCCATCATTCACTTTCATATACTGAGCAAAGAGCTCCTGAAGTTCTTTTGTAACGGTCCCTGACCACATATCACATCAGCCCTTTCAATGCTATTGTAGCACAATCTGACAATGTTGGGAAGAGCTCCTGAAACATTTTTAATACGTCCGGCTGATTGCTGAACTGCACTCTGCCAAATTGAGCCCATGCCTCTGCCTCCAATGCCCCAGAATATTCCCAATATCTTTTTTTGTGTCCAAATCCTAAACGAATTTCTCCCTTTGACATTCCATTTAGAATATCTGCAACACCTCGATATTCTTCCTTAAATTTCACTTGCCCTGTAACACTGTTCAATACAAAAGCATCTGGATAGCTCGTGCGTAAATACTGCTGAACATTCCCCTTGCTCATGGCTTTCAGCGCCGAGAAATCTTTTGCCAGAGCCTGTGTCAGCATCGGGCTGATCTGATGTTGATGGTCCAGCCTGTGAAACAACTCATGTGCCAGTGTGGAGGCATCTGCGTTTTTTCCAACCAGGATCGTATTCAGTCCAAACCCAGGGGAAAAGTAAGAGCGCTTTCCGCTTCCGACAATGTAATCCGCATCCTTATAGGCCTTCCGTAGTACGGCCCGCATTTCCGGCGTGGTGCGGGCCATACCGTCATGGAAGGACTTCCGAAGCCCTTTGGGCAGTCCGCCAAAGCTGGTCACCTTCCGCAGCTTGGCCGCGCTCTTGGCCGCTCTCCTGGTCAGGTCGCCAAGATCACTTTCCATCAGGGCCGGAGATTTTTGCTTGCTCTGCACCGGCAGACCTGCCGCGCCCTTACCAGCGGCAGCCTTTACCGATGCAGCCCCCATCATGCCCCTTGTTCTTTCGTACCGGGGCGTCAGTCCTGTCTTATCACAGAACGCCTTGTATTCCTTCTGATACTTCGCCGCCTTTTTCCCGGCCTCCCTGGCGCCCAGCTCGTCCCCGGCGGCTTTCAGCGCCTCCCGCTCGTCCTTGGCGTCCCGGATTTTCTTTTCCAGCCGCCATTGTTCCTGGCTGGCTTCGTACCGGCTCATTTGCTTTCCGTTCCAGTCCACAAGCTCGTTGGACTTCCGGTTGATCTCCGCCAGCTCTTCCCGGCTGTATACCGGTTTGGATGCTCCGTAAATAATCGGCGTTGCGTAATGGTGGCAGTTCAGAGTGCCGATTGGACGTTTCAGCCCGCTGTTAATCCGGTCCCAGTCGGCCTGACGGTACTGCCTGCCCTGGATGTCGAGATGGTCGGGAGCGCATAAGGCGTGGGCGGAAATCTCCACTCCATCCGCCCCGAAACGCCGTCCGGTTTCCGCCATGATCTCCCCGTTCAGCCGCCGGACGCCCTCCAGAATGTTCATGCGGGCCTGACTGTCCAGCCTGCGGGAGTATCCGGAATCAAACGTCACCCGCCGCAGGCCGCTCCGGGCCATTTCCTGGACGGTGGAGCGTATAGCCGTATGATAATCCACCACGCCGGACTGTGCAAAAAAGATTGCCCGGTCAATGGCTTTGATGTAGTAATCCCGCAGGGGAATGACCGTTTTTCCGCTCTTGAAACCAATCATATAGGTATTGGCGATATTGGCGGTTCCGTTCATTGCCTGAGCCTTTGCGGCATCCACCAGGGATTGAAGGGCGGCAATCTGCGCGTAATGCCGCAGCGGGTCCATACCGCGAGCCGCAAAGAAAAAGTTTGCAAAATCAACATTTTCCTGCGCAACTTGTTCAAAAAGCGCGTCGATTTCATCCGCATTGCGGCCCATGATTCCGGCAATTTCTTCCTCAATGGCTTTCAGGTCGCCGCCAGCATATTCCACGGCATTTTTCAGCCGGTGAGCATCTGCCGCGCCAATATCGCCTATCTTCTGGATGCGCTCACAAATACGGCCTACAACATAGCGGTTCATTTCCTCCAGATTTTCAACGATGTTGTCCGGAAGCCCCTCAATCCATGTCTCATCCAACAGGCGGGCCATTTTGCGCCTCCTGAATCCGCCGCTGTGCCGTCTCAAAATAGCCGTGGTCCAGCTCCATGCCGATAAAATTCCGATCAGTGTTCACGCAGGCCACGCCGGTAGAACCGCTTCCCATGCAGTTATCCAGAACGGTTTCGCCCTCGTTGGTGTACGTCTTTATGAGGTATTCCAGCAAGGGGACGGGTTTTTGAGTTGGATGAATCCCTTTCTCCCGCTTAAATTTCAAAACGGTTGTGGGGTTTCTTTTCCCATCAACGCAATCCGTATTAAATCCGGTTTTGAATTTCCCCCAGTTTTCTGACTTGTGCTCTCCACTGTGTGCCTTGTATGGACTGCCATTCGTTTTTTGTTTGTTGAATGTAGGCTGCAACCGATAGCAAATTTGAATCGTCTCGTGCGCCTTCATGGGCTTTCGGTTTGCGTTCAAGAAATCGCTTCCTTGCTCTTTTACCCAAACCAATTCATATCGCCATACGCTACGAAATGTCTTTACCACGTCAGCAGTAAAGGGTTGGTCTGTATGCAAACAAATAACGCCGTTGCTTTTCAAAATGCGTAGATAACCTTTCAGAAGTTTTTCAAGGGGGATAACGCTGTCCCATCGGTTTCGAGTAGTACCATACGGCAAATCGCACAGCACCATATCCACGCTCCCGTCCGGGATGTCCTTCATCAGTTCCAGGCAATCACCTTGCAGCAGTTGAATCCCCATCGGTTTCCTCCGTCACATCCTCACTGGTTTCTGCTTCGATTTGCCGGACGCGCTCTTTGGCGGTCTCATAGTCCTCATCCATCTCGAACGCCCGGACCTCTGCCGTGTCCACAGCCCCAATGCCGTGGGCTACGACAAGCTGATTGAAGCGCTCGTTGATCTGTTCAATGTATGCTGTGGACCAGTCGTATTGTGCGTTCCAGGGTCCGATAGGGGCCATGTTGTTGCGGTTGGCAATAATGTCCACAGCTTCCAGAAGGTCATTTGTACCCTTCACCAACTGACGGCGGAACTTGGTGATAACGGAAAAGGTGTTGTTCAGTGCCGCCCGCATTTCCGTAGCCGTGGCGTAGGAGGTTGTCGGCGGCGTCAGAATTCCTTGAGACAACCCGCAGAGCAATTCCACCATGCGGTTATTGACCTCGATGCCCTTCTCCAGATCGGCGGAACGGATTTCGGGCGTATGCTCCTGAATCAGGCCCTCTTTGCCGCCCACGCCTTTTACCAAAAGGAACATATTCTTTTTGCCGTCCGGATAGCGGACATTTCCCCTTTCGTCCCGGTCCATCATGGTCTTGTCGACGAATACCAGCTTTTCCCCGCTGGCATACTCCCGGTTGAAGCGGTTGTAAGCCTCCACGGCCTGAGACATCACGCCGTCAAGGCCGTTGGTGATTTTGACGCCGTTGACGCTGTTCACGTCGGCGCGGTTGACGGCGGGGCTTTTGTAGCGTCCGAAAAGAGGCTTATGTACATTGGGAATCATGGTCTCTTTCTGGATTCCGGCCCACGCGGGCACATCCGTCAGAGGGATTTCCCGGCCATTTTTGAATGCAAAATTGTGGATTATCAGCACATCCACCGTCTGCCCGGTCTCACTTTGAGCGGCCCTTACCATTTGAGCCTCGAACCGCTCATAGACGGTCCCGATATCCTCCCGTATCTCACCAACTTTCATGATGCAGGAGAGGATGTCGTTGCCGACGGATTCACAGACGGCAAAATCGCCGTTCTTGATGATGTCCACGCCCAGCCGGATACCATCCGTATAGGGCTTGACGATGCAGTCGCCGGTCCCGAGGGCTACTTCTGCGGCCACGTCCACGCGGTCCCCCAGATAGTAGTCAAGAAATTCCTGCATGAACCGGGCGCGGGCGCTGTCCCCCTCAATGGTAATATCGCTGTCCTGCATGGAGAGCGTCGCCAGCTTCCCGGCGATCACAGCCGTCAGGGAGATATCAACCGTGTTGCTGTAATCGTCCACGGCGGGCTGTTTTTCCTGCAATGTCAGGCCAAATCTTTCCGCGATTTTCAGTAATATCCTGCGAAACGGTCCCACACGCTCACCCCCAGTCCAGCCAGTCAAATTCCCGTCTCAGTACGGTATGGCAAAAATAGCGTGTATCGTCCATCGCGTGGTCGTTCTCCTTGATGACGTCTTCCATCAGATTATCATCATTGTCGGTATCCCACGCATACAGTCCAAATTCATCAATGCAGCTCTTGCAGTTTTTATGGATCTTCAGCCGCCCCGCCGCCAGAAGAGAAGAGACGGTCGCAATGCCCGGAAGAACGTCGTTGACGGCATTTGAAACGGAAAATCTCCCGTGCCGGTTGATGGCCGTCTTGAAGCTGGTCGCCGACGGGTCAATCACGATCAGTTCAATGGGTAGATTCCCCGCCATCTTTTCCACTGCGGAATAATGATCTTCGTCCGTGCGCTGCCCGTCCTTTCGCCCGTTTTGGTAGTATTCCTTCCAGCGGTACGCAGCGCCTCTGTAAACGGCCCACAAGCCCGCAGAAAATGGATTTACAATGCCGTAGTCAATGGATATGTAATACTGTGTTCCCGGCCTTGTGTTCCCGTTGATATACAGCCATGGCGTTTGATCGGTAACGTGGTCTTCTTCCCGGAAGTTCTGATAAACCAGCCCCGTCGGGTCCACCCACAGTCCCCGGACATACCAGTCGTAAAACACGCCGCTGAACCGGGTGCGGTACTGCTCCAACGTCTTCTCGCTGAGAGACGGGTTGTCCGTCATTTCGAAATGCAGGCGGAGGGCGTTGTGGTCCTCTGCGTGCCTGATCCACTCCTGATAAAACCAGTGCTTAGGCCCTTTCGGATTGCAGGAGAACCACAGCTTCGCTCCCTCCACGCTGCACCGGGCCAGGGCCTGCTCTACAAAGGATCGGGGCATCAGGGCCACCTCATCCAGCAGCACACCGGCCAGCGTGCGTCCCTGAATCAAGGCGGCGCTGGCCTCGTCTTTGCCGCCAAAGACCTCAAAGATGTTCACCCGCTTCCCACGGCGGACCTCCATGATCTTGTCGGAGCGTCGCCAGCGGATGATATAGCGTTTCTGGGCATAGTCCATCATTGTGTAGGGGATGATGATGTTTTTGCCCGCGCTGTCCACGGTCTTGCCACAGATGCCGAACCGCTGGCCGGAAAACTCCCGCATAGCCCAGTCGACGAAGGCCACA
>ERZ778497.1725-NODE-1725-length-13150-cov-4.730966_pt1 | contig 13150 bp, 16 predicted proteins | sample MGYA00509938_ERZ778497 | MGnify/ENA primary metagenome ERZ778497 (study PRJEB29527, sample SAMN07138969) | mouse gut metagenome | material: feces | host: mouse | place: China:Nanjing | collected 2016-01-25 ... | reverse complement strand
TCCTCCGGCGCCTCCGGGTTATAGAGTCGGTATCCCTTCTTGTGCTCCGCTTTTTCTTCGGAATTTCCCTGAAGCGCCTGAATCAGGATCTTTTCCTTATCGGTGGGCCGCTCCACCAGCTCTGTCATGGTTCGGACACGCCCGTAAAGTTCCGCCCGTTTCGGATCATGGGAAAGCCGAAGCAGCATATCCAGTCCGGCGCTGCGCTTCTCTTCTTTTTTATCTGACAAAAGCCGTTTCAGGCATTCCGTCATCAGCGCATCCGGCTGCCCCATCAGAAATCCGATCAGGATCCCTCTCAGGCTCTCACGTTTAAACCGGAGCATGTCCTCCAGAAGACCGTATTCTTCTTCCTTTATTGTTAATTTTTTGACGATCTGATAGGCCTTTTCGGATGTGCGCTGGGCCTTTCCCATATACCCGATCACCAGCCTTCTCTGCTCCGGGCCGGAGGGCTCATAGAGCAGCAGGTTGATAAGGATCACCCGCATATATTCGTCCGTAATATCCCCAAGCTTTCCTGCCATGGCTGTGATCTTCTCCTCGTCCTGCAGAAGCCACGCCAGATACGCCATCTGAATCAGCAGTTCCGACGGATGCAGTTCTGCGCGGCTCCAGGGAAAGATAAAGGGATCATGGCAGATTCCCTTCTTCGGCAGACGGTCACAGACAGACTGAAAGGCCTCATAGAGCGCTTCTGCTTCCTGCCGGTCCCGGTAACAGCGTGTGATTTCCGGCTTCTTCGGCGCACTGAGCAAAGAATACACGGACCGATTCTCAAAGGAATCCCGGATCCAGTTTCGGACACTGGACGAAAACGCAGGCATGAACGCAGTCACCAGTTCCAGATCATCGCTGTGCTCCAGCAGAACTTTTCTGGAAGTCTGCAGTTCCAGCTCTTTATCATACAGGCACTGGTTATAGAAAGAAGCAGACAGTTTCTGGTTCTTCGTCCCGTGATCCACCAGTTCTCCCATGGCCCCTATCGCATCCTGCACCTCCCGGAATCCCAGCGCCCACAAAGCCGTGTTGATGGCCACTGCATCATTGGTCTCAAGCAGGCTTCTGCAGAATGCCTCCTCTCTGAGACACTGTCCCATAAGCTTTAACAGCTTTTCATTCACGCGGTCCACGCTCTCTTCATTGAAAATCCCGATCCAGGTGGACACCGCCCGTTTTACGGCCGAAAAGCGGATCAGGTCATTCTCTTCCACCACTTTCAGCATCCGCAGAAAGGCTTCCTGCGTTCCCTCGTCCATCGACTCGCAGATCGCCTGGCGCAGCCCCTCCTGAAGCCTTGCCGCCACCAGAAGCTTCCCAAGAAGTTCCTGCAGTTCTTCACTGTCCGACCGCACAATCCCCTGAATCATCTGGCGGTCCAGATAAGCCGCATTATTTTCACTTAAGATCAGATCCTTTAACCCATTGATGACTGCCTGATTCCCACCGTCGATCTCCGCTGCATAAAGGTAACTGAAGAACGAATCAAATCCGTAATTGTATTGGATATAATCCAGTTTCTCCCCATCCAGCTGCCGGAGCATATAGTTCTCCAGATTTTCGCCGCAGAAAAACAGTTTTTCATAAGCCCGCAGAAGTTCAAATACCCGCAGAACCTGCGGCCCGTAGTCCGCCGTCCGCACGGTTCTGCGGCTGTACCCGGCGGTAAAGGGAAACCGGTTCAGTTTGTCGATGATATAGAGATAGGACTGCTGATACGCCTTTGGTACAAACACGTCCAGAAGCGCCTGATGCGGGCACGCGGACTCTTTTGGCTCATACCATGAGGAAGGCTTCCCGGAAATCCGGTCACAATCCTCCCCCAGCTCTTCCAGAAGCTCCGGCCATTTTCCATCCGCAATCTTCTGCGCCAGTATCTGTTCCCTTCCTGACAGCTTTTCAATCTTCTCCTTCCGCTCACTGTTCAGACGTTCTGAAATCGCCTGCCTGCTCCGGTAATCATAATCTGCCATCCTTCATACACCCCTTTTTCTCTGTTTCTGTTTTCATCTTCCATGCCGGCCGTCTGCGTCCATATACCGGGTGTCACCGTCTGTGTGCTTTCCCTGTGACCTCTTCAGCAACCAGCTTCATAACCGTCGTTTTCGCGATGACGGACGGACGAAACGGAAGCTCTTTTTGACTGTAATGCTTCATCAGGATGCGCAGCGCCTCCTGTTTTTCCTCTTCCGGAACAAATTCGAGCCTTCCTCTGCCGATCACGCTCTCATACTCCATCGAATAACTGCATGCTTCTTCACCCGTCACCAGCTTATGTGCACAGTCCATCTCAAACCCTGCATGGCTGTTCTTCCTGATCAGTTCGTACTTCTTTCCCTGATCCGCTCCATGAAAATACAGGGTCACTCTGTTGTCTGCCCGTTGAAAACCAAAATTCAGCGGAAGGATGTACGGGTATGTTTCATCCAGAAGTGCCAGCCTGCATACATCGCATTTCTCCATGATTCTGATGATCTCATCCATGTCACTGATCTCTCTGTCACTGCGCCTCATGTTCCTTACCTGCTTTCTTCGGTTGTCAGCCCTCACTGCCTGCATTTCAGCATCTGTTGACTGCATCTGCTTATCCTACCATTATATTTGCCCTGCCGGAATTTTTCAACAGATTTTACCATCTGTCTCTGTTTTTCTCCGGTTTTCCATGGCCAAAAAGGATCCGCCGCTCTCCCAGCCTGCTGATTTTGTCCGCGCTCTGCTGCATGGCGGCTTTATCATGGTACAGCATGGATATGGTTGGATAAAACAGGTTCATCAGTGCATCCCCGACAATCAGATCTTTTTTCATAACGTCAATGCCAATCGAGCCCTGTGTATGTCCGGGCAGGTGGATGATGTCTGCCGGGACTCCGTACTGCTCCAGAGAACAGCCGTCCTCCAGAAAGATATTCGGAATGAACGCAGGAATCCGGTCCTTCTGAAAGCTTTTTACGGATTCTGACAGAACGATCTTTCCCAGGATGCCGTGCGCAGACAGGGACTGTGCCATTTGATCGGAGAGCAGGGGAAGGTCTGCTCTATGCATGGCAACCGGACATTCCAGAGCGCTGGACAAAAACGCGGCATTCTGAACATGGTCCACATGGCCGTGCGTCAGCACCAGAAGGCGTACCCGATACGGCCTGCAGACATTCAGCACCTTCTGCCAGTATTTTTCCCTTCCCGTATCTACCAGAACCGCATCTGTTCCATTTGAAATCAGGTAGCAGTTTCCATTTCCGCAATGTATTCTATGTACCATATGAACACATCCTCACTGCATCATCTGCTTTTTTCTGTTGTACGCCCATTCCGTCCTGCCAGAATCGGAACATCCTGCCATGCTGCCCATGAAAACCGGATATTTTATAAAATCATGTTCCAGCATCCGTGCAGTTTTATTCATGCGCTGCATGGTGTCTATTTCCTCCGGAAATTTTCCAAAATCCTTCAAAATCCCTTCTGTACGTTCCGGATGCCGTCTGTCTGTCTCCTCCGTCAGAGCCGCCTGTATTCCCGGTATCTGTATGTTCATGTTTATCCCTCTCTTTCTGCATTGATATCCGTAAGCACATTTTATCTTATTACAGTTCTCCCCTGTTTTAAATCCCGACAGCACAAGACGACCATACATTGCACGAAATGACCATCCTGCCCCCACATCCTGAAAACAGCGCCGGTCTGACTGACACGGCGCTGTTTCTCAAATCACAACTTTCGGGTCACCCTTAAAAGGGTTCTTCTGTGCATAATCCAACATCTTTGCTTCTGTCTCATCTTTACTCATTTCATCAAAATGTTCACGTTGCCATTTCGTATAATCCAGCTGCTCTGCTTTTACCAGATAAATAAACTGTTCTGCTTCAACAATTCCCAACTTCTCCATCAGACACTGCATTCCTCTGTTCATTACATCTATCGAACTTCTGTTCATAATGATTCTGCCTCCAGTTTCTCCAGAAAATCTATCGGATTTAACATCATAATTTCTTTGCTTTGATACTTTAAAAGTCTGGCATCTGTTGAAACAAAAAATTCACACCCCGCATACATTGCACATGCCACATGACATGCATCCTTATACTTTATCCCTGTACTCATGATCTCAGTCACTTTGGAGGACAATTCTTTATGGTGGCTGACATCCACATATGCCGATGTCTGTACTGTTATAAATTCTGCAATGGTATTTCTCCTCATTTCATATGGATTATCACTGTTTTCATAATCCAGAACATATGATGTCACAAGTTCTATTTTCTTCTCTTTCACAAGCCTTTGTATATACAGCTTTGCCTGTGTTTCCAAAGAAATTCTCATTTGTGACTGGTCATCATAAGGGCGGTTACAGCACCAGTATCTTCAAAGCATCACCACCGCCTGGAATTTTTCTTCATCGCAGTAAACAGCAAAGTCCCCTCCGTACCGGTCCGCCACTGCCTTCACATTGGAAAGGCCGATGCCATGGGATTCTGCGCCGGAGCAGGGGACCATGCCGTCTACCATCATTACTTTTTCCACCACCGGGTTTCTCACGGAAAAGAGCAGTCTTCCGCCTTCCTGCACCAGCTTGATGTGGATCACTGCTTTTTTCCCGGTCTGCACGACTCTTCGGCTCTCATGAATCGCATTGTCCAGCAGATTGGCCAGAAGGATCACTGTCTCTTCCTCGTCCAGCCGCAGGCCGCTCATATCACTGACCTTGAAGATCATGGACACGCCCTGCTCTCTGGCCGCATGGAATTTCTGATTCAGAACCGCGTTGACAATCGGATGGTTCGTATTGACCGCAGACATTTCCACGGATATGCTCTCCGTCAGCTTTTCTGCAAGCGAGACGGCAGCCTGTGTATTTCCCTCCTTCAGCAGCACCTGTATGGTTTTTATCTGATTTTTATAGTCATGCATCTTCTTTCCCTGCCGTTCGTAGACTGCCTGCATGTCCCGGTAATGCATCAGCTGGCTCTCTGTTTTCTGATTCGTCAGCATGCTGATGCGCAGCAGTTCTCCCTTTTTCAAAATATTCTGCATCAGCTCCAGCACCAGAAAGTTCATTGCAATCAGCCCGGCAGTCAGAAAAAGATAGACCATCTGCGTCTCCTTATCCCTGCGGTAGCAGAAGAACATAAGCAGCATGGCCATCATGGAAAAGAACGGAATCGTTCCCAGCTTCAGCCATTCCCTGCCGGAGAGCTCCCCATAGCTGTTCCTTCCTTTCCATATTCTTCGGAATGCAAAGAGCAGGCAGGTCCAGATGATCTTTGCAGGCAGAGCCAGAAAGACCATCTTCGATGCATCCGCAATCGCCTTCGATATCCATATATTTTCGATCTGAAGAGAAAAGAAATCCATCAGAAGCAGCAGACAGTAATTCAACACTGAAAAGAAGACAGACTGCTTCCAGCCGGTCTGATAGAACGTCTCACAGAACATTACGCTGACCAAAACCCCCAGCAGAACTTTGACCGCCATGGACCCCACAAGCAGATCCACGCCCACAACAGCGGAAAAGGCAAGAAACAGGATGAAATATCTGCCGTTTTCCATCCGTCCTTCCCTTTTCTTTTTCATAAATGTATCAAAAAAATATACGTTTCCCCATACTTCCATTGCAATGATGCAGCAGGAAAGCATCCATGTTTCCATGCTCATTCTGCCCCCTTATACAGCATGTACTGCCGCTTCACATCCGAATATCTGGATTTCGGAACCGAGATTTCCTTTCCGGTGGTCAGTGTCATAACATAGCTGCTGATCCGTCCGATGTATTTCATATTGATGAGAAAGCTCTGGTGCGTCCGCACAAATCCCATCCCCTTCAGATTTTCCTCCAGTTCATCCATCTTCCGGTAGATACTGAAAGACTGACTTCTGGTATAGAATACATTCTTGTGTCTGCTGGTCTCGATATAGATAATATCATCCGTCCGCAGCCGGACATTTCCTTCCACAAAGTCAAATTCCACCATCCGCTCTTCCCTGCTGATCTCCTGCAGAATATCATCCATGCATTCCGGCAGTGTCTGCTCCAGATCGTCTTTCAGCAGAAAGCGGCTCGCCTTCACCTTATACCCGTCCAGTGCATAGTTGATGTAAGCAGTCACAAGAACAATATGCACCTGCGGATATTCTGCCTTGATCTGCCCGGCAGTCTCCAGCCCGTCCATGCCTTCCATATTGATATCAAGAAAAATGATTCTGCACTCCCGCGCCGCTTCTCTGTCCGCGCGCAGAGCTTCACCCGATTCATATTCCCTGATCTCAAAATCCTGCCCATATGCCTCCAGCAGCGCTCTCAGTGTATCCCTGTCTTCTTTCCTGTCGTCGCAGATCGCAATCTTCATGCCGGTTCCTCAATTCTGTCCTTTTTCCTCATATATCATATCAGAAAACCGCATGTTTTACCAAATAAATTCCTGTTATCCTTCAAACTGTGCCCGCACGACCCGGAGGAAAGAGCTGCCGATGCAGGCGCTCCCACGTAAGATGCGATCTCGCGCTCAAACGCGTCCACATTGGGCCCCAGCGGCGCAATCCAGTTTGTCTCAAACGCTTCCTGAATATACTGCTGCTCTTCTCCATGCATGGTCGGTGTTGCCAACAGAATCTTTTTCATTTCATTACCTCCTGCTGCAGATAAATCTTCGGCATTCTGCACCCGATTCCTCTTTACTTTAATATGCTGTATACACATTCCAGCAAAGTGACTGCCAGAATCACGTTGATCAGCCGATAATGCCTCCGATAGATTTTCTGAATTGCCATCCCTGCACCGATCCATGCCGATGTGGCAGCAGAACCGATCGTTGCAATCACAAGTTCAAAAAAGATCAGCACGGACAGGGAGGTACTGTAATTCGTCACGTACCCGGTCAACGCCGTGATCCCGAACAGATAGATCTTCACATTCACAAACTGCAGCATAAACCCTTTCCAGAAAGATGCAGACCGGTCTGCGCCCGCATCCTCCGGACGTCCGAACGCAACATGGACTGCCAGCCAGAGGATATAGGCAGCACCCACATATTTCATGATCCCCAGAACATCCGGCAGCAGCGTACTGATTCCGTAAACAAATACGGCACAGATCATCTGCACCACATAATATCCGGAAAAAATTCCCAAAAAGAGCGGAGTCCCTTTTTTCCATCCATAATTTGTTACCGTGTTCAAAGCCAGAATATTACCCGGTCCCGGTGTAAACGCATTGATCATGGAATAAATTAAAAAATTACCTGTTACATAGCCTGGCATCCTGATGCCTCCTTTCGCTTATGATTGTACATCCAAATCTCATATAACAGGTAATACGAATTCCTTATGTCAGGACATAGGCAGAACCTATATCTTAAGTCGTCTGATACTTTCAGAGTTTCCACATAGATTTCACCAAGTCTGGACAACTCCCGGTCTTTATTCAGAATATATCCGATCCTCATCATTTCATCCTCATAAAGCGGAACGGAAATAATCGCATCTCCATGAAGGTATCTGGGAAAAATACCGCTTGATATCGTATAACCGTCCAGTCCGATCATAAAGTTTACAATGGCGGCGCGGTCACTGATCCTGATGCTCTTCTCTGCGGCCTCGCTGCTGAACAGTTCTTCTGCAAAATTAGAAGATTCATACGCACCCTAGACAAAATTCAGCCTTGGATACGGTTTCAGATCTTCCAGCCGGATCTTCTCCTGCTCCGCCAGCGGATGGCCTTTTCGTAAAAACACATGGGGAGCCGCAGTAAACAGTTCATAAAATTCCAGACCATATTCTTCAAACGTCTTTCTCAGTACCTGTTCATTGGTTCTGCCAAGATAGAGAATTCCAAGATCACTGAACCGGTTTCTGACGTCCATAATAATCTGATGCGTCTGTGTCTCATTCAGAATAAACTCATACCGTTCCTGCCCGAACTGCCTGACCAGTTCCACAAAAGCATTGGCGGCAAATGTATAATGCTGTGTGGAGATGCAGAACCTCTGCTTTTCCGGCCGATGCTCAATATACCGTGACTCCAGAAGTTCCATCTGCTGCACGACCTGCCTGGCATATCCCAGAAATTCCATGCCCTCCGCTGTCAGCGCAACGCCTGCCCGACAGCGGTGAAAAATCGTGATTCCTGCTTCATGCTCCACTTCCTTGACCGCTCCGGAAAGGCTCGGCTGTGAAAGGAACAGTTCTTTTGCCGCTTCTGTAATAGAACCCTTTTCCGCTATGGTTATCATATATTTCAGCTGCTGTAATGTCATATCCGCTCCTCCAGTCATGTTCCTTTTCCGTTATTCTTTTTCTGCATTTTTTTCTTTGCTTCTCAGCAGAAACTCCTGAATGTTTTTCAGATCCTCTTCGCGCAGAAGATAATCTATGTATCTGGCGTTTAAATATGTTCGATGTTTCCATTGATACAAACAGAAATCTGCTCAGCAGCATGCTGTATACCATAAAATCACTCTGCAATTCAGTTGCCCATAACAATATGTTTTTTGATACCAGATTCAAAGACAGAAAAATCAGCCCTGTACTTAAAAAGTGGATGGAAAAAGAAACAGGTATACAAAATAATACCTTATATTCTCTGATTGACTACATAATAACTGTATGCTGCTTACTGAAACGCATATCCTCATTATCTTTTGCAAGCCAGCAGATTTTCTGTAAAAACTCAGAATTTTCAAATTCCTTATCCTGTATCATCTGCGGATAGAAATCTGGCTTCACAGCTAAATGACAGAAATAATCCACAACCTTCCGAAGCATATTTCCGCCATGTGCTGTGTCCGATGCCATTTTTGACATTACAAAATCTGATTGACTAAGCGGTGTTCCCTTAGAATTAATTCTTATGAATATTTCTGTTACTTCGTCAATATCAAGAAAGTGATCCAGTTCTATTACACCAATCTGTCGGTTTACAACGCCCTTCAGCTTAAGCAAAGTTTCTGAAAGCTCATCCAAATCAACACCTTCATTTGTCCGTGCATATTCATTCTCGAAGGCTCTCTGTCTGAAATCCGGCTTGAATAATTCAGAAATATCCGGAATCCACTTTTTGTCCTTGAGATGTGATGCATCTTGAACTGCAAACCTCTTGGTAGGATCATCTGTCAGAGGATTAAAGGCAATTTTAATTCTTCCCCGGTTAAAATCCTCATCAAGCACTTCCAGTCCGGAAACAGCTGCCATAAGTGCAGTAATTCTCTGCTGTCCATCGATAAGAACATGTTTTCCGTTTGCCATAGTGCCATCTTTGGTCTGGACATCCGGATTCTTCCATGTAATTATGTATCCGGTTGGATAGCCATTATACAGAGAATCTATCAGGTCTCTTACCTGACTTCTCTTCCATACAAACGGCCGCTGAATCTCGGGAATTACAAACTGCCCCGCTTCTATCAGACCAAGAACAGCACTGACCGAATATTGCATTAAAGTAAATTTCTCTCCAACCATAGTCTTGTCACCTCAACTTTATTTTTTATACCTCAGCAGATACCTGATACTGAACAGATTCTGCTGCATCATCTGTTCTCACGCAACCAGTGATAGAAATACAGAAGCAATTCAGGATTCTCCGAATTTATTCGGACCAGTTTACGCCTTCCATTACCTTTATGATCGCCTGTTTCATCTTATCATGCAAATAAGCTTCATTCAGCTTACTTTTACTGTATTTGAGATACTGGTCCTGTGTGTATTCCACCAGCAGTGCTGTAAAAAACCGCTCCCGGCTTATGGTGCATTAACTGATAGAGTTCGTTCATTTCAGAACCAATTGCCGCACCATCTGTTATTACCAGAGCCGGTTCCTGGTTCAGATTACTCATAACTGTTTTCAAATTGGACTTGCCGCCTGCGCTGCTGCAGGCAATCTCTCTTTCATTACAGACGGCACGAAAAAATTCATAGCCGGAATGGGAATCTTCCACCACAACAGCCAACGGCTTCTTCCTTCCACAAAACTCTTTCGTACTGTAAATATGATACAGTTCATTATAAGTCCGTTTCAGATCATGATACCTGCCTGAAGTATGGATACCATAAATCTCTTCCACCGAGTATGGCAGGTTGGGAAGATCCTCCCTCGTAATGATTACAAAATAATCATCTGAAGCCTTCACTGCAGCAGCAAATTCCTGTGACTTTATAAATTTGTTCTCCTCATCCAGAAAAATAATCTCTTCATGGATATTGGGCAGCACGAGATTCCAGTCCTGTCCGCCAAGTGTTCTGCACGGGCGTTCACAGAAAACCTCTACACCCGAACCGTCCCCAAAAGCGGCCGCCTGCTCCAGCAGTTCGATCAGCTTCGTCTTCCCTGTCGCACTGTCTCCACGGATAATTGTAATATTTCGCCGGATATCCAGTTCATAGCGGAGCCTGTTATTCTGTACGATAATATGATATTTCCCTTTCATATATCAACGCTCCTTTATCTTCAGTGCTTCTTCCAGATACTCTCCATAGCTGTGTACCGCTGTTCCTGTATTAACGATGACAGCTTCAAAATCCGGAACGGCACTAAAATCCATCACATGATGCAGATTGATGGTCAAATCCTTCTTCCTGCCAAGCTCTGCAATCCATTTCGCACAGTTATCCCCACAGGCCGAAGCGTTGAAGATCCTTCCGCTCTCATCAAAAGCCATCAGAATCAGTGTTTTGACACCGCCGGAAATCTCTTTCGTAGAAATCGGTCCAAGCACAGGACTCTGAATCAGATGCGGGGCAACTACATCCAAACGGTCAATCTCTTTGATCATGGCAACTGTCAAAGGCTCCGTGATCCACTCATCTTCATATCGATTGTCAAAATATGTCGGAGGATGGTAAACTGCGTTTTCCACTTCTCCAAATATGATTTTCAGCATTGCTTTTTCCTCCTTCCAGACCATAGATACGATATCGGATTTCTGTGCATACAGAATTTTGGTCCATGTGCCGCTTCCTGTATTTCTCAGATCATCTACCAGATTCGTATTCTGATATTCCGTATAACACAGGAGCAAAAGAAACGCGAGAAAGATCATGCATTCGCATCATATGCTTTTCCTCATTCGCACAGCGCCCCACAACCGGTTCCGGCGCAGCACCCGCTTCGCTCAGCGAATATTCGGTCCCGGCTCCATCGGACACTGTCCGTCCGCTGCACTTTCTCCATATTTGACTGTTTCCTTCTGTGAATTTCAGCAGGCAATTTTCGTGGTTTGCAGAACCGCATCTTCTGTGTCTGCACCTGAAACTTTTCCCATAATGCACCCCAAACTTCCCACAAACAAAAGGAACCGGCTTAATTTCCCGACCGCCGGGAATTTCATATATACTTGAACCGATCTGCATTCCATGTTATACTTTCCCCATATCAGATCATTTGATGGTGAGATTCATGTGTAAAAATAAAAAAAGAAGAAACAAAGCACGGCTCCATGCAAAGCCAGTATAAGCGACACCTGCATGGAGCAGTATTCCGTCGCTGAACAGAACTGCTGGCTTTGCCGCCTGATTTTATAAACGAAATCAAGGAGGAAGCCCGCATATGAAATACGTCAATGCTGCTGCCATTCTCCCGGACGCACTGGTCAAAGAACTGCAGAAATATGTGCAGGCAGGATATATCTATGTTCCAGCCAGCGACGGGCAGCGCAGGACATGGGGAGAACGGTCCGGCTATCGAAAGGAACTTCAGAAGCGTAACGAAAAAATCCTTGCAGAGTATCAGCAGGGCGCATCGGCAGACGATCTTGCCGACCGTTACCACCTTTCCGTATATGCCATCAGAAAAATCATCTATCAGAAATGACCCGAAGAGCCGCTGTATACCGGAGGAAAAATGCTCCGTATGGCAGCGGCTCTGGTTCTACAGATATCTTTTTTACAACAGATAGTTATTCTCTTTGTCCGCCACCTGCAAAGCCGCAAGGGTACAGGTTGCATATCCTTCGGCAACAAGCGGCTCCAGCCTGCACAGGGCTTCGGCCTCTTCCCGGCTCTGAGTTTTGAAAATAACCATACCGGCTACGCCAGGATAACCTTTCAGCGGACCGCACAGTTCTATCTTTCCTTCGGCATCCAAATTTCTCAGATTTTCTACATGCCTTGTAATTACAGCTTTTGTAACCCTGTTGTACGACTTTCCCCTTTTTATCATCATTACGTACAGCCATTTTTCCATGTTTTTACCTCCTGTTTCATAATTGATTCTGTCAGCTTCGGACATAAGCAGCACGAAGAACTGACCTGGAATTACGTGTAGATTTTCAGAATATCCATCACCCGCTCTTTGAACATGATCCGCGCCGTTTTTGGCTCCATGATTTCGACATACTTCCCAAACGACAGAAGATAGCGAATCGTCCGGAGGTAATTCAATGACAGACACTCCCAATCCTGTAAAAGATTATAGCATATCTAATATGACATGCAGCTGTCACATTAGATATTTATTTTAGATTCTTATTTTACTGATTATGTCTGTACGGTTCTGTATATGGAAACTGCTTTTGAAAACAGGTAATATAATCCTGTCAAAACCAGCCGAAAGGAGACTTACCGCATGACAGATACAAAGAATATCTATCCTCGCACCGGCGATCGGCAGACCATCTATCTTGGAAATGTCATCACCAGTCCTTATATTGAGGTGGGCGACTACACGATGTACCATGATTTCGTCAATGATCCGGTAAATTTTGAACATAACAACGTGTTATACCACTACCCCGTCAATCAGGACCGCCTCATCATCGGAAAATTCTGCTCCATTGCCTGCGGAGCAAAATTCCTTTTTAACAGCGCCAATCATTCGCTGACTTCTCTCAGTACTTATCCTTTTTCGCTCTTTTTTGAAGAATGGGAACTGGATAAGAGAAACATTGCACAAAGCTGGGACAACAAAGGGGATATAATCATCGGAAACGATGTATGGATCGGATTTGAAGCCGTTATTCTTGCAGGCGTCACCATCGGAGACGGCGCCATCATCGGAGCCCGCGCGGTCGTTACCAGAGACGTACAGCCTTACACGATCGTGGGCGGCGTCCCTGCACGCCCGATCCGGACACGTTTTGATGACAATACGGCCGCCAGACTGCGGAACATGAAATGGTGGAACTGGCCGAAAGAAAAGATTGCCAGGAATATCCAGGCCATCCAGTCC
>ERZ778497.1709-NODE-1709-length-13280-cov-17.371191_pt1 | contig 13280 bp, 10 predicted proteins | sample MGYA00509938_ERZ778497 | MGnify/ENA primary metagenome ERZ778497 (study PRJEB29527, sample SAMN07138969) | mouse gut metagenome | material: feces | host: mouse | place: China:Nanjing | collected 2016-01-25 ... | reverse complement strand
TATCAACTTCTCCAAAAGAGCCTGATATGTTCATTTATTTTTCTGAATTACTTAGTAATTATCGTCTACACACTCATATGCTGGGGCGTATATGACCTTATTACTGGCCGGCAATGGTAGGATGGCCATCCGAGCATTGGGAAATGGCACCTACAGGAAGAGACGTATCAGAGGACACAAAGGTCATGCAGGCAAATTTTCCGGTTGACCTATATCATTGCCAATATGGTTTTGAGGTTTGATTTTCATTATTGAATGCTTACGCCGGTCCATCCGTAGTCTTTGACAATGTGAAGGGGAGATCATTCAATATGACAGACTGGATAAAGAGGAGTAATCTACTACACTCCATGGAGAGAGCCTATAGGGCAAATTCTTCGAATTAGCTATAACTGTAGGGACAGTTAGCTTTGCAACTATTTGATAATCCGTAGAACTTATCATTCGCAATGTTTGTTTTTTAAAACGCTTTCCTTAAAATTTCAGGGTCGTAGGGGTCGCAGCCTTGGGGTGCATTCAGGGCAGGATAATGTCGGTTCTGACGACAGATTCTATGCATATCGGGAATTCTCTGGGAATAAAAATCACCGCCCCTTACGGCCCCGAAATTTTAAGGAACGCTTTATCCTATTGACGATTGAGTGTCAGAAATGTAGCGATGAGGCTTCTTTGAATATGTCAAACACCTGATATTTTAAGCACCTTTAAAGAGATGGGGTCATAAATGAAAAAAACGTGATTTGATCCTAAATTAAAGGGAAAAAGTTTTGCTTATCCGAAATAGATTTTCTATCTTTGTGACAAAATAATTCATGTAATACATAAGTAGGTGTTCAGGTTATTCCTACACTTATCTTATCCAATCAAAGAGCCGGTTTTTCAATCTTAGATATAGTTATGATGGAATCCCATCACGCTGTCATCCCGTATCGAAATTCATGCTCACCGATTGTCAATCTAAGAAAGTACACTAATAACATTAATTAAAATCAAAAAAAACTAAACAATGGGACTTTTTGATAAGATTTTCAAGGCTGTGCCTGAAGAGGACAAACTCACGAAGCAGGAGGCATTTGCAGGCATTGCCGTTGCTATGGCGGGAGCCGATGGCAGCATCGCTGAATCCGAATGGGACGGGATATGCAACTATCTGCGTCGCCTTCGCCTGTATGACAACTTTGCTGACGCTGCTTTCAGCAAGATGTTCGACAAGATTTTCCGCATTCTGAAAAGCAAAGGCGCCAGCGCATTAGTGGCATCCAGCATAGACGGTCTCCCCGAAGACTTGAAACTGACAGCCTTTGCCTGTGCAGTAGACATCGCTTTGGCAGATGGCGTACTTGAGGAGGAGGAGAAAGGTATCATCTCGCAACTTGCCGATTCACTCCAGATTCCCGAGCAAACCGCCGTCTCAATCATAGAGGTGCTTATCATCAAGAATAAGGCCTAACTTCAAGAAACAGATTCCATCAATAAAGCGGTCAATCCTTTTTAAGCACCTGATAGGCATTAACTTCAGAAAAGGTTTGACCGCTTCTTTTTTTTCCGAAATTCATGTGGTGTAGAATTCATACAGACAATATCTTGCAAACAGATACATTCTGATCTATTGAAATGAATAATACGAAACTCAATGTTTTTCCGGGGATGAAAGCTAAAAAGCCGCAATATGTGCTTGTGACGGAGAATGGAAGCGAACGAACCTCAAACGTAACGGAAGAGAAGATTCGTGATGAAGTAGATGATATTGACGACAACGTCTCTGTATACCTTGAGAAGTGTATGCCCCGCGTAGTGGTCCGTCATGCCGAAGCATATTCCATTGATTATTTTAAAGACAGGAGCATTGCAGTATGCTTCCGGGTCAACGGATTTCTGATCCGCATGTGGAGGCCGGACGTCGACTGCGATATGGCGGCTGATATGATGTGTGATTTCTTCCGCACTGCCTCGCTCCCAGACATGACCGGATGGAATTGCCAAAAGGTTTATCCCGATCAAGAGGAAGACAAGGAGACTGACAAACTGATTGTCGATGACCAGGATTTCCGATATTTCGGTTGTGCTGATGTTGTTGGCGCATTGGAAAATATCATCGAGGGCAAATCGCAAAGCATGCTTTATATCTTTACAAAGGATAGTGGAGGTTACGTCAAAATATGCAGAAGTGACAGGGATGCAAGCCCTGAGCATGCCTACAAGGTAGAATATGTAAGATGGACAGAACAGCCCCCCGTGGGCTATCGGGGAGAAATGTCGGATTTCAAACAACTGCGAGTCTGGCTTTGGAATCTTATTGACGGCAATTTGTTGCCGGAAGCTATCAAAGACTGGTGGGGATTTAATGTTAACCGATATTTTGAAAGTATGGTTTCACGTTTTTTAGATGAGGAGAAAGATGAAAGGTAAATAATCGAGGTGCTTAGGGATTATTGCCTTGCGATGGAGGGAATGACGGAGAAGACTCCCTTCGGGAAGTTCTCACGTCGCTTTGAATCGACACTCGTATTCTATGTCCTCGACCATATGTTCTGCATGGCCGATATGGATGACTTCACATCGGTTTCATTCCGTTCTACCGATGAAGAGATAGCGAGGATAACTGAGCGATATTCAGCAGTGACCACTCCGGTAAACAAAGCGATGAAATTTTGGCTCAGGGTAAATCTCAATGAAGATATGCCCGACTATGAGATTTACAGACTTGTCAGCCGCGCCTATGACATAGTCAAGGATAAATTCCAAAAAATAGAATAGAAACCATGGGAATATTGAAATTCTTTATTAAAATAGTGCTTGGGCTGCTCATCGGAGTGGTGGCAGGTCTGTTGATTGCGGCGGTCGGCATTACTTGTTTTAGCGACACAACCTTATCCGAATTTCTTTCAAAACTCGCCTCCACGTCATTTCCGGTTGCGATGGTAGCGGCGGGATTCGGAATTCTGATCTTTGTTTTATCAATAGCAATATTGATTCCCCTGCATGAAGCCGGACATCTTGTCTGCGGCCTTTTGTCAGGATATAAGTTTGTGTCGTTCAGAATTTTCAATCTGACATTCATAAAATCAGACGGAAAAATCAAGATCAAACGATATTCAATCGCCGGAACCGGCGGTCAATGCCTGCTGACGCCTCCCGACTTGCCGATTGAAAGGATCCCGACAGGATGGTATAACTTCGGGGGAGTACTGTTCAATATTATTGCTGTCATTGCTGTGGCATTTTCAAATCAGAACAAAACGCCTCTCCAATATTATCCTTCGCACTGACTACGGCAACCGGCATCCTCAATTATACCCCTATCCTCAAAAAATTATTTTTGCAAGGATAGGGGTTTTTACCTATTTTTGCGACTTAAGTAAAAAGTTCAATTCAATTAAAGCCTCTCTATATATGTGCAAACTTGGTTTTCTAACGTCTTTAATGGTCATGATTGCCTTCACGAGCAGCCATGCCGTGGCACAATATACCCCTCCGACACAGCCTGAGGATTCAGCCATCTTTGCAAAATCTTACAACCCGCTTCGATTCGGCGACCGCCACATCGTGGCCCCGATGCATCTCCCTGACAGCGTCGACGTGAAGAGGGCAACTCAGAATCATTTCTGGAGAGCGGCTGCGGAAACTTTCGGATTCAACATCGGACTCTGGGCCTTCGACCGCTACGTGCTCGACGGACATTATGCCCGAATCTCCTGGAATTCCATCAAAGAGAATTTCCGACACGGTTTTGAATGGGACGACGACCATCTGCACACCAACATGTTTGACCATCCCTACAACGGATCGATTTTCTTCAATGCAGGACGGTCAAACGGTTTCAACTTCTGGCAGTCGGAACTCTTCGCCATCGGTGGCAGCGCCATGTGGGAGATGTTTATGGAATGTGAATACCCCTCCACCAACGACATCATCGCCACGCCTATCGGCGGAGCCGCGATCGGAGAGGTGCTTTACCGTGCTTCCGACATTATCCTCGACGATCGTGCCACGGGCGGGAAACGCTTCGGAAGGGAGTTAGCGGCATTCATAGTCAATCCGATGAGAGGAATCAACCGTATCGTATCTGGGCAGACATGGCAACGCCGTGCCACGTCAGGACGCCAATATGGCGTGCCGCCAATCAGCGTCGACGTGTCCCTCGGCGCTCGCCTGCTGACGATGTGGGAAAACTCAGAGGGTAGCGTGGCCGGCGCGGCTGCCAAAATCAAAATCGAATATGGCGACCGCTATGCCGTCAACACCGCTGCCCCCTACGACTATTTCTCATTCCTTATAGGAGTGCAAGGAATCAAGTCGCAGCCCGTAATCAACAGGGCTGAAATCATAGGGCGGCTTCTTTCCAAAGAAATTGTCGACAAAAACAGCGTGAATCTTTCTGTCGGGATGTACCAGCACTTCGACTTTTTCGATTCCGACACGATAGATTCATACAAAAGCACGCGAACGCTGTCTCCTTGCGCCGTGCCATATAAACTCGGTGCCCCGGCATCAGTAGGTGCTGGAACGATGTTCAGGGTAAAGCCTCACAAGTCATGGTCGATCGACGGTAATCTCCACGTCAACGGCATATTGCTCGGAGGAGTCCTGACAGACTTCTACCGCAACTACCACCGCAACTACAACTGGGGATCCGGATTCTCGCTGAAAGCTGCCGTCAACTGGCAATTCCTCAACGACAGATTCATGCTGAGAGTTGCCTACCAACTTTACCGCATTTATACCTGGACCGGATATGACCAGAACTTCGATTGGTCAACCACTCCGGAAGGAGCACCTGTCAACATTCAAGGCGACAACTCCATTGCGACATTCAATCATCTTGAGACAGAACTCAACTATCTTCTGACCAAACGCCTCTACATAACGGCCGGAGCTGATTTCTTCACTCGGACAACAAACTATAAGGACCTTAGGAAACAAAACGCAGGCACGACCACCTACTATCCCATAATCAACAGCAAACAAATCTCCCTCAACCTCATGCTGACCTACAAATTCTGACCCTCCTCTCCCCTCCCGAATCATCCTACCAAATCCGCACGAGGTCCAGCATGGAGCGCATGGCCTCCGGCCTGCGCCTACCGTCCGACTCGAGTCCAACCGAGTCCATTCGCACTGAACTGCTCGAAACTTTTGTGAGGGGAGACAACGTAGCTATTGCTTTTCGGATGCCGTGTTTGTCAAGAAGATTTTGTAATTTTGCGGCATGAACGAAGCTATCAAGTCTCTCAAAATACAATTGGAACTCCTTAAAATGGAATATGAGGAGGAAAAAGCCGCTTTCAATAAGATTTCCGAAAAAATAGGACTGACTCGACTGGCCGAAAAAGGAAATGCCTGGCTTGGTATCCGTGTCGGCAAATCCTATCACAATTCGCTCAACCAGAGAGTGGTGGAACTTTTCCGCAACCCTTCCGGCCCTTACGGAGAAGACGACCATAATTTTGAATACGGCCATCCGGCGGTGCTTTTCACGGTTGACCGTAATGACAACGAAGCTCCACGCATACATTTCTCCGCCACTGTCAGCTTCGTCGACAGAGGAAGAATGGTGGTGGCGATTCCGGAAAGCGCCGACCTCTCACTCCTGACTTCGGGGTATCCTGTCGGCGTAATGCTGTCGTTCGACGAGACGTCTTACCGCACCATGACAGACGCTCTCAATCGAGCCATAAACGCCAAAGGACGCCTCGCTGAACTTCGCGACCTATTTTATTCATCACGCAAAGCCGAAGAACTTACTTTCACTCCCCTTCGCTTTCCCTATCTCAACAAATCGCAGGAGACGGGGGTCAACAAGGTGCTCCGGGCCAAGGACGTGGCAATCGTGCACGGACCTCCGGGCACGGGGAAAACGACAACTCTCGTGGAAGCCATCAACGAGACTTTACGACGGGAGAGTCAGGTGCTTGTCTGCGCCCAAAGCAATATGGCCGTGGACTGGATTTCTGAAAAGCTTACCGACAGAGGTATCAACGTGCTCCGCATCGGGAATCCAACAAGAATCAACGACAAGATGCTGTCGTCGACGTATGGACGGCGTTTTGAATCGCATCCCGACTACCCCGACCTTTGGAGCATAAGGAAAGCCATCAGACAATTGCAGGGAGCCGGACGCCGCACAGACCAATGGCACTCCAAAATCGAACGTCTGAAAAGCAGGGCCACCGAACTTGAGATACGCATCAACAACGACCTCTTCAACAGTGCCCACGTCATTGCCTGCACACTCGTCGGGAGCGCCTCGCGACTGCTTGAGGGGATGAAATTTTCTACCCTTTTCATCGACGAAGCCGCCCAGGCGCTCGAAGCCGCCTGCTGGATTCCGATGCGCAGAGCCGGAAGAGTTATCCTCGCGGGCGACCATTGCCAGCTCCCCCCTACCGTGAAATCATTTGAAGCCGCAAAACTCGGGCTCGGCGTCTCGCTCATGCAACGCCTCGTGGAGAGCCATCCCGAGGCCGTCACTTTGCTGACAATCCAATACCGTATGCATCAGGATATCATGAAATTTTCCAACGATTGGTTTTATCATGGAGCTATGCAGGCCGCCCCCGACGTACGCTATCGCAGTATACTGGATTATGACACCCCTATACAATGGACAGACACCTCCACAACCACAACGGACACTGCCGAGGAAGATAGCCCGCAGGCTTTCCGCGAGGCACTTGCCGGACAGACAATGGGAAGAATCAACCGCGACGAAGCCCTGCTATCCTTGCTCACGCTGCAGAACTATATCGAGCGGATAGGGAAGGAAAGATTCCTTGAAGAAAGAATCGACGTGGGACTAATCTCACCATACAGGGCCCAGGTGCAATACCTGCGCCGGCTTCTGAAGCAGACTCCCTTTTTCAAGCCTTTCAGAGACTTGATTTCAATAAATACGGTCGATGGGTTTCAGGGACAGGAACGCGACGTCATAGTCATATCCATGGTCAGGAGCAACGATGAGGGGAACATAGGTTTCCTCCGGGACTTGCGGCGCATGAACGTGGCAATGACCCGGGCAAGGATGAAGCTGATAATAATCGGCGACTCGTCGACCCTGACCGCCCATCCTTTCTATCGCCGTCTGCACGATTATATTTGCGAACTTCCCTGACCTTCATCAGTCTGATCGCCTGTCTTTCCGGCATTCGGGTCCTTGAAAAGACCTGACAGATATTTCTCATTGACCGTCTGCATAAGCTCCCAGAAGTTGGGGACAAAAAGAGTGCCTATCAAGGCATTCATAGCCATACCGAACACAACGGCCGTGCCGAGTTCTATCCGGCTGTTGGCCCCTGCCCCCGTGGAGAACATCATCGGCATGACGCCAAAGACAAAAGCCAATGCAGTCATCATGATCGGACGAAACCTTATGACGCCCGCATCATGGGCGCTTTGGCGAATGCTGATGCCCTGTTTCCTGAAATCCATGGCATACTCCACGATAAGGATAGCGTTCTTTGCCGACATTCCAAGGAGCAAAATCAGTCCAATCTGAGTATAGATGCTTATGCTCTGATTCATCACCATGCAACCCAGCACCGTTCCAAGCACTGCAATAGGCATACTCAAGACAACGGCAATCGGGTCGGTCCAGCTTTCATATTGGGCAGAAAGCACGAATATAGTCATGATGATGGCGAATATGAAGACGAAAGAGATGGTGGTGCCGGCCTGTGTCTCCTGATAGGCGATTCCGGTCCAGGCATACGAATAATTCTTGCCAAGAGTCTCTCTGACAGTCTCCTCCATTATGCGGATTCCCTCGGAGGTGCTGACTCCTTTTGCCGGAGTGGCTGTCAGCGACGCGCTGGTGTACATATTATAGCGATTCACATTCGGCGCACCAAGCGACGGCTCGACGCTGCAAAAAGAACTGAAAGGCACCATCTCGCCGGATGAATTCCTCGCCGAAAGACGCATTATGTCGTCGGGACGCATACGGGAAGCCTCCTCCCCCTGCACGGTCACCTGGAAAGTCCTGCCGAATTTCACGAAGTCGTTGACATAACCGCCGCCCAGATAGGCAGACAGGATACTATATACTGATTCAATGTCCACTCCTTGAAGCTCTACCCTGTCGCGGTCAACCTTCACCTGATATTGGGGTGTCAAGCCCTGATAAAGAGTCGTGGCCTGGGCAATCTCCGGTCTTTTCTCCGCAGCTTCCTGCACCTCCTTAAGGGCTTTCGTCATCTCCCCCGCTCCAAGGCTGTTTATGTCGAGAAGCTGCATCTGCAAGCCCGACGACATTCCGAGACCGGGAATGGCAGGGGGATTTATGGAGAACACTATCGCCTCCTGCTGACGGGCCGACACCTCATCTGCCATCGCCATGACCTTATCAATCGATCCTTTTTTCCCCCTCTCCTTCCATGGCTTAAGAATGACGAACATAGAGCCGAGATTTGACGATGCACCTCCCGCCATGAAAGAGAATCCCGAAATCGACATGACATCCTTCACGTAAGGGTTCTTCTTTATCTCCGCGGCCAATTCATCGACTACTTTCTCTGTTCTTTCAAGCGAAGCATCCGTAGGAAGCTGTACGGAGGTCATGAAATATCCCATATCCTCTTCAGGGATATAACTCGTGGGCCATTTCACGAATCCCCAGAAAGCAACAGCCGCAATAGCGACAAACACGAGCATCGACACTAGTGGCCTTGGCAGCATCGCCGAGATAATCTTGTCGTAAAGGCTCTCCACCTTGGAGTAGCCTTTGTTAAACCACTTAAAGAGGAAGAAACGAGCCGGTTTCCTCGGATTGAGAAACAACGCGCACAACGCCGGCGTCAGTGTCAGGGCATTGACGCCGGAGAATGCCGTAGAGACAGCAATAGTCAATGCAAATTGCTTGTAAAGCTCTCCCGTGATACCACTGACGAAAGCCGTCGGTATGAACACAGAAAGCAAGACAAGAACCTCTCCAATTACCGGACCCTGCAACTCCTTCATAGCCTTTATCGCAGCCTGTCGACGGCTCATAATCCCCTTGTCGACAAGACGAGCGCAATTCTCCACCACGACTATGGCATCGTCGACGACAATAGCGATAGCAAGCACAAGTCCGAAAAGAGTCAAGGTGTTGAGCGTAAAGCCCAGAATCTTCATTACAGCGAACGTTGCAATCAACGACACAGGAATAGTCAGCATCGGGATAATCACGGCCCTCCAGTTCTGCAGGAAAAGAAGGATGACGATCATGACGATCAAAGTGGTCAGCACGAATGTCACGATAACGTCATCGATAGATGCCATTACAAAGTCCGTGGAATTGAGCACAACCCTATAGTTGATTCCCTCAGGGAAATATTGCGCAAGCCTTTCGAGTTCCTTTAGCGAACCATTGGCCACATCGAGGGCATTTGCCCCGGGAAGCTGTTCAATCCCTATCAAGGCCGTGGTCTTGCCATTGACCTTCGCCACCGCCGAGTAGGAATCACTGCCGAGTTCAACCTTGGCCACATCTTTCAGCCGCAGGATTCCCGTGCCGTCAGACCTCAAAATGATATTTGCGAACTGGTCGGCATCCGTCAGCTGCCCCTGACTCGTCACCGTAAATTCAAATTGCGAACCATTGGCTGCGGGCGGAGCACCTACCGAACCGGCCGACACCTGCATATTCTGCTGCCTTATCGAAGCCATGACATCCGAGGGAGTGAGCCCCCTTACCCTCATCGCCTCCGGATCAAGCCAGACACGCATACTGTATTCCCCGCCACCAAACGCCGACACACCGCCGACGCCTTTAACACGCGACAGCGGGTCGATGAGGTTGATTTGCGCATAATTCGTGAGATACAACGCACTGTAACGTTCAGGCTGGTCAGTCTCCAGCGCAATGAAAAGCACTTCGTTGCTGCTTCTCTTGCTGACACTGACTCCTTGCTGCGTTACGGCACTCGGAAGCTGAGGCGTGGCCCTCGACACACGATTCTGAACATCGACGGCAGCCTGATCCACGTCAGTGCCATTTTCAAAGGTAATGGTCAGCATATAGCTGCCGTCAGCTCCACAATTGGAGCTCATATACAGCATATTGTCAACACCATTGACCTGCTCCTCAATGGGCACGCCTATCGCACGAGCCACGGTCTCCGCGTCAGCTCCGGGATAGTCGGCGCTCACCATGACGGTAGGAGGAGTTATATCTGGATATTGAGCCACCGGCAAAGTCTTCACGGTCAGGATCCCTGCAAAGACGAGAAGCAACGCAAGGACAGTGGCGAAGATCGGACGGTCGATGAAAAATTTAGAGAACATGGCTTCGTAGCAGTTTTTATTTTTTTACTATAGGTTTAACAGTCTCCCCTTCCCTTACGGTCAGCAAAGCCTTGCTGACGTATTTCATGCCGGGCAAAATACCCTTGTCGATTACCCTAAGGGAATCCTGAAACACCTCTCCCAGCTCAATGGGGGTGTAGACCACTTTATTGGAATCGTTGACCACATATACGTATTTCCCCAATTGGTCGGTGCCGATAGAAGCATCCTTTATCAAGACGGACTTAGGATTGGCTCCGTATGGAAGCGACACGGTCACATACATGCCGTCTTTCAGCTCGTTGTCGATGTTTTTTACTTTCCCTTTCAGGAGAATCGTCCCCGTCGACTGATTGACAGAAGGAGCCTCATAAGAGAGATCGGCCGTATAGCTGTGGGGCAAGGCGTCGCGGAATTTTAGAGGAATAGCCTTGTAAAGATTCCCGTCTTCACCATTCATTGATGCCACCATCGTCTCGTATTGGGAATCCTCGATTTCAAAGACGGCGCTCAATTCAGTATTGTCGTAGATATCCGCGAGAGCCACGGGCTGCACCGACCCGCTGATGACATTGCCGACTTTTATCTTCGCGTCGGAGATGTAGCCTGATATGGGAGCGGTCACCGTACAATATCCGAGATTGGTTCTGGCCATGTTCAGCGCAGCCTTGCAATTCTTTATATTGCTTTCCGCCTGTTGCAGCGTACTCTCCGCGTTAAGAACCTCCATCTTGGAAACGGCATCAGCTTCGAGGGCTTTTTTCACAGCCTCGTAATGGCTCTTGGCATAGTCGCGAGAACTTATGGCCGAAGACAACGCGGCTTCAGAGCGGGCCACTTCATCGCGATAGAGCGTAGGATCTATAGTAAAAAGCACTTGTCCCTTCCTCACGTAAGAACCAGGCTCGAAATTCTTGGTAAGTAGTTTCCCATTTACTTGACCTACCACCGTAGCCTTGCCATCTGCACTGAGATAGCCGGGATACGTCTTGTGGAGCACCACGGAATCAGTGAACGCTACAGCTACGTCAACTGGCCGAGCCTCCTCCGGAGCCTTTTTCTTGCCATCGTAGCTACAAGAGACAATCGGCATCGCTGACAATATAATTAACAGGATTGTAGAGTGTGTTTTCATATTATATGAGATAAGGAGTTTCCGTTCTATTTCAATATTTTAAAGCCTGTCAGTCTGCGGGATTGAATGATTGCCATCCCCCGCCCAAAGCCTGATAGATGCTTATCAGCGAGGTCAAAGCCCTTCCTTCAAGAGCCACGAGCTCATTCTGGCTTTCCAGCCAGTTCATCTGGCCATCCACCACGTTGGAGAATGCCGTCAATCCGGCTTTATAAAGGTCGACCGACAAAGTGAGGGATTTCTCGCTCTGCTCCACCACCCTCTTCTGCAAATCTATCGACTTCAAGACAGCTTCATATTGCGACAAAGCATCATCAACCTCTCCCACGGCGTTCATGACCGTAAGGTTGTAGGAATCAACGGCAGCTTCAAGTTGGAGTTTAGCTTCCGCCGTGCGGTAGTTGCGGGCAAGACCGTCGAAAATAGTCCATGAAAGCTGAGGAGCCACACTATATGTCAAGGAATTTTTACTGAAAAGATCTCCAGCCTTATGAGCCGACGTGCCTATTTCCCCTGACAACGACAAGGTTGGCAGAAAATCCTTTTTCGCCACTCCCACCATCGCCGCATATTGCGCCAATGCCATCTCAGCCTCCACTATGTCGGGACGCCTGCGAAGGAGATCGGCGGGAACTCCTACCCCTACAGTCTGATTGAATTCGGGCAATGCATTCTCTCCAAGCCAGCCGGCAGAAAGATTCCCAGGATATTCCCCGGTAAGAATGGCTATCGAGTTAGTAAGAGTCTTGATCTGCGACTCCAATGACGGCACAGATGACTCCGTATTGTAAAGCACGATTCTCGCTTGAGTGACATCAAGCATACTTGCCAATTCGGCTTCGAAACGAGCTATCGTGATTTTCTCGATATGTTGTTGGGATTCTATATGGGCTTTCGCCACCTCCAGCTGCTTCTGTGCGACACGAAGATTCATGTAGGCAGTTGCAAGATTAGCACACAGGCTTACAATTACCGCGTCATAATCCATTCTGGAAACATTGAAAGCCGCCTTTTTCACTTTCACTCCCTCTCTGACTCTTCCAAACACATCTATTTCCCATTGCATCGATGCCCCGAGGGAAAAATACGACGAATTGACTGAGGGCATGGAAGCTCCTTCCATTGCCCCGGCCTGGCGATGCTTGGTCCAGCCTCCATTTAGGTTTATCGTAGGGAAATATCCAGCCTTTGCCTCATTGATAGCCTTGCGGGCCATTTCGATTCTCTTTATGGCAGAAGCCACATTATAATTGTTGGCCACCGCTTTTGAGATAAGACTATCGAGCATGGGGTCGTTGAAACTTTGCCACCATGCATCATCAGTGGGTAATGTCTGGGCAGACTGAGGAGTCATCTGCCACATCTCAGGCAAAGAATCTCTCATCCATTTAGTCTCGTTTTGGGCAAAGGAATGCAGAAACGGGAACATCAACAGCGGAACCAATAGTTTATAGATCATAATTCAAGTGGATTGTTCTTTTAAATTGCTTTTTTTCACCCGTTGCGGGGAAAATATCGAAGCTATCTAAACTTCATCTTGATACCAAAACAAACAAACACTCCGTTTCGATTAAGACCGTCGCCTAAAAAGAATAAAAAGCAGGGATATCCCTGCTTTTTATTCTTTTTAGAGTGCAAGTTGGCCGCCAGTTCATTCGACACGCCTCGGAAATGCATACACAGCCACCCGATATCGTGTGGCTGCAATGATGGCACACACATCATCTTAGAGTTTTGACTTGGTAATCTCTAGGATATGTTCTTCTTCCATTGTCATTTTCGCGAGTATCAGACTGCAAAATTACTAATTTTTTCAGCGATTATAACTTACAATAGTTCGTTAATTTTTGAATGAATCATGCGGAGTCTCTGACGCCGAAGA
>ERZ778497.1682-NODE-1682-length-13470-cov-5.232650_pt1 | contig 13470 bp, 10 predicted proteins | sample MGYA00509938_ERZ778497 | MGnify/ENA primary metagenome ERZ778497 (study PRJEB29527, sample SAMN07138969) | mouse gut metagenome | material: feces | host: mouse | place: China:Nanjing | collected 2016-01-25 ... | reverse complement strand
TGGCCTTCCACCGGTTCCGGACGATCACATATGCCGTCATAGAGGCAAACAGGATTGTCAGCACGGTGGAGGTTACCGTGATCACCGCAGAATTGCCGAATGCCCTCCAGAAATTCATCTTTTTCATGGCTTCCGGAAAGTTTTTCAGGGTAAATCCATGAGCGCCAAACAGCGCCAGGGGATTTGACGTAATATCTGCTTTTACCTTAAAGACGTTGATTACCACTAAAATAAACGGAAAGATAAAACAGAGGAACAGCAGGATCAAAATGAGCATCTTTATAAAATGCCGGACTTTTTTGTTCTGAGCTGCTTTTGTATTTTCATCCATTATGCTGACACCTCCGCTTTTTTACCTACATAAACCTGAAGCACGCCTACCACTGCGCAGACAATAAATAAAATCAATGCTTCTGCCTGACCTGTCCCGTAATTTTTATATGTAAATGCCTGATTATACACATGCATGGCTCCCATGACCGAACTGTTGAACGGTTCCCCGTTGGTTAATGACAGGTTCACATCATATACCATAAAGCATCTTGTAATGGTCAGGAACAGGCACTGTACAAAGGAAGACACCATCAGCGGCACAGAGATATACCAGATTGTCTGCACATCGTTACAGCCGTCGATGCTCGCCGCTTCCAGCACATCTGCGGACACACTCATAAATCCTGCCACATAGATCAGCATCATATACCCTGCATACTGCCATACGGATACAATGATCAGGCACAGCATGGCCCCGTTGGTGGTCGCCAGCCAGGAAGTGGATAAAAATCCAATGGAAAGAGATTCTCCCAGAGCAACAAATGCCCGGTTAAACACAAATTTCCAGATATAACCAAGGACAATGCCGCCGATCAGGTTAGGGATAAAAAAGCCCGCCCGGAAGAAATTCTGTCCTTTTACTCCGCTGGTCACCATATATGCCAGAATGAACGCCACCACATTCACCAGTATGACTGCAATGACCGAATAGATCATGGTTCTGCCCAATGCCTGCCAGTACGCCGTATCTGCAAAGGTGGCCATGTAATTCTCCAGTGCAACGAACGGCTTCTGTTTTGATACGCCGTCCCAACTGGTAAATGTAAGATACAGTCCATAAATGAACGGAATGATCACAACCGCTGCAAATACCGCAGTGGATACTCCTGCAAACATCAGATACAGTCTGCATTTATAAGAAAATGTATTCGTTTTCATAAATACCAGCTCTCCCTTCTAAGAAATTATATCCTTCTGCTTTTCCATTCCCGCTCAATGCTCGATCGGAGTGGCTGTCGTCCAGTACTGTGCTATTTTATCCGCCAGTCCTGTACGGTCTGTCTTGCCTGCCAGATATTCCTGCATAAACGCACCGCAGACCGACAGATGATCGTCCGGCAGATAATTATAATTGTCGATCAGCAGATTGCCGTCCGCGTATTTTTTTACAGAAACCGATAACGGATCCAGTGCTGCCGCGCTGATGTTGCTGTATGCCGGCACCAGATTGCATTTTTCAGTCAGGAACTGATTCCCTTCTTCATCCTGAACAAGCCAGTTCAGAAAATCTTTTGCCGCCTGACGCTGTTCCTCTGACGTGTTATCTGAAGAATCAATGAAGAAATATTTCGAGCCGCCGCCTACAAGCTTTCCATTTGTTCCGTCTGAAGTATTCTGCGGTACCGGCATCATGCCCATATTCTCCGTATAGTCATATTCACTGAGCACGGACCAGTCCCAGTTTCCTCCGAACATAAACGCGATATCGCCCTCTGCCAGCTTCTGCTCTGTTACCTCGCGCTCCGCTGCCACCGGCGAAGATGCCGCATAGTTATATTTCATCAGAACATCAAATGTATCCATCATGGAATTCCATTTTTCATTGCCCTTCAGGTCTGCACTGCCTGCATACAGATCGCTGATAAATCCTTCCACGTCACTCTGCTGCTCATATACCTCTGACAGATAATGCGCTGCCAGCGACCAGTCCTCTTTCATGATACCTGCAGGCGCTTCCATACCGCCGGCCGCCATTTTTTCCAGCAGTCCCTCGAAGGCATCCAGCGTAGCATAATCATCCGGCACAAATGTCTCGCCTGTGACTGCCTCAATGGCATCCGCATTATAGATCAGGCCTCTTGCCTCCACACATACCGGAAAACCGACCACTTTGCCATTCACGGAAATCTCATAATCCGTCTTCTCTACCCATTCCTGATCGCTCAGATCCGACGCATAATCCTCCGCCAGGGAATAAATATCCTTTGCATCCACCATCGCCAGTGTATACGGGTCATTTGCAGAATATCTGGTTGCCAGATGCGCCGCAACCGTGTCATTGGAATAATATACTTCTACATTTACACCGGTTTTGGCACTGTACTCTTCCGCCATCTCTTCAAACTGTCCCTGCACTTCACTTTTGGAATTGAAAATCGTAATAGATACGCCCGAACTGTCTGCATCTCCCGGTGCTGCGTCTCCGCCACCGCCGCCGCATGCCATCAAGGATGATACCGTTGCCGCTGTCAGGATCATAACTACCAGTCTCTTCTTCATCTTCGTTTCCCTCCTTGGAATATTGGTTTTTGGTGATATTAATATATCACTTTGCCGTCTATATGTCAATCGTTTATCATATTTTTTCTCGTTTCTTTGCCCATTTCACTAATTCCATACAGAAATTATGCATAATACAGCCTTTATTCCTGTATATTTCCTATATTTTTTTATTTTTCTAATGTTAAACCTTTAGCATATTTTTCTTGCAGCATCACAGTTTTTCTGATATGATAGAGAAAAATCAGGAAAGGAAGAAAATATGAACTCATTATTTAACGCAGATAATCCTTTTTGGGAAGGGATGGGAAGACTGTTCGATCTCTTCCTTCTGAATCTGATGTGGGTGATACACTGCCTCCCGGTCTTTACCATCGGACCTGCCACCACAGCTTTTTATTATGCTGTCATCAACCTGATAAGCAAAGAGGAGCATTCCGTAACAAAGGACTTCCAAAAATCCTTTCGCCTGAATTTCAGGCAGGGTATCAGGCTCGGCGTTCCGCTCACGGCGACAGGTATTTTTCTGCTCGCAGACATCGTCATGAGCTTCCGTGCCGGAACCGGCATCTACACTTTTTTCATGGTTTTTTTTGCCATTATATTTATGGTCTACTGTTTTACTGTCATGTATGTCTTTCCTCTCCTGGCAAAATTTGACCGATCCGGCAGAGAACTTTTAATCCTGGCGTTCACCCTCTCCATCCGTCATCTGGGAAGGACCCTTCTTATGCTGTTTGTTCTGGCTCTGGGCATCTGGTCCTGTCATCTTCTTCCCGGCCTGCTCTTCCTTTCCTTCGGTCTTGTAGCAGAACTGCATTCCATCCTGCTGCTTCCCGTTTTAGAATCCCTTTATGAATGATAAAACAGCCGATCCTCCCGGACCGGCTGTTTATCTTCTGTCTTATGTTGTCTCTCTTTCTATCAGAGTCACCGGAAGCACGGTCCGTCTGGCAACGAGCTTTCCTTTTGATGCACGATCCAGCAGATCCACTGCCGCTTCTGCAATCTCTTTCATAGGCTGATGGATGGTGGTCAGCATCGGCGTAGTCAGTGAAGCAATACTGACGTCATCAAAACCGATGATCTTCAGTCTGCCTGGAACGGGCACTCCCAGTTTATGGCAGACCTGCAGTGCCTGCGCTGCAATAATGTCATTGTTTGTAAAAATCCCATCCGTCTTTGGGTGTTCCGTCAATATTCTTTCCAGCATGTCAGAATAATTCATACTGTTAAACTGGTCATCTTCCGTCACTACTTCCATAAAGGAAACCCCTTCCTGATCGCAAAGCTCCTGAAATCCTTTCGAACGCAGATCTGCGGGCATGGGCAGACTCCGGTTCACGCTTCCCACATGCACCAGATGCCGGCATCCGCATGCGATCAGTTTTCTGGCCGCAAGCTTCCCTCCCTCATAGTTATCACATTCCACCGACGCGGTTCCGTTATCCAGAAAACGCTCAATCGTAATCACCGGCACGTCCAGATTCACAAATGCATCAACTGCAATCTGACCGCTGAAAAGTATAATTCCCGCCACACGGTTACTGGAACATATCTCTATATATTCCCGTTCTCTCTCATCCATGCACTGGGAATTACACAGTAAAATTTTATATCCCTTTTTATAGGCTTCATTTTCCACATTGCTGATGGCTTCTGCAAAATACGGATGCCTGATATGAGGAACAATCAGCCCGATCAGATTCGAACTTTTATTCTGAAGCGCGCGTGCCACTTCGTTGGGACGATAATTCAGTTTTTTCATTGCATCAGCTACTTTCTGCCTTGCTTCGTCACTGATATAACCCCGGTTGTTCAGGATCCTCGACACCGTAGTCACGGTCAGCCCTGCCTCTTTCGCAACATCCTTTAACGTTGCCATAATCTTTTCTCCATCTTCCTGTTCCATCTTACGCAGCGTATATTCCAAAAGCGCCTGCCAATTTCATTCCGCATCCGGAACGGACTGCCATCATGAAAGAACACCTGCATATTAATCGTTTAACATTCATGTATGATTATACCATACAAAATCGGAATCGGGCAACATTTTTATCTGACAAAAGATATCTCCGGATCCCGTACCGTTGCTTTTCAGCATTTTTTATTTCCCTGTTGACAATTCCATTATCCGGGGGGATTGTGCAGCATGCTATGTATCGGAAACGGAAATCATGACATGAACAAGTCAGGATGTTACTTCAGGAAAATACACAACCAGCTGGAAGCCGGATTTAACAGAAAATACAAAAAATACGGGCTGATCAGCACGCAAACACAGGCGTGCCGGAGTAAAATCTCCGGCACGCCTGTATGTAATCTTTTTAGTTCAGAAACTCTACTTCTCCGCTGCCGATACGGTACACGGCTCCGCATACCTTCACCCTGCTGTCTTCCTGGATGTTCAGACTTTCCTTAATGACAGACACGCTTCTCTCCACGTTCAGGCAGCTTGCACGAAGTTCATCCTTTTCATCACCGATTGCCTTGCGGATTTCATCTGTGATGGATTTGATAAAGCCGCCGGGCTCACCGCCCATTGCTGCGCCGACAGCGCCGCAGCACTCATGCCCCAATACAACTACAAGATTGGTTCCAAGATGATCTGCCGCATATTCCACGCTTCCCAGCTGGTGCTTATCCATAACATTTCCGGCCACACGGATCACAAACAGTTCTCCGATTCCTGCCGAAAAAATACTTTCCGGGATCACTCTCGAATCGGAACAGGTGATCACAATGGCATAAGGGCTCTGTCCGTTTTCACGGGTAAACTTCCGAATCTTCGGCGATACATCCCCTGGATTTGTTTCCGCCGTTAAATAACGCTGATTTCCCTCTTTTAATTTCTGCAGCGCTTCTGCAGCAGATAAATTTTCTTTCTGCATACTGTCCTCCATTTCTTTGTATTCATTTTTTGCCGGATAAATCCTGCATAAGATTATTATAAAGAAAGAACGGCAAAAAATCAATTTATATATCCGCATTTAAATTTTCAGTTCCAATATCTGATAAAGAGCAACACACCTTGATTTTTCAAGACTTTTGAGGATTTACCCTTTCACTCAAGTTCTGTAAAAAGACTTCCCATCAGCTCCCAGGCCGCATCTCTTTCCCGCTTTTGCTCCAAGGTCAGTTCCTCATAAGGGCACAGCATCGGATGCTGTCCTGCTTTGTCGTCTCGAACAGGACCGAACCTCCAGTTATAAAAGATATAAAACCGAAGCCACCGCATATGATCCAGCTTCCGGTATCTCTCCTTTGCCTCCGTTGAGTTCTTTGTCTTACAATATCTGTCATACGCTTTTTGAACTGCTGATGCGGTAAGTTCCGTGATCGTCTCATCGCAGAGAAGAATTCGTGTCTTCATCAGAAGATGGTCCGCCGCCACAATCTTGGACTGCTGGTGAAGATCATCCAGTTCCTCCCAGTCAAGCGTCGGATAAGAAACCGACCTGCGAAACAGCTCATTGATCATAATCGCCGCTTTATTCAGTTCCGTGCGGATAATCTGCTGTGACGTATATATCTCTTCATTTGTTCCAAAGTATGAGACTCCCGGTGCTTTTCGGCTGCTTCTAAGGTCGATGCGGCCAGCCACCCTGTAATATTTGCTCAATGTCCAGAAGATGCTCCAGCCCTTTTGCTCATCGTCCTCACAGATGATGATGCGGTCGGCCCGCTCCAGCAAAGGGACATCTTTTGCCCAGATCTCATCATGGAAAATCAGCGAGTCTCCTGTCCCGGATTCTTCATTCAGAGAAAACAGCTCGCCCAGACGATAATGTACGGCAAGAAATTCCTCTGCATCGCCAAAAATATGGTATGCCACATGCTGCTCTGTGGATATGATGTTGGTCAGAATCGCCCGCTCCAGAATGCTGCAGCCATAGTTTCCAAAACCGATAAGCACGATGGTATTTTCATGGCGGCATAAGGGTTTGGAACGCCAGTACTGTCTGGCACAGCATTCATAGCTGTGAAAAAAATGAATATTTCCGGAAAGCTTATCCTGCCCGTTCGTCGTTCTCGCATAGACCTCTACCGGCAGCTCATGCAGATTGACCGCCCGGCTGTTCACGCCGATATCGTTTTCCTTCATCAGAAAAATCTTACATTTTTCTCCGATATTCTTCTTCTTCGACACGATCCGGTCCGGCGAGGCGCTCAGATAGATGCAGGGGTAATCAGGGCTCTCGCTTTGTCCGCTTTTTCTCTCTCCGTAGATGATCAGCGCATTGGCATCCTCCCGATAGATGTTGGCCGCCAGGGTATTCGATTCCACTCCATAATCTGCAAAATAATACCAGTTTTTACGCCGCTGCAGGCCAAGCAGGAAGAACGGCAGCCCCTCGCTGGTGATAAAGGATACCGCCGCTCCAAGCAGCGTTACCATAATGCCGGCTGACAAAAGCAGAAAGATCATTCCCACCATACGCCCCAGCGGTGTCACCGGTATCAGATCACCGTATCCTACCGTTGTCAAAGTCACCAGCGAATACCAGAACGCATCTTCAAATGTCCGAATCGCTGCATCGCTGCTTGCAGATTCGGAACAGTAAAGAATGGTCAGCAGGCTGATATAAATAAACGCCGCCGTCACAATCAGATACAGGTAGATATGCTTTCTCTTTTTCATACGGTCCGGTCTTCCCTTAACTCTTAATCTGTTTTTCTATATGATACTATTAAATGACGGATATGCAAAGAGAATTTTCTGTTTTGTCACTGCATTCAGATTTTTACTGCACAGGACGGCTTTTGGGGGCATTTTCTTTCTGTCTGTTATGAATACCTTTTGAACAGCACAAGACTCTCATACGGCCTCAGTGTTTCCAGTGTATTCCGGCACAGTCCCTCCGGATAATTATGGAGCAGGCAGATACTGTTCTGGCAGGATACGGACTCCGGCAGCACCACTTCCCGGTCGGTAAGATTATTCAGAACCACAAGCTCCTCTCCTTCCAGTAACCGCCGGTACGCAAATATCTCCGGCTGCTCCCGATACAGAAACTCTATGGCGCCCTCACGGATCACCGCATACTGTTTTCTTAATGAGATGAGTTTCCTGTAATAATGAAGAATGGAATCCGGATCCGCCTCTTCTGCTGCAACATTGATCTTTTTATGATTCTCCGGAATTTTGATCCATGGTTCCTGTTCGGAAAACCCTGCATATGTTCCAAAGTCCCACTGCATGGGCGACCGGCTGTTGTCCCGGGAGCGCTGTCTGAGGATCTGAAGCGCCTCCTCCCGGCTCTTTCCTTCATTCAGAAGAATATGGTAGTAATGGATGCTCTCCACATCCCGGTATTCGCTGATATCCGTATAGCCTGTATTCGTCATCCCCAGTTCTTCTCCCTGAAAGACGTACGGCGTTCCCCGGAGCATGTGGATGCAGGCAGCCAGCATCTTGGCGGATTCCTTCCAGTACTTTTTCTCATCTCCGAACCGGGATACAATCCGCGGCTGGTCATGGTTGCACCAGAAGACCGCATTCCATCCGTTCTCCTGCTCCATCCCCGTCTGCCAGGTCTCAAACAGTTCCTTCAGCTTCCGGTAGTCGGGCCTCATCAGCGCCCATTTATTCCCGTCCCTGTAGTCCACCTTCAGATGATGAAAGTTAAAACACATGGACAGTTCTTTTTCCTCCGGACTGGAATAGCGGATACAGTGGTCGAGACTTGTAAAGGACATCTCTCCCACGGTGATCAGATCGCCGATTCCGGTATCGGCAACCAGCTCCTTCAGATATTCATGGACATGAGGCCCGTCCGAATAGAACCGTCTGCCGTCCCCTTCGTTATCATCCTCGAAGATTTTCGGCTTGGAGATCAGATTGACCACGTCGAAGCGAAAGCCCTTCACGCCTTTTTTCTTCCAGAAACGGATCACTTCTTTCAGTTCTTCCCTTACTTTCGGGTTCTCCCAGTTCAGATCCGCCTGTGTCACATCAAACAGATGCAGATACCATTTTTTCAGAGACGGCACATATTCCCACGCAGAACCTCCAAACTTCGACTGCCAGTTTGTGGGGGGCGTATCCGCCCCTCCATCTCTGAAAATATAGTAATCCATATAGTCCTTCTCGCCTGCGAGGGCTCTTTGAAACCATTCGTGGCGGGTGGATGTATGGTTGAATACCATGTCAAGCATGAGCCCCATCCCGCGTTTTTCCGCCTCCCGGATCAGTTCCTCCACATCTTCCATCGTCCCGAAAAGCGGATGAATCTTCCGGTAGTCTTCCACATCGTATCCGTTGTCGTTCAGCGGTGATACGAAAAACGGCGTGCTCCAGATCAAGTCGACTCCCAGGCTCTGAATGTAATCCAGTTTTTCAATCACTCCCCGAATGTCGCCGACCCCGTCATGGTTGCTGTCATAAAAAGACTTTGGATAAATCTGATAAATGGTGCTTCCTTTAAAATCTGCCATCTTTGCTCCTCTTACTCAAATACTGCTACTGCTGTCTTTTTTGCTTCTCCCCGTATGCCTGTGATAAACCGGATATTTTTTGCATTTCCCGGTTCTGTAATAATGCAGACCGTACTATCCGGGTGGCCTGCTGCTCTGATCTTTGCTCTGTCAAACCGGATCAGCGGCGTTCCTGCCGATACCTTCTGTCCCTCTGATACAAGATACTCGAACCCGTCTCCCTGCATATCTACCGTATCAATCCCGATATGGAGCAGGATTTCTGTTCCGTTATCCAGCGTAAGTCCGCAGGCATGCCTGGAATCCTGCATCAGCACGCTGACCACTGCGTCCACGGGCGCATACAGCGTGTCATTTTCCGGAACCATTGCAAGGCCTTCTCCCATGATACCCTCGGAAAATACGCCGTCACCCACTTCTTCTAACTCAATGACTCTGCCGGTCAGAAAAGCTTTTAATTCTATTTTACTCTGTTCTCTGCTTCTTTCCCCGGAAGCCGCAATGTCTGCTGCCATTTCCTCCAGATCCTTTGCAGGCACCCCGCTCTTTTTGTCAGACGCGGTTTTTTTCTTTCCTGCAATCACCGTTAATACAAACGGAATCACAACTGCAATGACCATACAGACCGCAAATCCGGCCATGGAGTCCGGACGGATGGAAAGGATCCCCGGCAGTCCGCCCACGCCGATGGCATTGGCGGTAGTTCCCATTGCCACGCATACAACCGCGGCGCAGGCCGAACCGATCATGCCGCACACAAACGGAAACACATGTTTTAAGTTAACACCAAAGATCGCCGGTTCGGTAACACCCAGATAACAGGAGACACATGCCGGCACATTTACTTCCTGCGCCTGTGCATCTTTTCTCTGAAGCGCAATCATACCGAGAACCGCAGACCCCTGCGCAATATTGGACAGAGCAATCATGGGCCACAGCATGGTTCCTCCGTAATCTGCGATCAGCTGCAGATCAATGGCATTGGACATGTGATGAAGTCCGGTAATGACCAGCGGCGCATACACAAATCCAAATACAGCGCCAAAAATTACCTTTGCAGGTCCTGTAATCCCCGCGTAGACGATGGAAGAGATGGCAGAACCGATCTTCCAGCCAATGGGTCCCAGTACAAAGTGCGCCGCCATGACCGCCAGTACCAGGCTGCAGAACGGAACCACGATCATGGATACCACCTGGGGCGTAATCCTGCGGAAAAATTTTTCCAGATAGACCAGCATGAACGCCGCCAGAATCGCCGGCAGCACCTGCGCCTGGTATCCGATCATATTTACTTTAAAATATCCAAAGTTCCATACTGGTATGTCTGCCGCCGCTGTTCCCGCCACTGCATAGGCATTCAGAAGCTGACCGGATACCAGCGTCAGACCGAGAACGATCCCCAGCATCTGCGTAGTGCCCATTTTCTTTGTGACGGACCAGCAGATTCCCACCGGCAGCATATGAAATACCGCTTCTCCGATGAGCCATAAGAAACTGTCGATTCCCGCCCAGAACTGGCTGATGTCGCACAGCGTCCTGGTTCCGTTTTCGAACAAGTACATACTGTCGATGCAGTTCCGAAATCCCAGAATCAGACCGCCGGTGATGATTGCCGGAATCAGCGGGGCAAAGATCTCCGCCAGCGCCGTGATCATTCTCTGCAGTACGTTCTGGTTCTGCTTTGCCGCATTTTTTACTGCGTCTTTGGAGACTCCTTCGATCCCCGACACCGCAATAAAGTCATTGTAAAAATCCGATACCGTATTTCCGATGATCACCTGAAACTGTCCGGTCTGCGTAAAACTGCCCTTTACCACTTTCATGGCTTCAATCTTCTCAATATCCGCCTTTTTCGGATCGTTGAGTACAAATCTCATCCGTGTCATACAGTGTGAGACTGCGGCGATGTTTTCCCTGCCGCCCACATGCTGCAGCAGTTCTTTTGCGTCTTCTGCGTATTTACCCATTTCCCTTCCTCCTGCGTCTTCTCTTCGTTTTCAGTTATCTTGTTCAAACAAGTTGTTATGTATGATATATACCACACTTGTTTGAACATGTCAATCCCTGTTTTAAAATTTGTTTAAACAAGTTTGAAGACGCTTTTTGATACCCATTTTTAACGTTCTGGTACTCTTGACTTTCTTCCATTCTGAATTATAATAATATCAGATGTTTAAACAGGCGGGAGGTTGACCGACAATGCCAAAAGCGAAATATGCAGAAATATATAAAGATCTGAAAGCCAGGATCGAAGCCGGGGAATATGAATTTCAGGAACTGCTGCCGTCAGAAAACCATCTGATCCTCACCTATGACTGCTCCCGCAATACCATACGCAGAGCCATCAGCGCCCTGGTCACAGACGGCTATGTGCAGACCATGCAGGGAAAAGGCGTCCGCAACATTTTCCAGCCGACCCTTAAGACCTCTTTTACCATTGGAGGAATCGAATCCTTTAAAGAATCCGCCGTCCGGAATCACCAGACACCCAGAACGGAAGTCCTGTGTTTTACAGAAATTACGGCAGACGAAAAAATCTCCGCCAGGACCGGATTTCCTGTCGGAGCAGAATTATATTACCTTCAGCGCCTTCACTATCTGGATGAAAAGGCGCTGATCATCAATCACAACTATTTTCTGAAAGATGTAGTTACCGATCTTACGGAGGAAATTGCAAAGAATTCCATTTATGAATATCTGGAACATGTGCTTCATGTATCCATCGTCACCAGCAAACGGACCATGACGGTGGAAAAGATGACGGAAATCGATGAGAAATATCTGGAGCTGGGAGACTACAACTGCCTTGCAGTCGTCAGCAGCCAGACCTACAACAGCGACGGGATCATGTTTGAATATACCCAGTCCCGCCACCGTCCGGATTATTTCCGGTTCCAGGATAATGCGACCAGGCGGACGCGGTAGGACTCCAGCCCTTTTATCCCCGTGTATGGCATATCCGTGATGCGTTCCCATGTATCGCTGCAGCATCTGCCTGCGGACAGGTTCCGGATTGTTTCAACAATCAATATACTGGTCGGCAAACCGCTTTTTTACAAACAGGAAATCCTCCAGATCCAGCAGCACATGATACAGAATCGCCCGGGATTCGAATTCGTCCCTGCTTTCGGGAAGGGGCTGCTGTTTCATCTGGTCAAATACCTGCTGCAGATCTGCGCTCTGCCTGTCCGGAATATTTTTCTCATGAACATACGGTGCAAGATATCTCAGATAATCACTGATGATCTTCGCCTGTTCCGGCATCCCGTCAATCTTCCATACCCGGTGCCGGATCGCCTGCAGCAGGGCGCACTGCTGCAGACGCATTTCCATATATTCAATATAATAATGATCTTCTTCTGACAGCGTATTGTGCGCATGCTCATGCGCGCGGTCCAGCCCTCTGTGGATCGACTGCTCCAGCTGATCCAGATCCAGCCAGATATGTGCTCCATCCAGTTTTCCTTCCAGATAACAGGCCAGTTCCTGAAGCACCTGCTGCATATCATCTTCCGCTTTCCGGATATCCTCCCGGAGAATCTTCAGATTACTGGGCATATGCCAGTTCATGAGCAGAGCCAGAGCGGTTCCGATCGCGATCACTGCCAGCTCACTGGCGGCAAAATTCAGGCTGTAATCCGGCGTCAGCAGATAATGCGTTCCCATAACCGCATTGACCGATATGGTATTCTCCCAGCCGAAAAAATAGCAGACATGCACCATCAGGAAGATATAGACTCCGTAATTCACCCACTCCAGTTTCCCTATATACCGGAAGCATACAAAGACCAGCAGAACCGACAAAAGAAACGAAAGCAGCCGTTCCGCCGCCAGCCGGATCGTATCCCTCCTGGTATTCTGTACCGTCAGAAGCGTAACGATACCCGCCGAGGTCGCATACGGAAGTTCGAAAAACTGTGCGACCGCCACCGCCATGCAGCTTCCAACTGCGATTTTCAACACCTTGATTGCCATCTTTCGTCTTCCGTGCGAATCCATACCCGCTCCCATAGCGTCCTCCCTGTATTCCCCATTTTTCCCATATGAACTATGTGTTTAAAAACAGAACGTTAATCCACCCTTCTCGAAGAATTCAAATATTCGCTGTACGAAATCTTTTCCACAAAGAAATGACTTCTGTCCGGACTGTAGTTTTTTCTGTAAGTCATCACCTTCAGCAGACTACCGGAATCGTCCAGCACCTCGGTCTCAATTTCAATCGGCGTATCCTCCATCCTGGTTCCCCAGAAAGTCGCGGTCAGACGTCCGGCTTCATAAACAACTTCCAGCTTTACCGGATATTCCCGGTCGTTGACGATCCTCAGATCAAGCGCATCCCACGCAACCGCTGCATCCATTCCGGGATCTGCATAACTGGAGACATAGGTATGGCACCAGCGCTCCGGGATGTAAAGCCCCGCATACAGAGCCACCTCAAAGATCGTTGTGGACACCTGACAGATCCCGCCCCCGTACGCC
>ERZ778497.1674-NODE-1674-length-13553-cov-17.292340_pt1 | contig 13553 bp, 13 predicted proteins | sample MGYA00509938_ERZ778497 | MGnify/ENA primary metagenome ERZ778497 (study PRJEB29527, sample SAMN07138969) | mouse gut metagenome | material: feces | host: mouse | place: China:Nanjing | collected 2016-01-25 ... | reverse complement strand
GGTTTGTTATGCCCTATAACATTTTTTTAATTCTAATTTTAAACAGTTTCTAAGAGTTATGAACATACATTTCGCTCCGGTGCAGGGACACACCGATGCACCCTACCGACATTTCCACGCTTTTTGCTACGAGGGAATCAACACCTATTACACTCCCTTCATACGTCTTGAACGCAATGAACTACGCAACCGCGACCGCAAGGATTTCACTTCGAGCCTGAACGGCAACTGCAATCTCAGGCCTCAAATCATTTTCAGGAATGCAGAGGAGCTCAATTCCTTGACCACCATTCTCAAAGGGGATGGCGTCAGCGCAATAGACTTAAACATGGGTTGCCCGTTCCCGCTACAGACGGGACACGGACGAGGAGCGGCAACCCTCTCCAACCATCAACTTGTGGACGCCGTCGGGAATGTCATCTCCTCTTCACCCGAGATTGATTTTTCTGTCAAGATAAGGCTTGGATTTAATTCCCCGGATGAATGGCAATATCTTTTAAAGACACTGAACAATCTAAGAATCTCACACATTGCGGTCCATCCGAGAATCGCACGCCAACAATATTCCGGCGACTTATATCTTGACCAATTCAAGGCGATTTTGCAAGAAAGCAAAAATCCCGTGATATTCAACGGCGACATCAAGAGCCTTGAGGATGCAGACCGAATCAAGAACCTTTTCCCCGACATTGCCGGCATAATGATAGGCAGAGGAATAATAGGACGCCCATCGCTTGCCGAGGAGCTCAGGCAAGGGAGGGAATGGGACCGCGCACAACGCATTGAAAAGATGCTCGAATTCCATCGCCTGCTTCTATCCCATTATGAGGAGACGCTTTGCGGAGACTCACAGCTGATCTCCAAAATCAAGCCATTCTGGGAGTATGCCGAAGATGAAATCAAGCGCAAGGCATGGAAGGCAATCAAGAAAGCTTCGAATATCGCCAAATATCATTCGGCTGTAGCCATGATAGATTGACAAAATCTCTGGAGAGCATTCCCCATCATTCAAAATTTAACAATAGATGAAAATATTAATCCTCGCAGCCATGGACAAAGAGCTGCAACTGATCACCTCGATACTTGGATCGGCCACCGCGCAGACCTTTGAGGGCATTACCATACATTTCGGGAAAATAGGCCGCCATGAGGTCTACGTGGCAAAATGCGGAATCGGGAAAGTGAATTCCGCCCTGTCGACGTATAAGCTACTGAAAGCCATATCGCCGGAAATGGTGATCAATTCAGGCGTGGCAGGAGGTGCGGGACTACCCATCGGAAACATACTTTTGGCCGACAGGGTGGCATATTCCGACGTGTGGTGCGGACCTGGCACACAATATGGAGAAGCCGACGGGTATCCCCTATTCTTTCAAACTTCATCGAAAGTCTTGGCATTGAAAGAAAACGGATGTCTCTCTGACGCAGTCAGAACAGGACTTATCTGCACTTCCGACAAATTTATTTCCACAGCCGACGAAATAAAATTCATAAGAAGCCATTTCCCGGACGTGTGCGCGGTCGATATGGAATCCGCCTCGATTGGCCAGACCTGCATAATGGAGGGAGTGGACTTCAGCATCGTCAGGGTGGTCAGCGACACTCCGGGAGAGGGGGAGAATACCAGTCAATATAATGATTTCTGGACAGACGCGCCCCTGAAGACCTTCTCCACCGTGCGCACCATCATCGAAAATCTCTGAAATCATGCGGGCGACAATCGGAAAATCCCAACTAAAGACCCTCATGCTTCCGATAGCAATGGTGGGCGGAGCATTGTTTGCACCTTGGATGGGGTATCTGACCTTTCTTTCTCCCTACCTGATTTTCACGATGCTTTTCATCACGTATTGCAAACTGAAAATATCTGATTTCAGACCCAACAAATTTGAAGCTACGCTTCTTTGCGTGCAAATGTCGATGGCAGCCGCGGCTTATGGTCTCACATTTTTCTGGAACCGTACGCTTGCCGAAGGGGTCTTCATATGTTTTTTCATCCCCACGGCCACAGCCGCCCCTGTCATAACGGCCATGCTCGGAGGCAGCATTTCAAGAGTGGCCACCTATAGCCTGATGTGCAATGCAGTAGTGGCAGTCGCCGGGCCAATCGTACTCGCAGCTGTAGGGGAGCATGAAGAGATGACTTTTTTTCAATCCTCCAGACTTATAATGTCGCAGGTCTTCCCTCTAATTGTCATGCCTTTGGCATTGGCACTTGCCCTAAGATACTTCGTCCCGAAGTTGCATTCCAAGATCGCAGGGATGCAGCAACTTTCCTTTTATCTATGGGCAGTATCCCTATTCATTGTAGTCGGAAGTTGCGTGAGCTTTTCAATCAACAACTGGACTCCGGATTCTACGGTCACGATGGTGCTTCTCGCCTTAGGGGCATTGGGAGCATGCTTGCTACAGTTTAAGGCGGGACGCATGATAGGCGGACGGTTTGGCGACAGAGTCTCGGGCGGACAGGGACTCGGGCAAAAGAACACAGTGCTTGCCGTCTGGCTGTCGCTTGCCTATCTTAATCCATTGGCTTCTATCGCGCCAGCGGCATACGTGGCATGGCAAAACAGCATAAATTCATGGCAGCTTATGCGACATGAGCGCAACAACCGTCAAAAAAAACGCTGAATGAATTCATTCAGCGTTTTTTATAAGACAACTGTCAGGCATTGCCATCAGTAGAAGACTGCGTTTGTTTCGGTTTCTCGCCGGATGGTTTAGGGCTCTTTTTATGTCGGTGATAGCCACGTTTATCCTTTGGCCTGCTATCGGCAGACTTTTTATACTGACGGGTATTACGCCGCCCGCTGCTTCTTCCTCCGCTTTGTGCCCCACCCTTTCTTGCTGCTGCTCCATAGGAGGGAGTTTCACCAAGATTTTCAGGCACCTCAAGTTTCTCCACTTCCTTCTCCAGAAGTTTCTCTATATTTCTGAATCTTGACCTTTCCTTTTCGCTTATAAACGTATAAGCGCTTCCTTCCTTGTCAGCCCTTGCCGTACGCCCAATCCTATGAACATAATCCTCGGCTTCGTGAGGCACGTCATAGTTGATGACCGTCTCTATATTGTCGATGTCAATTCCCCTGGAGATTATATCCGTGGCGACGACCACATTTATTTTGCCTGCCTTAAAATCCAGCATGACGTCTTCACGCTGATTCTGATCAAGGTCGGAATGCATTTCCGCCACCTTAATCTTGAATTTCTTCAAAGCCCTGGCGAGCTCCTTCACCTTCTGCTTCGACGACGAGAATATAATCACCCTGCTTGGAGGATTTTCCCTAAACAGGTTTTCAAGAATCGGAAGCTTCTGGGTCTCATAGCATACGTAGGCTCTTTGCTTTATCTTCTCGGCAGGCTTTGACACGGCTATCTTCACCTCCGCAGGATTGTTTAGAATCCGCTCGGCGAGTTGCTGTATCTTGGGAGGCATCGTTGCAGAGAAAAGAAGTGTCTGCCGCTCTTTCGGCAAGTGGCCAATAATCTGCATGATGTCGTCGATAAATCCCATGTCGAGCATTCTGTCGGCTTCATCAAGAATAAAGAACGAAACCTTGGAAAGGTCGACGTATCCCATGCTAAGATGAGCGAGCAACCTACCCGGGGTGGCGATCACCACGTCCGCCCCCATCTTCAGGCCTTTGCGCTGCTGATCATAGGTATGGCCATCGGTGCCTCCATATATAGCCATGCTGCTTACGGGCATGAAATAAGAGAAGCCCTGCATCTGGCGATCAATTTGCTGAGCGAGCTCTCGTGTCGGTGACATTACTACGCAGTTGACATGGTCTTGGGGATAATTGTCGTTGACGAGTCTCTCAATGACCGGCAAAAGATATGCCGCAGTTTTGCCCGTGCCTGTCTGAGCTACGGCGAGAAGGTCTCTTCCCTCCAGCACAGGGGGAATCGCAAGCTCTTGAATCGGAGTGCACTCATCGAAGTGCATGTCGTATAAGGCATCGAGCAAATCGTCGTTTGTCAGGATTTCATCAAATCTCATATCGTTTTTATTTATTTGCAAAATTAGGCAAAAAAATCCAATATTTCAATGACATTGGCAATTGAATCCGCTGATTGCATATCCATCCGGGGCATACCAATGCATGACACCGGAGGGCACTCGACACTTTAATGAGAACATTCCAAAGACAATCTTCCCCAAAACCGTCAATAAAATTATAGCAGTATGCAAAATTTTAACATTTATTAATCACGTTATGAATCAACATATTATATGTTAATTAACCAAATTTTTCTTTTTTTTCAGCTGAATTAAAACATTTTCTTGCGCCGCCATGTTATATGAATGTAACCAACAAAAACAATGACAACATGAAATCTAACGAAACTTTCAAACAAAGGCTCATCGGACTACAGGGCAATCTTCTTAGCTTTGCCTACCAGTTGACCACAAATAAGGAAGAGGCACGCGATCTCTTGCAAGACACCACCCTGAAAGCTCTCGATAATGAAGGCAAATACGTTGACAACGTCAATTTCAAGGGCTGGATCTTCACGATCATGCGCAATATCTTCATCAACAATTACAGGCAGACAGTAAGGAAAGCCACCGTAATCGACCAGACCGAAGACCTCTACCACCTCAATATCTCCCAGGAATCAGGATTGACAACACCGGAGGGTTCTGTTGCTGTCAAGGAGATATCATCTGCTCTTGAAAGTTTCCCTGATGAATACCGCATACCCTTCAATATGTATGTGGCAGGCTACAAATACAATGAAATCGCGGAAAAAATAGGTCTGCCTCTCGGCACAGTAAAAAGCCGTATTTTCTTCGCTCGCAAAAGACTGCGCGAACAGCTTAAGGACTATCAATAATATAGTCTGAGGCATTGAAACGCCATGCGATAGATTTCGTTAGATTGACAGTTGTTTTGACAATATCATTTCGGCTCCACGCCAATGTTTCGAATATTAGATCCCTAAACGCTTAACTTATATTACTTAATCCCAAGGCCGGCTTTTCAGCCGGCCTTTACTTTTTATACGCTGCAAGCAGACATAATTTTTCATTGGTATTTCCGTTTAAATCAATATGAAAGACATCCTTAATTTTTTATCAGAGCTTAAGGCCAACAATTGTCGGGAATGGTTTAACGACAATAAAGAGAGGTATAACGCCGTGAAGAAAAGCGTGGAGTCGCTGACAGAGAATCTTCTGGCAATGATTTCCGGATTCGACAGCGAAGCGTCAGGCCTGCGTGTGGCAGATTGCACGTATCGCATCTATCGCGACACAAGATTCTCATCCGACAAAACTCCCTTCAAGACCCACATCGGAATTTTCATAAATCCTCCCAAGGGTAAGAAATCATTCCGGTCGGGCTACTATCTACATATCGAGCCTGGCAACTGTCTTTTCGCTGCAGGCAATATCGGACTGCCCTCCGGTATGCTTAAAGCCGTCAGACAAAGCATTTACGATGAGATAGAGGAATACCGCTCAATCGTGGAATCTGAAGACTTCAAAAAGACATTCCCTTCAATCGGAGAAAACATGCTTAAGACCGCCCCTAAAGGCTTTCCGAAAGACTGGGAATTTATCGATTATCTCAAGCCAAAGGATTTCTGCTGTTCTTGCCCGATTTCCGACAAGACGATGCTTTCTCCAAAACTTTTGAAAACGCTCGAACCCATCTACCGTCGGGCAAAGAGATATAATGATTTCATCAATTACGCAATAGATGATTTTGAAGAAAACATGAATGCAAAGGCTTGACTTTAGAGCCCCTTAGACAACACCACCCCTACAGCCCCGAAATTTTAAGGAACGCTTAGAGAAGTGCTCTTATGGGAAGTGCTCTTATGGCATCCATAAAAATCGCAACGAGGGTATGCACTCACATGAGCGCATACCCTCGTTGCGTGATGACAGTCTCACCAAGAGCTTTACTTCTGTCGGAATCAGTCCAGAGCATCATCCGTCCAATCCGTCTTCGACAAGATCCGGTAGTCTTTCATCATTTCCAGATATTTCTTTATTCCGACGGCTCCACCGATTATCCCTCCTACGATAGCTCCGATTTTGGCGCTTTCAAGATCCTCATATCCGACGAACAACAGAAGATAGAGAATCCCAATGGCAAAGGGAATAAGGACGAACATGCACTGATGATGCCTTTTCCGGCATTCAATAGCAGTCAGCGCCACTTCCCTGACCGACATCCTGCAAACATCAATTCCTTTCAATCTGCGATAGAGCCAGCTGTCGATTAAGCCGGTGGTCAGGAAATATGCCATCAAATACAACGTAATCCATATCCCCGCTGATTGAGGAAACAATCTGTTGCTGAGGAATAACAGCGAAAAGACCGTCATTCCGAACGATATATCGGCAAAACGCCTGTAATTGCCAAGCAATCTGTCGAGAGAGGTTTTCCTCGTCAAGTCTATCATCATGTCAGATTTAAAAGATCCGCCTACTCCCGTGGTTGAATCCCACGTCTTCTTTAAATAATCCAATTCCATGCTTTTAGAGGGGTTAATTGTGTCTGTACTTAATTCGTCAATATTCTTTTGCCGCCATTGAGGCAAGTTTCTCCTTTGCTCTTCTCAACTTCGTGGCCACAGTGTTACGATTGAAACCTGTCACTTCGGATATCTCATCATAACTCTGCCCGTCGAGCCACATCATGACGAGCGCTTTCTCAGGAGCCGAAAGCATAGATATCAGATGATGAAGTTGAGCAATCCGCTCAGCCCGCTCCGTGTCAATTTCGTCAGAGGGTTCTATTATCTTCTCAATCGACACCATATCCTGCGACTTCTTATTTCGCCGCCAATTCGAGACACACGTGTTGAGGCATACTCGATATATCCAGGTGGACCGTCGGCTCTCTTCCCGGAATTCACCGATTCCCCTCCATATATTAATGAGTATGTCCTGCCTCAAATCCTGATATTCCTCTTCAGAACAGGAATAATAGAAACATATCCTATGAATAAGTGAATCATTTTCCCTGACAATATCCTCGAAAGCCAATCTGTTGCTTCGCTCTGTTTTTCGGGAGCTAACAACCGAAGCCACTGCCAACATCCATTTCCTTATTCCTTGTCCAAGGGCAAAAGAAGGCAGGGATAGGGAGGGCATATAAAGTGAATTAATCATGTTGTTGAGTGAAATTTTGATAAAGAAACTGACTCCTTAGCAATGCCCGCTTTGATGTCGCTTCTTATTTCTTTGACGCACGCGGCATGGAGATAGTTTCAAGAATCTGTTTTTTCTCGGTATTCAAACTTAGAAGATAATGAAGACCTACATTCGTATGGCTTAATTGTCAGAATGAAAAATGTAACGAAATCCTTACCCCGCTTTTATCAATGTCGGGAGCATCGCGGTAGGTCAGTCGCCAGACATAATCCACTCTCAGAAACGTCAGTATGTTGTCGATTCCCACGCCGACTTCCATGTATGGGGTCTTGCCCATCGGACGCGATTTCGAGTCAACCGGAAAACGATAGATATTATTGTTCTTTTCCGGATTGTTTTTGTCAGACAAAGAGCCGATAAGACCCTTGAACGTCACGGCTTCCCTTATTTTAAGTTTTTTGAGCAGAGGGACACGATTGAAGAGAATTCCATTGCCAAAATACGTGAAATCGAGCGCCGCATACTGATCATTGGCAAACTCCATGGGGTTCATCAGCGAGTAGCTTTCGGGCTGGATGGTGTAGGAAAGGTTGGCATTAGGCCACATCAATGCGGGATAATACACACTGCTCCAAACTTTCCCCATTTTGAGGACAATATCAGTGTAGCCAAAAGCGGAGAGCCACAACCTTTTCCTTACAGACAATTCCGTGCGGTTGAGCGTAAAGTCGGCACCCAACATACCCTTGGGACCGTACTCATGCGACAACTGAAGGACCCAAGCATCCATGTTCAAGGGAAGACGCTGCGTCCGTCCCTGCACAAACTTTTCTCCCGGAGCCCATCTGAGCGTCAGGCAAGCAGAAGCTTGCCGATAGCTTGCATCGCTACGTCCGTCGGCAAACGTGAAGGGAAGCCAACGAGTGGCATACTGTGTCTCATGGTTCAGGGAAGCCTCCACCGAAAAATTATTCGGCAATTCAAGGATGTACCCAAGCTTTGCCAGACGGCGATACGTCACGAGAATACTCTCCTTTCTTTTAAGCGACAGGAAAACGTTGTCTTGCGACGTGAAAAGATAATGCTGCCCAATCATGTCGAGGTCGTAGGAATATGAGCAGTAGAATCCATGCCTTGGCCATTCATAGGAATGGTTTTTCTTTGGCTGAAAAGAATACTCCAAATCGGCTTTATATTTCCATTTCTTGTCTCGAGTGCCGTAAGCGACATAGCCCTTTGCAAATATGTGAGGATTCAATGCCGACATGGTCATACCTCCGATGCGGATTCTCAGACCCTCCACCGAGCCTCCGCTAAAGAGGGTGTTGACCGGACCAAGATCCACCGTGCTGGGCTTCCCAGTCTTTACGTATCCGCTTTCCATGAGCGCAAGCAGCTTCTCCCCCCAATATAATAATGGCACTTTCCTCATCTCTCCCATCATCTCCCCCATTCTCGACTCCGCCTCCGACAACGGAATCATCCTTTCCGACATCCAGAAATTAGAATTTCTTCCCCTTGCCTCTTCGAGCTCAAGACTGTTTCCAAGCTTGGAATAATAATCGCCAAGGTCAGTTCTTTTTTCATAGCTAAACTTATCATAGCTTGTCGTCTTCCTGACGTACATCTTAGGAGTGCCCGGGGCAATCTGCATCTCAAGGCATACGTCGTCGTAGGTCTTATGGCGGTTGCCGAGACTGTCTTTCATAAAACTTTGGCTGACGAAAATATTGTCGACATAGTTGACGTTGACAGCCTTGGGAGCCCGCATCGTCAGTTTCTTGACGAACATCGTAGTGTCGCCGACAGGGACATATATTTTTCCGTTGAAGCCCATTGATTCCGGATTGTGGGGGGCGAAACTCAATTCTATGCATTTGTCGTTGCCGATGTAGACAGTGTCGGCAAGATAATATTTATAGAAATCAGGTCCTATCTTTGAAAGAGGACTTACAAATCTGTTTTGAAGAAATACTATATCATTTCCATAGATATCTATTTCCCTAATTACATCTTCAAACATCAGCTGCATGTTTTCCTGGTTGAGCACCTCATCAAGACCTGCGCTACGATAGCCTCTTGTTATCTCCTTATCCGCCTCGGGATGCTTGCTCCGAATTCTTGTAGATACTTTTTCCTTGAATATCATGTCGAGAATCCTTTTTCCTGTCCAGGAAGAGGTGTCGACATAATTTTTCAGGAAATTACCTTTTTTGCCAAGGAATCCGGACTCAAAATCGCCATTGAAATCATTGAGGGCTATGACCGACTTCTCATATTTGTCGTAACTATAGAAAGGGCTGTTGGCGGGATCATGGTCTTTTGACGCTTCCCTGATTTTTCTGACAAAATCCACAGCCGGATTATTCTTCTTGGAATATTTTTCTTTTTTTGGCCTCACCACAATTTCCTGAAGATCGGTGGAAGCCGGCTCCATCATTATTCTTAGCTCATAATCATCAGCCGCAATTTCCAGTGGTCTGGATACATAACCCGTATATTCCACCCTCCATCTGTCGAGTTTCCGACTTTTAGGAATCCTGAAGCAGCCGTTTTCATCAGCCACCAGACTACGGTTTGGCCTATTCTCATTGATGATATTCGCAAATGGGAGAGATTCACCTGATAAGGAATCAACGACCTGACAGAAAATCATTCCGTCGGATAATGTAGAGGAGGCCTGGCCGGAAGCGAATGCCATGGATTGACTTGACAAGATCACCGACAAAAGCGCGAACAATAAGACAACACACCTTCTCAAGATGTGATTTGCTGCTGAACGTTTACTTGTGACTTGTCTTTGTTTCATTACAATTTTAAACAACTACGTTAGCCGGAATGTTACGACTCGGGATGATATAATATGATTTCCTGTTACATAACGAGCTTTTCCTTAAATTATTTCTGACAACGGGCAACATGATTGTTTTCGTTTATTCAAAATTACCCTTTTATAGCATATACCTCAGAGTGTTTTTGGGGAGGAGGGGGACCACGGCCCTTGGCCGTGGCACAGTAATGCCATCCGGCTGTTGTTTTCTGTTTTCCGTTGTCGGTTTTCTGTGGTCGGTTTTTGTTTGGTGTTTTGTTTTGAAAAAATTTGTTTTGTTTTGGAATTTTTTGTTCCGATTTTGTTTTTATGAGGAGGGGATTATAGTTTTATGGCTTTTGTAGCTTTTATAGCTTTTATGGGGAAGATGGGATTATGGGGAGGATAGGATTTTAGGAGGATGGGAATTGTGGCTGTTGTGATTGCAAAGATAGTCATGGGATTATGGGGATTAATGTTACTATGAGGAAAATTTGCAGTATGGAAATCTCATAATTTATATGTACACTTGCTGTAAATAGTGCCTTAAATGGCTGATAGGACTGAATATCAATAGGAAATATTAGTAATCAATCAGCGGAGCAGTCAGTTTCGACAATCCCCGACAACTGTAAAACAGGCTGTTTCGCAACAAAACATTTCCTAAAAATTGTCCGAAAATGGCATTATTAAACGCGGTCGTTCTGGCCTCTAAGACCATCAAGGGCGGCAGAAACAAGGTCAGGATTTCAGTTGCCCACAACGGAGAAACCCGTTACATCGTCACTGACATCATCCTCGACTCCAACAAGGAGTTCAAAAACGGCAAGGTGGTGAAACGTGCTGACGCGGCCATGCTCAACACCAAAATCCGCAATCTGCTCCAACGCTATCAGTCGGCTCTTGATGAGCTGGAATACATCAACGGTCTCACGGCTCCGGAACTGGTGTATCAGTTGATGAACGCCGGGAGCTATAAGCATCGAACACTCAAATCCATCTACGATGAATACATGGCCAATGCCCATATCAAAGAAGGAACCGCCAAATCGTACCGGGTTATCTGGAAAAATATCACACGCTACACCGGCGACAAGCTGCTTGCGGAACACGTAACCCACGGAACAATCCTCGGACTCGACAAACATCTCCGTGACCGGAAGCTGAAGCCTACAACCGTGAGGACAAACCTTGTCTTCCTGATGGTTCTGCTGAACTACGCCAAGCGGTGCGGCTATGTGCAGTTCCGTGTGGATCCGTTTGCCGGATATGAACTTCCGAAAATGGAAGTCCGCCAGTCGTGGCTCTCGGTTGATGAGGTCAAAAAAATCCGAGACCTCGACTCTACCAAGCCAAATATCATCAAATGCCGTGACCTTTTCATGCTCTCCTACTATCTTGGCGGCATAAACATGATTGACCTGCTCGACATTGATTTCAACGAACAGACCGACACAATCCATTATGTCCGGAAAAAGACTGAACACCGCCCAAAGATGAACAAATATGTGGAGTTCGCTATTCCTGAAGAGGCAAAGGCCATTATAAGACGCTACAAAGGGAAGGACGGCCATATCTCGGTCAGCGAATACCAGCGCAAGACCAACTGCCACTACTTCTTCGGCGTGAATATGCCTAAATTGTCTGAGGTCACCGGAATAAAGCAGCTTATCTACTACTCAGCACGGAAGTCGTTCTCTCAACACGCTTTCGATCTCGGAATCAGCACAAGCATTATCGACTACATACTGGGGCACAGAGTCGATAAGGGTGGCACATCTCTTTACTCCTACATTAGCGTTACGCCGGACATGGCAACTAATGCTGTGCGCATGGTTTTGGATAATCTGAAATAAAGTGCTATCTTTGCACTGTCAATAAGTTTCCCCATAAAGGTGGCTTATTGGTTTGACTTGGGAGAGGGGGTGGTTCCCCTCTCCATTTTTAATACTCTCCATATGTTTTCGATACCTGAACCTGACACATCATTTGACAAGTACGATGAGATGAGATTGCACATGGCTAAACTATTCTCTGCCTCTATCGTTGACTTTGATGTTCCCATGCGCATAGCCATTCCCCTCGACAACGCAGGAATAAGGAGAATCGGAGACCTTGTAAGTCTGACAAGGAAAGAGCTGCTGCAAGTACAGCGGCTTGGTGAAAAGAGTGTTGACGAAATTGAGAGGATTCTCGACAGATTCGGATTGTCATTGGGTATGTCCATGCAATAAAAAAGGCTGCCGGATACGACAGCCCCGGAACGCCTGCACATCATCACTTACATCATCAGAGGCGTTCCAGAATCATATTACCGATATAAGTCTCAAATATTCACTGGCGATGAAATTAAATGGCCCCGTTTCACAACGAGGCCATTTCCATAATCAATAAATCTAACCTTACAGCCTTATGATTTTACGTAAGACCGCCCATAACGGCCTGCGATACAACAAGCCGATACTCACGATTACCGCGCCCACAAGGTACCAGAACGCCGCGAGTTTGATCTGCTCCATTCGAGTAAATTCACGTTCAATCTCGACAGGGTAAGGCTGAGGCACCGGAATTTCTCTTTCCCTTACAGCCTCCTTATTATTCTGCGTGGTTGTTTGCGGCACATACACCTCGCCTTCCAGCTTACCGGGCTTGTTAATTATGGAATGACCAAGAGTGCCGTCATCGTTTATCCATGCGTCGGACTCTGCGAGGTCCGTTTCAACGTGGCTTGAGTCAACGGCGGTAACGCTCGTTTGCGACTGCCGGGGAATATCGAGCGCGACAGGTGTAGGTACATAGATAGTATTTATGATTGTTTCCACCCTCACGCTGTCGGAGTTGTTAAGAATGACAGGTGCATGCAGTACAGCTTGTTTTGACGTATGACATGATGACAAAAATAGAGCCATAACACCAAATAAAAATATCTTATTCATAGCGCAGTCCTTCAAAAGTTATACAGTTTATACGTCGTTTCCAGCCCTTGATAAACTTGGATTGTGATGGCTTTCGCCTTACGATACCATCAACGAACTCGATGCGGGTGTTGTGGAGCCGTTCAAATAATTCTGCCGGATTGCCCGAGTTGACAGCGGATAAAGTTTTAGAGCCGACAATGCCGTCTTCCTTAACGCCGAGAACCCGCTGAGGAATCTTTATCCCATGCACGCCTGAGGCCCATACAAAATCTACGAGTATATTAGCCAGCGACTGGTTCTCTATATGATCGGCTTTCCACCGGTCCCAAAACATTGTCTTGAGAATATCCCGCCACGCTTCGTATGGAATGGATTTCAAATCGTCTGTCGATGTAGAGGCATAGCCGAGTTTCTTACGATAGGCCCGATATGTGGCAATCGTGACTCCGCACATGGTTGCTCCACCGCTATCCGCCGGGTCGTTGGCATAGCCGGTCTTTTTAGCCTTTGCAAACATCTCGAGCAAAGGCAATGTAAGATACTGTCTTTTCAATCCCGTCTCAAAATAGAGGATAAACGGTATCAGTTGTTCAAATCTTGCCATTATATCTTATGATTACACGTTATCGGTTTTCACAGATTCTACATCTTTATTAGAATCGGGTCAAGCCGAAAGCACGGTGCATATGTTAAATTGGGCAATTAGAAGTGT
>ERZ778497.1667-NODE-1667-length-13585-cov-4.656467_pt1 | contig 13585 bp, 9 predicted proteins | sample MGYA00509938_ERZ778497 | MGnify/ENA primary metagenome ERZ778497 (study PRJEB29527, sample SAMN07138969) | mouse gut metagenome | material: feces | host: mouse | place: China:Nanjing | collected 2016-01-25 ... | reverse complement strand
CGGGCTTCGTCTTCAAGATACACGCCAACATGGACCCCAACCACCGCGACCGCATAGCATTCATGAAGATATGCTCCGGAAGGTTCGAGCGCAACAGAAACTACCTGCATGTGCGCAGCGGCAAGCAGTTGAAGTTTTCGTCGCCCACGGCGTTCATGGCCGAGAAGAAATCGATCATAGACGAGGCCTTTCCGGGCGATATAGTAGGTCTGCACGACACCGGTACATTCAAGATCGGCGATACGTTTACCGAGGGCGAGAAGCTGAAATTCACGGGCATACCCTCGTTTTCGCCCGAGCTGTTCCGATATATCGAGAATGCCGATCCGATGAAATTCAAGCAGCTGGCCAAAGGCGTCGACCAGCTTATGGACGAGGGTGTGGCGCAGCTCTTCACATCGTCGCTCAACGGCCGCAGGATAATCGGTACGGTGGGTGCGTTGCAGTTCGAAGTCATACAGTATCGTCTGGAACACGAGTACGGCGCCAAGTGCCGCTGGGAGCCTATTTCGATCTATAAGGCATGTTGGATCGAGAGCGACGACCAGGCGGAGCTGGCCGACTTCAAGCGCCGCAAGCATACCAATATGGCCGTCGACAAACACGGCCGCGACGTCTTTCTGGCCGACACGAGCTACTCGCTGGCGCTGGCTCAGGAGAATTTCAAGAACATACGGTTCCACTTCACCTCGGAGTTCTGAGGCGGGGAGGGTTCGATACGAACGGGCGGATATCATCGATATCCGCCCGTTCTGTCATCGGACTCTGATGTGCTCGCCCAGCGAGAGCCGGTCGAAGTCGCTCTTGGAGGGGTTCAGCTCGCGCAGCCGGCTCAGCGTGGTGCCGTAGCGTGCGGCTATGGCCGAAGCCGTGTCGCCCGATGCGACGGTGTGCCATGCGGCGTTGCCGTCGTCGAAGGCCGACGTGCCGCCCGGCTTGCGTGCAGGCGCCGGTGCCGCCGGCTTCGATATGCTGTCTATGCGTCTGTCCTCGGCGCGGTCGGCCTCGGATGTGTCGATACGTACTGCCATGCCTATGCGCACCAATGGTTTGAGGCTGTCGAGATGGTCGTTGCGCAGCCGGATGCAGCCCTCGGTGGCGCGCGTGCCTATGGAGGCGGGGTCGTGCGTGCCGTGTATGCCTATGCCTTTGTGCGGAGGTGTTTTGAGCCTTATGAACCAGTTGCCGTAACAACCCTCGATGACGCCCTTGCCGTCGCCGAAGTCGTGGGTCCATGTCGAGGCCGGCTGTATCTGCTGCACGGTAAAGTCTCCCTCGGGGGTCTTCATGTCTCCCGGTCTGCGCTTGTTGCCGAGGTTGCGGCCGACGGCGACCGGAAAGCGGCATATGAGCGCATCGTCGGCATCGTAGAGCGAGAGTGTCATGCTCTGCTTGGATATGACGATGCGTGCCGGACGCGTCGCATCGCCGTCGGCCTGCGGCTCGTCGGAGGTCCGGGGATCGGCAGCTTCGGGAGCCGCCGCCGTGGCGGTGTTGTCGGTACCTGAGCTTTCGGGCTGGGCGGCTGTGCCGCGCGAAGAGCTGCCGCATGCCGCGATGACGGTCATGGCAGCCGCTGCGAGGATATAGAGTCGTCTCATGGCTTAGGGGTTCGAGGAGCAGATGAAACTTATTTCGTATACGCCGAGCGAGGTGTTGGCGATGTCGGCAATGGGGTAGTCGGCCGTGAAGCCCAGCGTGCGGTACTCCTCGTCGCCGTCGAAAAATTCGATCAAGGCATATACGCCGTTGCCCGTGTCGGGGTCCGAGAGGCGGAACACCTCAAAGCGGCGCGGTGCGCAGTCGTATTTGCGCATGTGTCCTATCACTACGCGGTCGTCGTCGGCATCGACATCGAGCATGCGGAGCGCCGCCCCGAGCGCACGGCGCCACTTGGCCTGCGGGAATCTGTTGCGTGAGGCCGTGTCGTGCGTGACGTGGCGGTGCATTACGGCGAAGGCGTCGGTGTCGATGACGAACTCCTGCGCGACGTATCCGCGACGCTGCCGGTTCTCGCCCGTGGCGACTTCGACCTGCACCCATTTGTCGTTTACGACCGACACCACGTCGAGCACGGTGCCGTATTCGAGAAGTGCTATTTTATTGTTGTCTGACGATGAATCCGTCGTGCCGCGCAGCCAGATGCGATCGGCGAAGACCGCGGCGCGGCCGGTGCCGAAGGGCAGCAGCGGCTTGATCCATTCCGGATCGCCCGTCAGACTGAGGGTCGATACGGTGTAGATGTCGTTGTAGCGGTGCGTGGCGAGTTGCGGATATTCGTCCATGCTCCACACCTCCCCATAGGGCATCGGCGCAGGCTCCTCGCAACAGTATTCGTCGCTGTTTTCAACGTAATATTCTTCGCAGTATCCGTAAGCGTCGCCGCTGCTGTCATCGCATCGGTCTACCAGTGCGGCGATCTTGTCGGCCGCGCTCGGCCGTTCGGCAGCCTTGTCGTGTTTCTTGTAGAAGTAGACGCCTGCACCGCACGCTGCGGCCAGCAGCAGCGCGAGCAGAACGTAGAGCCATGCGTGCGAGCCGTTGCTATTCGCGGCGGGGGCGGGTGCCGCGGCCGGTGCAGGCCGGAGCTGTGCAGGCTGCTGCTGCGCGGGTGCCGCGGCCGGCTCTGCCGTTGCAGCGGGTGCTTTCGGCCGCTGTTCGAACTGCGTGCCGCAGTGAGGACACTTTGCGGCTTTGTCGGATATGGTGCCCGAGCATACGGGGCATTTTATTAAAGCCATAACGTTATCGGGTTAGAGTTTTATTATCCTTTGTATTCCAGCACCACGGCCGTTCGCGACGTATTATATATGCGTATGGTGTGGCGCGGCGTGCCGTCGCCGCTATCGACGTCGATAGAGAAGTGTTCGCCGCCGGTGCGTGTGCGCCCCAGCCCGCCGAACCGCTCCTCGTCCGTCGACAGCAGCGGGGTATACTTGCCCGGCCACGGCACTGGCATCTCGTAGTCGGGGATCGAGGCCGTCGGGTGCCAGTTGAATACGAATACCAGAGAGCTGTGCGAGAAGACCATGGTCTTGTTCTTCTCGTCGATGAGCAGGTTGTAGGGGTAGCCGTCCGAGAGCACGCCGAAGCGCTTTACGAGTGCGAGCATGGCGCGGTCGAAGCCGGCCAGAAAGGCGTATCGCAGATTCTCGTCGTCCATAAGCGACCACTGCCGGCGCGCATGGGCATACGACCAGCCGTTGCCCTCTCTGGGGAAGTCGATCCACTCGGGGTGGCCGAACTCGTTGCCCATGAAGTTGAGGTAGGCTTCGCCGCCCGTGGAGATCGTCATCAGGCGTATCATCTTGTGCAGGGCCATGCCTCGGTCGACGACGATGCTCTGCGAGGCGCGATCCATGGCGTAGTACATCTCCTTGTCCATAAGTCGGAAGGCGATGGTCTTGTCGCCCACGAGCGCCTGATCGTGCGACTCGGCGTAGGCGACCGTTCTGACCGACGGCAGCCGGTTGGTCATGACCGACCACATCTCCCACAGGTTCCACTCCTCGTCGCTCTGGTCTTTGAGTATCTTGATCCAGTAGTCGGGTATGGCCATGCCCAGACGGTAGTCGAAGCCGATGCCGCCCTCGTCGGCGGGGGAGCATATGCCGGGCATGCCGCTCACGTCCTCGGCGACGGTAACCGCCTCGGGGCGGAACTCGTGCACCAGACGGTTTGCCAGCGAGAGGTAGACCACGGCATCGCGGTCGACACCCTCGTCGAAGAACTTTTCGCGCGAATCGAAGTCGACATAGCCGTGATGATGATAGAGCATCGACGTTACGCCGTCGAAGCGGTAGCCGTCGAAGTGGTATTCGTCGAGCCAGTATTTGACGTTCGAGAGCAGGAAGTGCTGCACCTCGCGCTTGCCGTAGTCGAAGATCATCGAGTCCCAATAGGGCTGGTAACCGGCCTCCCCGGCTTTGGAGTAGAGGTGGTCGGAGCCGTCGAGCGCGGCTATGCCCTCGTTGAAGTTCTTGACGTAGTGGGCGTGCACCAGATCCATGATTACCCTCAGCCCGAGCGCGTGCGCACGGTCGACGAGCGCTTTAAGCTCCTCGGGCGTACCGAAGCGCGACGAGGGTGCGAACAGACTCGATACGTGGTAGCCGAACGAGCCGTAATAGGGGTGTTCGGCCACGGCCATGAGCTGTACGGCGTTGTAGCCCTCCTCCTTTATAAGAGGCAGTATGCGGTCCGAAAATTCGCGATAGGTGCCTACGCCCTGACGCTCCTGCGCCATGCCCGTGTGGGCCTCGTAGATGAGCAGCGGCTCGTCGGCGGGACGGTATCCGCCGTCGTGCCATACATATGGTTCGGGCGCCCAGAACTGCGCCGTGAAATTCTTCGTCGCCTCGTCCTGCACCACGCGCCGCGCCCATGCCGGGATGCGGTCGTGCCAGCCGTTGGCACCGTGGACGTGTATCTTGTAGAGCGAGCCGTGGACGAGCCGGCCGGCATACATCGCGTCGGGCAGGAATATGCTCCACACGCCGTTGCGGTCCTTGTCGAGCCGCAGCTGCGTGCGCTGCCACGAGTTGAAGTCGCCGAACAGATAGACGTCGGCGGCCTCGGGCAGCCACTCGCGGAACCACCAGCCCGACATCTGCTCGTCTCTCTGCCAGCCGAAGTAGCGGTATCCGTTGGCATAGTCGACGATCGAGCCGGACGACGATGCTATGTCGTCGAGCCGGCCGAGGTACATGGCGTGCCGACGTTCGAGCTCTCCCTCGACGGGTTCGAGCCACGGGTCGGCTTCGACGACGGCCAAACGCTTTTTTTGCGCTTCCATATCTTTTTGTGATCGATTTTGCACAAATATACGAAATTTTTATATCTTTGTAGAGATTAAAACTTAATTAGTCAATTAAAAAATAGAAAGAAAGCTATGTTTAAACAACCAAAAGGTTTGATCGCCGCCGCTCTGGCCAACATGGGCGAACGCTTCGGCTTCTACATCATGATGGCTATTCTGACGCTCTTCATCTCGGCCAAGTTCGGGCTCGACGAGAAGACGGCGGGTTACATCTACTCGGGCTTCTATGCCTCTATCTATCTGCTTGCGCTGGTCGGCGGTATCATCGCCGATAAGACCAAGAACTACAAGGGCACTATCATGTGGGGCCTGATCGTCATGGCGGTCGGTTACCTGATTATCGCAATTCCCACGCCCACACCCGTGCCCAGCAAGGGTCTGTATCTGACGCTTACGTGTCTGGGCCTGCTGGTAATCGCATTCGGTAACGGTCTGTTCAAGGGCAACCTGCAAGCGCTCGTGGGTCAGATGTACGACAACAAGGAGTTCAGCGACAAGCGCGAATCGGGCTTCCAGATATTCTACATGTTCATCAACATCGGCGGTTTCTTCGCTCCGTTCATTGCGATCGGCGTGCGCAACTGGTGGTTGAAGGTTCACAACTTCGACTATAACGCCAAGCTGCCCGAGCTCTGCCACGAGTATATCGACAAGGGCGAGGCCATGTCGTCGAGCAGCATGGCCAACCTGCAACAGTTCGCCGGCGAGGCTCAGCTGGACGGTTCGCCCGTAGCCGATCTCGGCGCATTCTGCAACGACTATCTCGAAGTGTTCAACCGCGGATTCCAGTATGCGTTCATGGCGGCTATCGTCATGATGCTCGTGTCGCTGGTAATTTACATTACCAACCGCAAGCGTTTCCCCGACCCCGCCAAGAAGTGCGTCGCAGCGGCTGGCAAGAAAGCCGTATCGGCCGAGGAGATCAAGATGGACGCGCAGGAGATCAGGCAGCGCATCTATGCTCTGTTCGCAGTATTCGGCGTGGTCATCTTCTTCTGGGTGTCGTTCCACCAGAATGGTTATTCGCTGACATATTTCGCTCGCGACTACGTCAATCTGGACGTTATCAATATTAACCTCGGATTCACGACTATCAAGGGCGCCGAGATATTCCAGAGCGTCAACCCCTTCTTCGTCGTTACGCTGACGCCGCTGATCATGTGGCTGTTCGGCTGGCTGCGCAACCGCGGCAAGGAGATCTCTACGCCGATGAAGATCGCTATGGGTATGGGTATCGCCGCTGCGGCATATCTCTTCCTGATGCTCTTCTCTCTGGCACTGCCCTCTAAGGCCGAGCTGGCTACGATGACTGCCGACCAGACCAGGGACATTCTTGTTACGCCGTGGGTAATGGTGGGCCTCTACTTCATCCTTACCGTTGCCGAGCTGTTCATATCGCCGCTGGGTCTGGCATTCGTCTCGAAGGTGGCTCCCCCTCACATGCAGGGTCTGATGCAGGGCTGCTGGCTCGCTGCCACGGCCGTGGGCAACTCGCTGCTCTTCGTCGGCGGTCTGCTCTACACGAGCGTTCCGATGTGGGCTACGTGGTTCGTATTCGTGGCTGCATGCGGTCTGTCGATGCTGGTCATGCTCTCTATGGTCAAGTGGCTCGAAAGAGTTACCAAATAGTATCCGCTCATCGGAGCTGATCTCTCGCGCCCGGCTTTTGTCGGGCGCGATTTTTTTTCGATTTTCACGCCTGTCGCTGCGTCGATGCCCGCCTGTCGCTGCGTCGATGCCCGCCAGCCGCTGCGTCGATGCCTGCCAACCGCTGCTCCATGTCCGCCTGTCGCTGCGTCCATGCCTGCCAACCGTTGCTCCATGCCCGCCAGCCACTGCTCCCTGCCCGCCAGCCACTGCTCCCTGCCCGCCGGCCACAGCTCCCTGCCTGCCGGCCACAGCTCCCTGTCCGCCGGCCACTGTTTCCTGTCCGCCGGCCACAGCTCCCTGCCCGCCAGCTCCCTGCGCGCCCGCCTCGTTTCAGCCCGCTCTTGTCGCTCCTCCTTGTCTTTTGCGGATGTTGTCTACGCCGGCTGCGTCCGGCAGCTCTATCCTCCCTTAGCCTATGCCGGTTTTCCCGATCTCCTCCCCGCTTGTGCCAGTTATTCCGATTGTCCTCCAACACCCCCTCCGCTCGTCTCTGCTCCTGTGATCGTCCGCCCTTGCTCTCTTGTCGGCTTCGTACTCTCGCAGGCCATGCTTTCGGTCGGCGTCGAGGCCGGGGACGCGTTGCTCGCGTATGGTTGCGGCAGCCGTAACACGCTCTTAAATCGAATAATTATGTCGCAGATATTTGCCTGCTCGAAAAAAATCATTACTTTTGTATGTTTGTCCCGGACCCGGTATCCGCGGATATGACGCACGGAGGAGAAGAGAGATTTTTACAAAACATTTAACCATATTATGAAACGATTTACAGCAATTATTTCGGCACTGATCGTCTCGCTGGTTGCGACGACGGCCGGTGCTCAGGTGCCCGCGTTCGACGAGAATGCGACCACTGTCGAGTGGTCGGCGTCGGCCGAGCGGTTGGAGGGCGATCTGTATCGTCTGACGCTGACGGGCGACATAACCGAGGGGTGGCACACCTATCGTACCGACAACCCCTATTCGCCCACTGAGGTAACATTCGCCGATGCGGTCGGCTACACGCTCGACGGCGCAATTGCCGAGCCTGCGGCAACGCGCGACTACGACGGCGATCCGGTCTACTTCGACAGGATCGTACTGACGCAGAATCTGCGACTGACGGCGGCTCAGGCCACTGTCAAGGGCGAGGTAATGTGGATAGCCTGCGTCGAGGGCGCATGCCACTCGCCGGAGTATTGGGAGTTCGAAGTAGTCGTAGGCGACGCCTCGGCAGCCGTCGCGCCTGCCGTCGAGGGCGATGCGCAGAGCGTCGAACCCGCCGAGGACATGGCCGCCACGGGCGAGAGTATCGCTGCGGCCGAGCCGGAGTCGCCGGCCGAGAAGCCGTTCAGCTGGGCTCTTATCATTGAGGCCGTGATCTGGGGCTTCGCCGCGCTGCTGACGCCGTGCGTATTCCCTATGGTGCCGATGACCGTGTCGTTCTTCATGAAGGGCAGTTCGTCGGTTGCGGCGGGACGCTTCAAGGCCTTGATGTACGGCCTTTTCATCGTGCTGCTCTATGTCGTACCCATTGCCGTGATAATCCTTATCACGCGTTTTGCCGGCGGCGATGCCGTGACGGCCGACATATTCAACTGGCTGGCTACCCACTGGCTGCCCAACATCATATTCTTCGTCGTATTCATGATCTTCGCCGCCTCGTTTTTCGGTGCGTTCGAGATCACGCTGCCCTCGAAGCTGGTCAACAAGAGCGATCAGGGAGCCGACAAGGGCGGTCTTCTGGGTATATTCTTCATGGCGCTGACGCTGGTTCTGGTGTCGTTCTCGTGCACGGGACCTATCGTAGGTACGGTGCTGATAAAGTCGACTTCGGGCGAGTTCTGGTCGCCGATCGTCACTATGGGCGCCTTCGCCGTGGCTTTCGCGCTGCCCTTCACGCTGCTGGCCTGGTTCCCGTCGGTTTTGAAGAACCTGCCCAAGAGCGGCGGCTGGCTCAACTCCGTGAAGGTGGTTCTGGGCTTCATCGAGGTCGCGCTGGGCTTCAAGTTCCTCAGCGTCGCCGACCAGACCTATCACTGGAATCTGCTCGACAGAGAGGTCTATCTGGCGATATGGATCGTCGTATTCTCGCTGCTGGGTCTCTATCTGCTGGGTAAGATACGCTTCGCCCACGACGACAAAATGGAGTATCTGACTGTAAAGCGTCTGGCGCTGTCGATCGTCGCATTCTCGTTTGTGGTATATCTCATACCCGGCATGTTCGGCGCTCCGCTCAAAGCTCTGTCGGGCTATATGCCGCCGTTGCAGACGCAGGATTTCGTTCTCGGATCGGAAAAGGCCGAGGTCAAGAGCGTCAAGTACGGCGACGACCTGCATCTGCCGCTGGGGCTGTCGGGCTATTTCGATCTGCCGGAGGCTCTCACGGAGGCCAAGCGCACGGGTAAGCCGCTGTTCGTCGATATCACGGGTCACGGCTGCGTCAACTGCCGCGAAATGGAGCAGCGCGTATGGAGCGATCCTCGCGTGCTGGATATCCTGCGCAACGACTATATCGTAGTGGCACTCTATGTCGACGACAAAATGGATCTGGCCGAGGCCGATTATCTGACTACGCCCGACGGCAAGACGTTGAAGCAGCTCGGCCGCAAAAATTCGTATATCGTGCAGTCGCGCTTCGGTGTAAACGCCCAGCCGGCATACGTGCTGCTCTCGCCCGAGGACGAGGAGCTGATGCCCGTGCGCGGATATGATCTCGATGTGGACGGCTTCGTGACTTTCCTCGAAGGCGGACTGGCCAAGATGCGTGAGCGTTAACGGTTGCGGAGGTCTGCGCCCGCAGACAAACCCTTTATTATGCCGCGAGCCGCGGTGTTCGGCACGGGCAGATGTTTTTACCCCGACAAGGACTCTCTTGTCGGGGTATTTTTTTTTGACATGCAGATATATATGGCATCGGCGGGATTGTTGTGCTAAGATGCGATATTTGCGCATCGGTGTTTGCATTTGTCCCGGCTTATTCGTATATTTGTGAATAAACTAACCAATAAATAGAATCGAATCATTATGGAAAAATTATTCTTGCGTCTGGCGGCCGTCGTGCTGTTATCGGTCTTTTGCATGTCGTGCGATAAGGATGACGATGCGCCTGGCAGACCCGTCGACTTCTCAGCTACGCTCGAACAGACCAACTGGGAGGGCACGCTCATTAGGAATGGCGAAACATTCGACATTCGGATACTGTTCAATGTAGAAAATAGCGGGTGCTATACGATCAATAATGGTGATGGAGCCTATTCATTCAAGTACATCCACACGGATCGAGTAGTCGAATTCAATTACGCTACATTGATTACAGGGAGTTGGTGGATAGACAGCAGAACAGATAATCGGATGCGGCTTATAGAATATCCTATGCTCAATGAGAATTACGATTATATGATCCTTAAACGAATATATAAATGAAAAAGATGACGTTTGTCATTTTTTTTTGTTGTCATTTTGATATTCCGGGTGTATCGAAGTCTCTGAGCCATAAAAAGATTCATCCCCTGCATGACATTTCATGCAGGGGATGTCGTTTGTCGGGGCAGAGCATAAGCTGCTGCATGTGGCTGCCGTGCAGGCTGGGATGTCAGTGTGGCATATTGCGGGTGTACCCGGTTGATCTATAGTGCGGCGGAGTTGCCGGAGTATAGGATCGCTGCCTGCTGTCGCATCGGTATATGCTGCTAAGCAGCCGGGGTGTTGCGGTCGTATCCGGTAGTGCCGAATATCAGGCTACTGCATTATCGGCGTATCGCGCAAGTGTTGTCTGCTGCGCTGATACATGCTGCCGGCGAGCGGATATATTGCAAGTGCCGTCGGCTGCGGTTATTGCAGCAGGGATGCGAATATCTTCACGATAATTCGCATCCCATGCCGCGTCGTTATCTCATATATATTTCGTTCTCGCCGATAAGGCGTCCTTCGGTATAGAGCTGGATGGTGTAGGTGCCCTGCGTGAAGCCGTTGCCGGTGTAGAAGATGCTGACCGGTACGTCGTTATTCTCGTAGTCGACGGTACGCTCGGCTGATGCTATGAGAGCCTCGCCCTCGAACGAGAACGTTATCACGTTGTCGCCCGACAACAGATAGCCCTCGGGCGAGAGTATGCGCACGTAGACGGTCTTTTGTCCCGGTTCGGCCAGCTCGTTGGCCGTGAGCTCGAAATCGACTCTGAGGCGTTTGGCATTCTTGATTCGCGAGACGGGGTTGCTCTTGGCGCCCAGCGATGCGAGGGCTATGCTGCGCGCACGAATGACCGAACCGATGCGCACCTTGGTGTTCAGCTCCTCTGCCTTCTCCTCGGCCACGTCGGCACGCAGCTGCGCCGTGGCGATATCCTTCTTGAACGATATGTTCTCCTGTTGCAGGTGGCGGTTGATGCTGTTCAACGAGTCGATCTGCCGCAGATAACCCTTCATGACATCCTTCAACGTAGCCAGCTCGCGCTTGTACTTGTTGATCTGGTTGTAGTTGTAGGTCTTCTCCTTCTGCAACTGTTCGAGCATCGCCGTAGCCTGCTGGTACTTGACGAGCATCGTGTCGTTTTGTATCTTCATGTTCTCGAACTCGGCCACGAGGTCTTTGGCATCGGCCTCCAACTGCGAGTTCTCCTCTTCGAGCATCTGCTTGGCCGAGGCTACCAGCTCGGCATTGCGCTCGACGTCGCGCACCTTGCTGACATACTTGGCGAAGAAGAATGCCAGCGGGATAATGATAAGTACGAGTATGATAAGCGCTATGCGGTAGCCCGTAGCCGCACGGCGGCGGCGCTCGTCGTCGTAGCTATCGTCGTCATCGTCGTCGCGGCGCCACGGCTCCTCTGCGGGCGTGCCGGCATCCTGTGCATATCGGCTGTCGGCAGCACGTGGGTCGGGTAAGATAGGCTCCGCTGCGTGCGATGCCGTCCGCGGGGATGCGGAGGCTGCCGCAGTTGAGGATGTCGCGGTCTGCTGAGCCGGAACCTGCTGCGCCGGAGCATGCCGCTCGGCTGTCGGCTCCTGAGTGCGGCGGGGTGCGGCTGTGGCGTCGGCTTCGGCCGCAGGGGCTGTGGTCGCCGCGGCTTCGCGTTGGAGTCTGTCGTTGAGGGTCTCGGGCACGGCTCCGCGCTCGGCCAGAATGTCGTTCAGCGTCTTGGGTGTAGAGGCCGGCGCCGTCGTTGCGGCCGCCGCCGATACTTCATGGCCGCATATCGGGCATGCCGAGGCTTTGTCCGATACGAGGTTTCCGCATTTGCTGCATCTTGTGAGTGCCATATTAGATATGTTGTTATTCCGATCTGCAAAGATAACGAAATTCGTTGCAAACTATTATGATATTTGCGAGAAATCCATCTTGTCGTGCGAGCGGTAACGCTCTCTGAGTCTCCTCAGCCCGGCATGCTCGGGTTGCGAGAGATCGATATCGGCCGAGAGTACGGCCACCGCCTCGTCGCGCGTGATCTGCATGATCTGGGTGTCGGCGGCCAGATCGGCTATTTTCAGGTCGAACGCTTCGCCGCTCTGCTGCGTGCCGTGCATGTCGCCTGCGCCGCGCAGTTTCAGGTCGAGCTCGGCCAGACGGAATCCGTCGTTGGTCTGACACATGGCGTCGAGACGTGCGCGCGCCTCCTTGGAGAGCTTGTCGCCCGACATGAGTATGCAGTATGACTGCTCGCCGCCGCGGCCTACGCGTCCGCGCAGCTGGTGCAGCTGCGACAGTCCGAACCGCTCGGCCGATTCGATGACCATGACCGTGGCGTTGGGCACGTCGACGCCCACCTCGATGACCGACGTTGCGATCAGTATGTCCGCCTCGCCGCGCTTGAACTGCGCCATTGCGGCCTCCTTGTCCTCGGCCTTCATCTTGCCGTGGCAGACCGTTATGCGGTACTCGGGCAGCGGAAAGTCGCGCGATATGGATTCGAAGCCGTCGTAGAGATCCTTGTAGTCCATCGTCTCCGACTCCTTGATAAGTGGATAGACGATATACACCTGACGCCGTTTGCGTATCTCCTCGCGGAGAAATCCGAACATCTTCAACCGCGACGAGTCGGTGTAGCGGAACGTGCGCACGGGGCGGCGTCCCGGCGGCAGCTCGTCGATGACCGATACGTCGAGATCGCCGTAGAGGGTCATGGCCAGCGTGCGCGGAATGGGCGTGGCGGTCATGACGAGGATATGGGGCGGGCGGCTGTTCTTGCCCCAGAGCCTTGCACGCTGCTCGACGCCGAAGCGGTGCTGCTCGTCTATGACGACATAGCCCAGCTGCCTGAACGCCACCTTGTCCTCTATGAGCGCGTGAGTGCCGACAAGTATGTCGACTTCGCCCGCGGCCGTGCGCTCCAACGCCTCGCGCCGCTCCTTGGTTTTGGACGATCCGGTTAGTATGGCTATGCGAAGATTCATCCCTTCGGTCATGCGGCTCATCGAGGCGTAGTGCTGGCGCGCGAGGATCTCGGTCGGGGCCATAATGGCGGCCTGATAACCGTTGTCGACGGCCAGCAGCATCGACATAAGCGCCACCATGGTCTTGCCGCTGCCTACGTCGCCCTGCAACAGACGGTTCATCTGGCGGCCCGAGATCATGTCGCCGCGTATCTCCTTTATGACGCGCTGCTGTGCCGAGGTCAGCGGAAAGGGCAGCTTGTCGCGGTAGAACGTATTGAACGCCTCGCCCACGCGCGGCATCATGAAGCCCTCGCCGCGCGACAGGCGTGCCGTGCGGCGCGACTGTATGGTAAGCTGCACGCCTAACAGCTCGTCGAATTTGAGCCGGTATTGTGCCTGCCGCAGCTTCTCGGGCGACTGCGGGAAGTGTATGTTGTAGAGCGCTTCGCGCAGCGGCATAAGGCCGTGGCGCAGCAGCATCTCGTGCGGCAGCATCTCGCGCACGGAGTCTTTGGCCAGCTGCCATGCGTTGGCGATGATCGTCGCCATGGCCTTGGCGCCTATGCCCTGCGAGAGCTTCTCGGTCGAGGGGTAGATGCCCTGATAGCCGCTCTCCGACTTGCGCGACAGCGCCTGCTCGATCGGTTCGATCTCGGGATGTACGAAGCTGAACGTGCCGCGGTAGAACGACGGGCGTCCGAAGATCATATATTCGCGGCCTACCTCTATTCGCTTCTCTATCCACTTTATGCCGTGGAACCACAGC
>ERZ778497.1651-NODE-1651-length-13690-cov-17.743674_pt1 | contig 13690 bp, 22 predicted proteins | sample MGYA00509938_ERZ778497 | MGnify/ENA primary metagenome ERZ778497 (study PRJEB29527, sample SAMN07138969) | mouse gut metagenome | material: feces | host: mouse | place: China:Nanjing | collected 2016-01-25 ... | reverse complement strand
AAAATTACGGCACGAAGCAATAACAAAAATTACTTAAATTTCAGTTATATGGACTTCACGACAACCCAAATTAACAGCAACTTCCGAATTAAAGTTAGCGGAGTAAACGGCGAAGGGAAGCGATTAAATACCCTCGTCGGAGTAAGCGGGCTTCTTCGTCTTATTGGCGAAAAATTAGCCAATAACCTACTAACCCGCGCCTTTAAGTGTATGCTTGATAAGTGCGTATGCAAACTTCGTCGCGGGCTTAAAATTACATTCTACTACAAATAAGCATACAAGTATATGGCAAATAAAACTATTAAGGCTAAGGCAGTCGTAAAAGTGCTTACCGACTTCGGCTATTGGTGCCTGGCAGAGATACGCGGACTTAAAGAAGGCACAATATTAGAAGGCCGGTTTAACCCCAAAAACAAAGCCTTTGATTTTTCCTACAACGGGCAAGACGCAATGCTGTGGATAGGACAAAACGGTGAACTAATAGAAGACGAAACAACTAACCCCATACAACAATGAGCATGAACGACAACCGGGGCTGTAGTGTTTGCCCCGCCGGAAGCGAGAACTACGAAGTATTCACTACCCGCCTACGTGGAAAGCGAGTTAAGCGCGTCCAATACGACTACCGCACCCCGGACGGGGAACTATTCGCTACCGTGGCTTCGTCCTTGATTGAGTGCCGCCACCGCCGCGATGAGTGGTTAGAGAAGCGACAGGCAAACAAGGGTAAGGGTTAATTTTCCCGATAGCCGTATCAAGTTAATACGAAGCAACCACAACTATATAGCAAGCCAACGGAGAAAGAATCCCTTTCGTGAAGGCTATAAACCGTTGACAACCGGGAACAGGCCGGAGCGCGGACGCAGCAAAAGCGGGCGTAGGAAGTTCGAGCCTTCCACCGCGCACTAAATTCTAACCGCTTAATAATTCAAAATATGACATTGACAGCGACAAAAGCAGCCTTCCGAGGCTTCCGAAACGGACTTAAACAAGTAAAGATGGGCGACTACGAAGCCTGTATAGCCGACCTTTGGGCGGCATTGGGAATCAATAACCGCAATTCCTTCTATTGCTACCGCGACGGCAAGCAGGAGCCAAAAGCAAGCCAAGCTGTAGCAGTTACGGAAGTATTCGCCAAGTATGGAGTAACCGAAAATATTTGGGGGATATGCGACTAAAAGCAGAGCTTACCCGACGGGAAGGCGAGGTAGCCGAGTTGTTGGCGTGGGGAGCGAGTAAGAAAGAAGTAGCCGAAAGGCTCTTTATTTCAGCCCGAACCGTAGAGAACACCGCCCGCAACATATACGCCAAGATAGGCATCCAAAAGGCTACGGAACTTTGCGTTTGGTGGTTTTGCACAAAGTGCGGCGTTCCCGTGAGCTTAGACCCGCTTAAACGCGCCTTCATAGCGACAGCCCTGCTGTTGGTTATGGGCTTCCACGAATACAACGGCAATAACGACGACAACTATTTGTTACGCGGGGCCAGACCAACAACGGCACGGACAGCAAGAACGCTGCGCCGGGCAAAGGACGAGAACGAAAATATTAACCCCTTCAACAACTTGATAGCATGACAAGCGAGGAACTGAAAACAAAGATATTCGGCAAGACCGAAACCGGGGAACGGTACACGTTCCGGCAGTGGCTAATTTTCGTATGGTTCGCCCTGTCGCTATTCCTTCTTTGCGCAGCCGCCGACGACGCAAGTATAACCGTCTTATTGGTTCTATTCGCCAACTTCGCCGCTTCCGCCCATTACATTAACAAACTTCCGCTTCCCGAAGACCCGGAAAAATACTTAGACGACGATGAAGAAGATTAACCCCGACACCCGAATAATAGACCTTACCGTAGGCCAACTTTTGGATGTAGTCGAAGACCGAGTAAGAGCGGTTTTGGCAAACAAGCCAACAAAACAGGAAGGCGAACGCCGCTACGTCTACGGCCTTAAAGGATTGGCGAAACTATTAGGGTGCAGTAAAACGACCGCAAGCCGTATCAAAACTTCCGGGAAGATTGACAAAGCAATAACCCAAATAGGCGCACTTCTGATTATTGACGCGGATAAAGCCTTAGAGTTAGCCGGAAACAAAGAAAAGTAACAACACTAAATAATTAACAGCTATATGAGCAGACAAGTAACACTAAAACGCCTTACCCTTGTAAACTTTAAGGGTTTGCGAAACGTAGCCGTAGAGTTCGGCGACGGCGTTACGACCATAAGCGGACGTAACGGAACCGGGAAGACCACAATAGCGGACTCCTTCGCGTGGCTTCTTTGGGGCAAAGACAGTGAAGGAAACTCCGACTCCAAATTTGGAATAAAGACCAACGACGCGGAAGGTAACTTTATTCCCGACCTTGAACACGAAGTAACCGGGCTTTTCGACGTGGTAGACACCGAAACCGGGGAAGCGTCAAGCGTGGAACTTCGCCGCGTCTACGTCGAGGAGTGGAAGACCCCCAAAGGCAGCACCGAGCGCACCCTGTCCGGGCACCATACCGACTACTTCTTTAACGGCGTACCCTTGAAGAAGGCGGAATACGACGCAAAGGTAGCCGCAATAATACCCGAAGACCTCTTTAAGGTCATTACGGATCCGTATTACTTCCTTACGCTTCATTGGAAGGCACAACGCGAATACTTGCTTACGATGGCGGGCAAGATTAACGACGCGGACGTAGCCGCCACCCGCGAAGAATTTGCCGCCCTTCTGCACCGAGTAACAGGCAAGACGATGGAAGAATACAAAAAGGAAATTTCGGTACGCCGTGGCAGAATTGAAGCGCAGTTAGACAAGATACCGACCCGCAAAGACGAAGCCACCCGAAACACCCCGGTAGCACCTGACTACGCCGCCCTTGAAAGCGAGAAGGAGCAGATACAGGAAGACCTCGCCAACATAGACGCGGCGGCAGCTTCCGAAGCCGAAGCCAACCGCGTAGCCTACGAACAGGCGGCAAAGATACAGGCGGAAATCAACACTAAGCGCGACGCACAGGCGAAGGCATTACAGGACGCGAAGGAAGCAGCCCGCGCAGCAGCTTACGAAACCAACCGCGTAGCCGACGAAGCCGCCCGCGACCTCGCACAAGTACAGCGCGACGAGGAAAGCGAAAACAAATATTACAGCCGGGAGAAGTCAGTAATTACGGCTTCCATAGCCACTGCCAAACGCCGTAAAGAGGACTACGAAGCCCAAGTAGCCGACCTTCGCAAGCGTTGGGAAACCGTGAATAACGAACAATTCCAAGAACAGCAAGCCCCGACCGCCGGCCCGCTTATTTGCCCGGTATTCGGTCATCAGTGCGCCGACCCCGGAGCAGCCAACCGCCATCAGTGCGACGCTGCCGCAGCCCTTGAATCCTTCCGCAAGAACCAAGACACCGCCCGCGCCGCCTTCATTGCCAACCAAACCGCCCGACTTGACAAGATGGACGCGGAAGGCCAGGAACTAAACAGGCTTATAGCGGCACAGGACGCGGAAATAAAACGCCTTGAAGCGGAAGCCGTCGCCCTTGATACCAAGCACAACGCCGCCGTACAGGACTACGCCACAAAGAAGGCGACCTATAACAACACCATAGCCGCCAACCCCCGCGTAAGCACCGACCCGCAAATAGACCCGCAGACGCTCCCGACGTGGGTAGCACTTCAAAAGGAGATAGACCAACTGAACGCCCGCCGTGCAGCCGTGACAGCACCGACAACACAGGACACCGCCGCAGAGCGTCAACTGAGCCGGGCGACACTTCGCGCCCGCCTTTCCGAGATAGACCAAAAGCTCGGACTTCGCGCCACAATTAAAGCCGCCGAAGCCCGTATAGTGGAACTTGATAAGGAAGCCGCTACGTTGGCACAGGAAAAGGCGACACTTCAAACCGAAGAAGCCCTTATAGACGACTTCGTAAGATGTCGTATGGAAGAAGTAGAACGACGTGTAAACGGGCTTTTCGACGGCGTGGAGTTCCGAATGTATAAGACGCTTGTAAACGGCGAAAAAGAGCCGGACTGCGTGGCCTACATTGGCGGGGTACGATACCAAGACAAGAACCACGCCGGGCAGATTAACGCCGGGTTAGCCGTGATTAACGCCCTTTGTGCCTTCCACGGAGTAACCGCCCCTATAATTGTCGATAACGCCGAGAGTGTAAACGACTTCATCCCCGTAAAAAGCCAATTAGTCCGGCTTGTAGTTACTACGGGGGAGTTCCAAGTAACAAACAACTAAAAAATATTCCGACCATGTGCAAGACCCCGGAACTTCCGGCTACCATAGTAGCCGCAAAAGAAAAATTTGAAGTTGCATTACGCGACGCTTCGGCGATAGACATCGTAAACAACTTCGGGGCAGCCTTCAACGCCGCGAAAGTAATAACCCTTCTACGCGAAGCCCTTACCGAAGAAGTGATGGAAAAGGTATTTATGCCTTTGATGAACACAAAAGTAGGCTTCCGCACCGACCGCGACGGCAAGCCCAACAAGAACGGACGAGTAAATCCGCCCTACGAAGTGGCGACCGTCCGCGAAGCGATAATAGATGCCGCAATAATTGGGCTTCTTCCTACCGGGAACCAGTTCAACATCATCAGCGGCACGATGTACCCCACGAAAGAAGGCTATACCGCCCTTCTAAAAAAGATTGGGGCGAAATACATTATTGACGTTCAACAGGACACAAGTCAAAACCCCGCCTACGCCGTTTTCCCATGCAAAGTAACATATTCCTTCAACGGCGACAAAAATAGCCTTACGGTTCAAGCCACCGTCCGCCGCGACCAATACAGCAGCAACGACCAACTACGCGGAAAAGCGGAACGCCGCGCCAAGAAAGCCCTCTACGAATACCTTATAGGAACGGACTACGGCGACGCGGACGAAACGAGCAGCCGCCCCAACGCGGTAGTAGATACCGTGGCAGTCGAGATTAAGGAGCAGGCCAACACCGGCCCCGCTATTGGCTTCGATGACGCGGAAACGGTAATAGCCGAAGAAGTCCGTACCACGGCACAGGCAGAACCCGCGCCGCAGACATACGCCGCCCCGGTTCAACCCCAAGCAGCTCCGGCACCCCAACCACAGGCACAGCCCCAGGCCGACCCACAACCGGCCCCGGCTTATAATACACCAAGAAAGCCCAATTTCTAATGGTACTTCGTGTTTTAGGTTCAAGCAGCAGCGGCAACGCCTACATTTTGGAGAATGTGGGCGAGGCCCTGCTCATTGAAGCCGGGGTAAACTTCAAGAAGGTAGTAGCCGCGTTGGAAGGCAATATTTCCAAAGTGGTAGGCTGTCTTATAACCCACGAACACGGCGACCACGCCGGACGGATTAACGAAGTATTGAACGCCGTTATTCCCGTCTACGCTACCCAAGGCACAATAGACAACGCCAAGGTAAAAAGCGAGTGGAAGCCGCGCACGTTGGAGCGAGAAGGCAACGGCTACAAGGTTCAGCAGATAGGAGGCTTTAAGGTTATACCGTTCGCCACGAAGCACGACTGCGCCGAACCCGTGGGCTTCTACATTTGGCACCCGGAAACGGGCGGCATTTTGTTCGCAACCGATACCTATTACCTACCTAACACCTTCAAAGGCTTAAACAACGTCCTTATAGAATGTAACTACGACCCGGAAATATTAGACCGCAACGTAGAGGAAGGCCGACTAATTCCGACCCTTCGGGAAAGAGTGAGGGAAAGCCACCTAAGTATAGACACCTGTATAGACGCACTTAAAGCCAACGACCTGAAGGCGGTAAATAACATCGTCCTAATACACCTTTCGGCGGGTAACGGCGACCCCGTAGCCTTCAAAGATAGAGTTTACAGGGCGACCGGGAAGCGGGTACACATAGCAGCCCCCGGACTTAGTATTAACTTCAATAAAACGCCCTTCTAACTATGATTAAAGGCTTTAATTCCGAAACCGCACCCTTAACCGAGTACGAAGAAAACGTATTACTTCCGCTCGTCCTTCGTGGGTTGAAAACCAAGATAGGAAAGGAAAACGCAGTAACAAACCGTACAATCGTGCAGCGGCTTAACATAGCCGGATATACGGTAACAGAACCCCGGATAAGGAAACTTATTAACCATATCCGAATGACCGACCTACTACCGGGCCTTATAGCCACGTCCGGCGGCTACTTCTTAGCGACTTCGGAAGCGGAGTTATTGGACTACGAACAAAGCCTTATAGGACGCGAGGACGCTATAAAACAAGTACGGTTAGCCATAGCCCGGCAACGGCGGATCCTTTACAACGACGCTAACCGACCCGAAGAAAACAAACCCGAAATATTTTAATAACCCATTAACAAACAACCCCAAATGAAGAAAATAGCACTTTTCCGAAAGTACGGCGAATCCGCCGAGTTCGTGGCCCGCTTCGACAGCGTGGAAGAAGCAAGCGACCAAGTGAAGGACATCATCAACGAAGACGAAGACGCTAACGTATTCGACTTCTATACCGAGGAACAGGAGTACACCGACATCCGCGAACGCGTGAAGACCTACGCCGACGCTTGCGAAGTCTTAGGCATAGCCGAAATGGACGAAAAGGCATTTAAGGCCTGCGGCTTCCGTCCCGACGAGATAGCCCGCCGTAAGTTGGAAACCATAACCGAAGCCCTTAACGAAGGTTGGCGGCCGGATTGGAACAATACCAACGAATACAAGTATTTCCCCTGGTTCCGTATTCTTCCCGGAAAGGGCAAGGACGCAGAGGGTAAACCCTGCGGCGCGGCTGCCGGGCTTGCGCACGCGTATACGTTCGACGCGGCTTCGACTTCGTATGCGTACTTCGGCTCCCGGCTTTGCTTCCACGACAGCGACATCGCCGCCTACGCGGGCGACACGTTCCGCGACCTTTACGCCCAAATCTTAGTAGAAAAATTCTAACCCCATACCCGAAATGACAAAGAAAGAATTAGCCGCCAAAGTTGCGGCAGCTTGCAACGGAACGGAAGCCCACGGCACACCCGCCGCCGTGGTGGAAGAAATAATTACAGCCACCCTCGGCGTAATTAAGGACGTGGTTTATTGTGGCGGGGAAGTAACCCTCCGGGGCTTCGGCACCTTCGGACACAAGAACCGAAAAGCCAAGACCGCCCGAAACATCAGCACAGGCGAACCCGTCCACGTCCCGGCGCGGAAAGTGGTAAGTTTCAAACCCGCCGCAGACTTCAACGTAGCACAGGACTAAGTTATGGAAGCACAGGAAAGAACCGAAACCCGGAAGGACGAAATACGCTACCGCACCGACGACCAACGCCGGATGGTTGGCAAGTTTCTCGCTTCGCACGTCGTCAAGACGTGGAAGGAAGACTTTGCCGACCAAGACACCGGGGAAATAATAACGGTGGAGCATAACAACATCATTTTTGAGAAGGGCAAGTACATAGACGAAGATACCGCGATAAGCATCGCCTTCCACATTCAATGCGGCGATATTGCCGACGTGGAAGTAAGTAACCAACGCCGATTAGCCCAACCCTCAAAGGACTACGTTTTACGCCCCTACAAGGCTACCGCCGTGGTAGGGAACAAACGTAAAAGTTTCATCTTACAGGCGCAGAGCGCGACGGCAGCTATTGAAGTAGTTACGGACTTCATAGAACTTAACTTTACTTCCGCCTTTTCGGTGGATAGCGTCAAGTTAATGCCCGGCTGCATAATACTAAACGACCGCTTCCGCCGCGCCGTCGAGGAAGTGGAAGGCGGCAACGAAGCCGGAGAGGAAACCCCGGACGGAGAGGAACAACGCGAAGATACGAAGTATTACCGCATTGAAGCCGACATAACCGCAGTTCCGACCGAAGGCGACGAAGAAGAACCGCGCCCAAGTAGTTACGACTTCATTGTTAAGACACGCGACATCGACACCGCGAAGGCAGTAATTACAGCATGGATTAACACCACTATGAAGAAGCGGGCGGAAGAAGAAGGACGGGAAGCCCGAACCTTTGAAATTTCGCTTACTTCGGCTTCGCCCTTCAACTTGAACGCGATTATTCCTTACGCCTTCTGCGTCGCCTATAAGGAGGTGGAGAAGATAACAACAACGACCGACTAATAAACCGGGGCGCGTTAGCCATACCCGGAGAACGCGCCCCATTAAAACAACCACTATGAGCCAAGACAGCATAATTATATACCGTGACATACGCGACACGTTGCTCACTTTGCCCCCGGAACTTTGTAAAGAAGTAATGCGGTTGCTATTCGCCTACGCCTTCGACGACCAAGAACCCGACGAAGACGCTGACCCGATAGCGAAAGGGTTCTTTTTGGCGTTTAAGTCCCGGTTTGATATGAATGCGGCAAGATTGGAACGTAACCAAGCAAACGGAAGGAAAGGCGGGGCTCCAAAAGGAAACCAAAACGCACGAAAAAAAACAACCGAAAACGGAAAAGAAACAACCCAAAACAACCCAAAACAACCCAAAACAACCGAAGCCGAAGGAATAACAACCGAAGAAGTTTCAACCGTCGAAGAAAACAACCCAAAACAAAGCATATCTATATCTATATCTAAATCTATATTAACTTCTACTAACGTAGAAGATAAAGAAAAAATAGAAAAAGAAAAAACAACCGAAAAAAAGAAAAAAGAAAAAATAGCCTTCGCGTCGAGCGTACAACTGACACAGGAAGAATATAACGCCTTTGTCGAGCAATACGGAGAAGACACAACCCGCGAATTAATCCAAATTCTTAACGACTACAAAGAAGCCAACGGGAAACGCTATAAAAGCGATGCCGCCGCCATTCGTTCATGGGTAGTCGGTAGATATTTACAAAAACAAAAACCAAGCAGTTATGGACAACCAACAATCTCAAGACCCCAAACAGGAACGCGCCCAGTTTCTACAACGGTGGAAAATGCACCTGAGCAAACTCCGCGACGCTTCAAAGGGACGCTTTAAGGTGGATAGGTATATAGACCTAATACCCGAAATGCTTACCGATTGTTATCGCTTCCAAGTGGAGCGGCGCGGGCATACCTTCAACGAGGACACAGCCACCGCCGAACACATACGAAAGGCCGCAGAGTGGCTCGTCGGCAAAAGCGAAAAGCCCGGTTTGTTCCTTTTTGGGAAACCGGGGAACGGAAAAACGACCTTAGCGGACGCGATAAAGCAGCTAATAGACACGCTTTATTATTCCAACTATTCCAACGAAAGGAAGCAAGTACGAAAAATTCCCGCATCCCGATTGGTGGATTTAGCAAGGGATGAAAGGAACGAACTATTAGCAGACCTTAAAGGGACCGAACTGCTATTTATCGACGACGTAGGAACGGAAGCTACAAGCGTAAAGGTTTGGGGTAACGAAGTAAGCCCAATGGTAGAACTTCTTTACCAACGCTACGACCGCCAACTCTTTACCGTGATAACGTCAAATCTTGAAAGTGAAGACGACATAGTAAACAGGTACGGCGACCGCATAAATGACCGCTTCGCCGAAATGTTTGATTATTTACCATTTGACAACCAAAGTTATAGGCATAGGCTAACGCCGTTAAAGTAGGCCAGAGCCACGGAAACGCCCCAATTTTCGCGCTACGCCCTTCGGGTGGGTAGTTGAAGGGCTGACGACAATAAAACGCCATAGAAGCAAAATAAACCCCAAATCGCATGAAGCAAACTAAAATTTACATAAGCGGCCAAATTTCGGGATTAACCCCGGAAGAATACACCGCGAATTTTACCGCAGCCGCCACGCGCCTAACGGCACAGGGCTACGCCGTGATTAACCCCCTTAACAACGGCGTGGATCCGTCCGAACCGTGGAGAGAGCAAATGAAAGCGGATATTCGCTTATTGCTTGACTGCGACGCGATTTATATGCTTGCAAATTGGGAGTTAAGCAACGGGGCGATATTAGAACGGGAGATAGCCAAAGGTTTAGGTTTAACGGTGGAATACGAACGTAGACCGTTGCACCGGGATATTAAACGCGCCATACTTGTAGCGATGGCTGTTCCCTTCAAGTACATAGTAAACGACAGCCGGGGGCGTTGGTACGTCTACGCCCGAATGATATACGCCCACCATTGCAAGAAGCGCGGCGTTTCGACACAGGACATCGCCGAGGAAACGAAACACGACACTTCGACAATTCACTACTACCTCCGTCGATACGATAACGAATACAAGTATAACCGAGAGTTCCGCGCCGCCGCTGAAAAAGTGGCTACGCTATTGAGTAATAAATTAACTACGCCTTTGGACGTATCAATATAAGACGAAATGAGCAACAACGGAATAAACGTACTTTCCCTTTTTGACGGGATGAGCTGCGGGCAAATAGCGTTAAGGGAAGCCGGGATTAAGGTAAACAAATACTTTGCTTCCGAAATTGACAAATTCGCCATACAGCAGACACAGCACAATTTCCCGGACACGGTGCAGCTCGGCAGTGTTACAGGAGTACGCGCCGCCGACCTTCCCCACATAGACCTCCTTATAGGCGGTTCGCCGTGTCAAGGGTTCAGCTTCGCCGGAAAGCAGTTAAATTTTAACGACCCCCGAAGCGTCCTATTCTTTGAATACGTCCGTATTCTTCGGGAGATACAAGAGTATAACCCCGGCGTTTTATTCCTACTTGAAAACGTCCGTATGCGTAAGGAGTGCGAACAAGTCATTACCGACCAATTAGGATTAGAACCCGTCGTAATAAATTCCGCCTTAGTTTCAGCACAAAACCGCGTCCGCTTGTATTGGACTAACATAAGGACACGCGAAGAAGCAAACCTATTCGACACGAAGGTATTTACCAACATCCCACAGCCGGAAGACCGGGGTATATACCTACGCGATATTTTAGAAGACGAGGTAGAACCCCGCTACGTCCTTACTTCCCAACGAATAAAGAAACTGATAGAACACCATCAACGGCAAGCCGAAGCCGGTACCGGCTTCGTCTTCCACCCAAGGGCGGAAGACGAAAAAAGTAACACCCTTCGCGTAGGCGGGAGCTGCCACGACGATATAGTATTACTTCAAGGGGAACGCGCCGCCCGTTGCGTGGCTGTTCGTGGGCGTTTCAACCCGGAAACAGGAAGGAACGAGCAAACGCCGGAACTTCGCCCGGACGGTAAGACTAACTGCCTTACAAGCGTGGAGAAGGACAATTTAATTTACATAGAATCCGCGTGTTTGACACCACGCCGAACCGAATACGGCAAGGCAATACGTCGCCAATACGAAGCCGGAGAGATACAGGAAAGCCGCCACAATATGACCGAATTAGAACCCCGTACCGACGGAAAAACCAATACACTAACAACGGTTCAAAAAGATAACCTAATACTTCAACTTCCCCACGGCTTCAACGCGGGCGGCATATTCCGCGACAAAGCCCCTACGGTTACTTCAAGCCGCTACGAAGCCAACAACATCGTACAAAGCCGCGAAGTAATACAACTTAACCCTGACACCGAAAGCGGCGGAAAGCAGCCATACCAACAAAACCGCGTCTATTCAGCCGACGGCATAACCCCGGCTTTATGTTCAGCACACGCCGGACACGCGCCCGCAGTTCTGACACCCGACGCAGTTCTACGCCGTCTTACACCGACCGAGTGCAGCCGCCTACAAACTATTCCCGATTGGTACGAATGGGTTTGCAGTGATAGCCAAGCGTACCGAATGCTCGGTAACGGGTGGACGGTAGACGTAATAAAGCATATTTTCCAATTCATAAACACCGAGAATTTACAATGACTAAGACCAAAATAAGACACCACAAACGCACGGACGAACCGCTACTTATTCCACGTTCAACCGCTATGTACCACGGCGAATGTGACGTAGACGAAAACGGCTACCCGATAACCTACGAAGTCGAACTTTGGGAATACCCCGACTTCCTTAAACGTGAAGCGAAATTTAGCCGCCATACCTTCACGGCTAAGACGAAGGCTCAAAAGTTCGTACAGGAACGAATGGAACAAAGGTTAGTAGCCGAAGTAACGGTTTGGCGACTACGCCACACATGGCAACCTTACAAGCCCGTCGAGTATAAAAAGATTTACGAATACGAAGTTTAACCCTTAACCCCCGAAAAGATATGGAGATTAAGACCAAATTAGCCGCGCTTTTGCGCCGTTGGGCCTACGCCCTTCATCCCGAAACGCCCGCCACCCTTCCGCCGGGCTACCAAGTAAAGAAAGTGGTAAGCAACCTTAGCCACTTCATCACGGACGGAAAGATGCCACCGAAAGCACTTGTAGAAGAATACAAAAGAGGTTTAGCCGAAGAGGTTTTAGCCATAATAAAGGGCGCGGGCTATATACGCCACCGCACTGACATACACCTCGTTCCGGGTGGATTGGTAGACTACGAAGCAAGCCTTTACGTCGGCTTCATACCGAAGAAAACAAAATAACCATAACCCCCAACAAAAACAAGCAACTATGTTAAAAGCGGAATTTGTCGGACACATAGGATCCGACGCGGAAATCAAGAACTTCAACGGGAAACCGTTTATAGCCTTCAACGTGGCTACTTCCGAACGTTACAAGGACGCACAGGGTACAACCGTAACCCGGACGACGTGGGTAAGTTGTCTTAAACCGGGCGACGGCGCGGTAGTTCAATACCTCAAGAAGGGAACGCAGGTATTCTGCCGGGGCAACCTTACCGCCAAACCGTACACAGGACGGAACGGCGTAGAAGCCGGGCTTAATTGCACCGTTACCGAGTTGGAGCTGCTCGGAAGCCGACAGGACGGGCAGAACCAACAGCAGGCCCAACCCGGACAGCAGTACGGCGCACAAGGCTACGGCGGTGGAGCATACGGAAGCGGCTACCCCGGCGAACCATACCCAGGCCCCGGCAACGAAAATATGCCTTACTAAAACTACGGCTATGATGTTAACTTTTAGTGTTACAATAACGGAAGGAATACTTTACTACGCAATAGAAGGCGCGGTTAAAAGCATACTTCCGTTATTAGCCGAGCAGATAGCCGGACAAAATGAACGGACGGGCGGACTCGCTACGGCTTCGGGCTATACGATACTTCGGAATAATAAACCAATAACCGCCGAAAAAATACGCGAAATAATGGATAAGCCCGTAGGACGCACGAAATACGGCGCAGTTGTAACGGTTGGCGGCGTAACAGTAAAGATTGGATTATGAAAGAGCGCGAACACTACCCACAGCGAAAAGTAACGCTTCTTCCGGGCGATACTATATGGGCGACTTATAAGCAGAACCCAAACGCCCCGGTAAGGATAGCCCCGGCGACCCTAAAACGCCTATACGGTTGGACGGAAGGACAACGCTATATAGGCAAAGTCCGGGAAGAGCCACCGACCAACAGCGACCCGGAAGGGCGGGTAGTAGTGGACTTCTACGACGACAAGAAGGGCAAATTTCTATTTACCCACCTCGTCTATAACGTGGAACATAAGTTAGCGAAAGGCGAATTATACGACTACCGCTATAAGCCAAACCCACAACCCCGACTATTCGATGAACCCTAAACAATTCTTCGACAAAGTAGTAGAGCTTCGGCAAACACAACGCGAATACTTCCGTACACGTTTGCCGGACGCTCTACGAAAGTCAAAGGCGATAGAAGCCGAGATAGACAAGGAAATAAAGCGGGTGCAGCAGATAGAAGCGGAGCGGGCGAAAGCCGCCGCCGACCGTCTACAAGGCTCGTTATTTC
>ERZ778497.1649-NODE-1649-length-13702-cov-11.400088_pt1 | contig 13702 bp, 16 predicted proteins | sample MGYA00509938_ERZ778497 | MGnify/ENA primary metagenome ERZ778497 (study PRJEB29527, sample SAMN07138969) | mouse gut metagenome | material: feces | host: mouse | place: China:Nanjing | collected 2016-01-25 ... | reverse complement strand
TCAAAATTACTTTGTCCAAGCAGATAGTTCTCGTAAGTTTTGGCTTCTATCTTATTGATAAGGACATCTTTAGTCCACCCGTATTTCTTGGTGGCCAATATATAAAATTGGCGTTGGCGGGTTTCCTTGCACTTCGTAAGAATTACGATATGTTTCGACCAGCTAATTTCTCCAACTAGTGGTTGGAGAATTTCATCGGACTGATATTCAGCATAAAAGCGTGCCATGTCCCACATATTGGAAACTCCAAATCCTTTTATTCCCGGAAACTCTTTCTGTATGTCCCGTGAAAGGTTTTCCACAACGGATTTTCCCCAACCAGATGCCGTCTGTTGCTCGGTAATCCGTTTGCCGACTTCCCAATATAAGGCTATCATTTCTTTGTTTACTGCCTTTAATGCTTCGTACTGGGCAGACCTGATGCGGGCGGTTATCTCATTTTTGAAGTTGAGATATTCAGGGGAGACTATAGAACTGTTTTTCTCTTCCATATCCTGTATATATAATAACTGATTACAAAATTATGATTTTCTTTGATTTAACAATGGATTGCCCCTGTTTTATCCTCTCTTTTTTCATCCTATCCATGCAATCCCCAACACAGGTGGATAAACTAATGTCTCCCTTGCCTCCAGCTCAAATAATTCAGTTGCATCCTTAGGGTTGGGCTGTTCCTGTAACTTATGGCAAACGGAGTGATTCCGCCGGCTCAATCATATGATTCTGTTTAAAAAACGGCCAATCTTTAAACCGAATTTCTCTTTGGGTGCATTCCGTAAAAATCCGGGGCTTTTCTTAAACCGTTTTTAAGTGACGGGCAGTTTGGAGGTCTTGTCTTTCTGAATTTGTTTGCATTGGGAGATTTATTGGGATGGTCATGAGTTTTTCTTGTTTTTTTACTGACTTTTGCGGACATTTGAAGGCTGTATCGGAGAATTTTAATAAGAATGAAAAAGAAAATAATGTTCCTCTGCCATGGCAATATATGCAGAAGTCCGATGGCGGAATATGTGATGAAAGACATTGTGCGCAGGGAGGGGCTGGAGAACGATTATGAAATCACGTCCGGAGCTGTTTCGGATGAGGAATGGGGCAACCCGATTTATCCGCCGGCACTTCGTGTGCTGAATGAGAACGGCATACCGTCCGGAAAACATTGTGCACATAAGATTTCGCCCCGGGAATTTGAGGAAGCAGACCTTGTGGTTGTCATGGACAGGTCCAATATGCGGAGACTTGCCGGAATTGTAGGGGATTTCTCGTCAGTTCCTGCCGGTGAGGCGCTTGCAGGAAGCGGAATCGAAGGGAAAGTGCATCTGCTCATGGAGTTTGCGGGCGAGTTCTCAGATGTCGCTGACCCGTGGTACACAGGGGATTTCGCAAAGACATTCCGTAACGTGATGTGCGGATGCCGCGGGCTTTTGGAAAAGACTGATGGAAAATAATATGAGTGATGTAAGGCAAAGCCGTTTGCGGAAATTCTTGTGCAGTCCAGGACATTATTCAAGACTGCTTGCATGCTACTTGTTCGGCCAGTCGATAGGCCGTCTGGCATATCCGTCCTATGTTTTCCGGAGCCGCTGGTTTTTGAATGGACCTGGAGCGCCAGGATGGTCATGGGTTACGGGATGCTTTTTCACCCAGAAGATATTGGGGATAAACAGGCATGTCCCGTGGCCGTGCTCTTCGCGTGTGCTGTGCTGCAATCCCGGCAACATCATTTTTCATCCTGATGACCTGAACAATTTTCAGACAGGAGGAAATTATTTCCAGGCAATCGGCAAGATTCATATCGGAAAAGGGTCTTATATCGCGCCTAACGTGGGAATCATTACCGAAAACCATGACCTTTATGACCCGGACAAGCGTGCCGGGGCAAAGGATGTCAGGATAGGGAAGAAGTGCTGGATAGGAATGAATGCGATGGTTCTTCCCGGAGTGGTTCTTGGAGATCATACTGTCGTGGGGGGGGGAGCGTGGTTACCCATAGTTTCCCGGAGGGCCATTGCGTCATTGCCGGCAACCCTGCCCGCATCATAAAACGCATTGAAGTTTCTGACTCTCTGTAAAGTCTTTTTCGTATCTTTGTCGCAAATGCGCTTTTGCGTATCAGTGATTTTGAGGGCCTCTCCTGATGCTGGAAGGCTTCTTTGGACAATTAGAACGGCAGATTAAAGTATGGACACGCATCTTTTTCTTGAAATGCTCGGTATTGACTCCACTTCCGGAAAGGAGGGGGAGCTTGCGGACATGATGGCCGGAAGGCTCTCTGGTCCGGGCCGTCGCGTGGAAACATTTGAAGTGGGAGACGGCACGCGTAATGTGCTGGTCAGCTGGGGAGAACCGGAAGTATTTTTCTGCACTCATCTTGACACGGTGCCTCCATATATCCCGCCGTACAGCGTCACTGTGCCTTCTGCAAAGCTGACTTACTTTTCAGCAGAAGACAGGCATTGCGCGGAAAAGGCAACTGAAAATAAGGAAGATGGCGAAATTATGTTCCGTGGCCGTGGGACATGTGATGCAAAAGGTCAGATAGCCGCCATGTACGGGGCATGCGCAGAACTCGAACGCAGGGGCCGGACGGGATTCGCGCTTCTGCTTCTTGCTGGTGAGGAGACCGGGTCTTTCGGTGCCAAGGCTTTCTCACAGCAGCATCCCGGAGGAGACTGGGTCATAGTGGGGGAACCGACTGATAACTGCATGGTGTCAGCAAGCAAGGGCACGAAGGCCTTTGAGGTTGAATTTTGCGGCAAGCCTTTCCACTCGGGATATCCTCAGCACGGGGTAAGTGCGGTAATGATGTTCAATGATTTTGTGAATGCATTGAGGGATACGGATTTTCCGGATGATGACATTCTCGGAGACACGACATGGAATATCGGGCGCCTGGTCAGTGACAATCCGCAGAATATCCTTAGTGACAGCCTTGTTTGCCGGATTTATTTTCGGACTACATTTGAGTCAGACGGCATGATAGCCGAAATTATGGACCGAATTGCGGAAGATGTTGCAGCGAAATATTCACTCTGCGTGGCATCAGATAGAGACGGGGGAAGCCGATGCCACAATACTCCAGAGCCTGCCGGCGGAAAACATGCAGGCATTGCGGTGAAAGTAAAATGTCTCGGTGGAGATGTGCCGTCAAGATATGAGACATTCCCCGGGTTTAAGACAAAGCCGGTCGCGTTCGGCAGTGACGCTCCGCACCTTAACCGTTTTAGGCATAAGGCGCTTTGCGGTCCCGGAACCATATTGGTGGCCCATACGGCAGACGAATATATAATGCTTGGGGACATTGAGGAGGCGGCCCGCAATTATGTGAAAATGTTTGAGCACATATGTGGCGAAGCCGGTCAGAAAAGATAATGACAAAAAGATAATGATATGATAGTGATGAAATTCGGCGGCACGTCCGTCGCAAATTTTGAAGCAATAACGAGGACAATCTCCATTGTTGAGAGCAAGCTGACGAGCCGCCCTGTCGTTGTGGTGTCAGCACTTTCCAAAGTAACCGACCTGCTGTACAGGATAGCGGATGCGGCATCTGCAAAAGATGCGAAAGAGACGGCCAGCCTGCTTGGCCAGCTGAGAATGCGCCACATCAATCTTGCAGCGGAACTGCTTGAGCATAGCCCTTCATTGAAAGAAAATGCAATCGGCAGAGTCAACGAAATATGTGACGCTTTGGATGGCATAGCCAATGCCGTGTGCGCCCTCGGTGAACTTTCTGACAGGAACAAGGCCATAATAATTTCCAATGGTGAGCTGCTTTCATCGACCGTTATATGCTTTGCCATGAACGCCAAAGGCATCAGGACCAATTTCATAGATGCCAGACAGATGATGATTACCAGCAATGACTATCTGAAGGGAGAGCCTATAGAGGAAGAAATCTGTGCCCGTGTGCCGGCAATGGTGGAAAGTGCATATAGCGGTGCTGACGCAGTGATTACCCAGGGATTCATCGGGTCGAATCTTGACGGTGAGCAGACTGTGCTCGGAAGGGGCGGTTCGGATTATTCCGCTTCACTCATAGGAATGGCAATAGAGGCGGAGCAGATTGAGATATGGACAGATGTGGACGGGGTACGCACTGCCGACCCGCGCAAAGTCCAGAACACGCTCTCGCTTGAACGCATCTCATTCGAGGAGGCTGCAGAGATGGCCCATTTCGGTGCCAAGGTGCTGCATCCGCTCACAATCGAACCTGCTGTAAAGAAGAGCATCCCTATCTATGTGCTCAATTCCATGAATCCTTCCGGCAAGGGAACTGCCATACTTCGCAACGAGCTTATTGAGGATGGCGTCAAGTCTGTATCATTCAAGGAAAGCATACGGGTAATAAACATATTCTCCATGAAAATGATAAACACTTCAGGCTTCCTTCGCCGGGTATTTGAGATTTTCAGTGAGAACAAGGTCTCTGTTGACCTCATAAGCACTTCGGAGGCAAATATTTCCGTTACGGTTGACGCCTCGCAGAAAATAGACAAGGTCGTGGAGCAGCTGTCGGAATTTGCGGATGTTATTGTTGACGATGACAAGGCCCAGGTTTCGGTGATAGGCAAGAATATAGTGCGTCTGAACGGAATGCTCAAAAAGACATTCACGCCTCTGCGCAAATGCAATGTATATATGATTTCACAGGGTGCTTCTTTTGTGAACATAAGCTTTGTTGTTGATAGGGAGGAACTTACGGAGGTTGTGCAGGAGTTGCACAGGCATCTTTTCGAGCATCCTGAGGAACTCGAGACATTTTAGTAATTTAAGATTTTGATTATATGAAACTGTTTATAAGCGGTTACGGAAAAATGGGAAAGATGGTGGAGGGCATCATCCTTTCCCGTAATATAGAATATGCCGGATGGAGCAATTCGGTCCGCGATGTTGACCCTGCGCTTGCAAAAGAATGTGTCTGCATAGATTTCACTACTCCAGATGCTTTCAGGGCGAACTGGCGTTTTCTTGCGGAGAATTTCCGCGCAGTTGTAGTCGGGACGACCGGCTGGGCTGACATCAAGGATGAGGTGACGGCATATTTCGAGGAGTGCGGAACTACCATGATATGGGCAAGCAACTTCTCTGTCGGGGTGAACGTGTTTTTTGCGCTGGCTGATGCCGTGTCGAAGATGCTCTCCAAGACAGGAGGATACAGCCCTTATATGGTTGAGATGCACCATTGCCACAAACTTGACGCACCGAGCGGAACTGCAAGGACAATTGCGGACATTGTTGATGCCAATTTGGGCGGCAAGACTGAGATACAGTCTGTACGCTGCGGAGAGATTCCTGGCATACATACTCTCGGGTTTGAAGGCCTGAACGACAGGATTACCCTTACCCATGAGTCCTTTTCACGTGAAGGATTCGCTTCCGGAGCCGTTGATGCCGCTCTGATGACGGAAGGCCTGTCCGGTGTACATGAATTTAAGGAACTGATTATTGTAGACTGATATTATGGCAAATGTTATTATTAGGGGCTGCGGTACCGCGCTCGTCACACCTTTCAGGGACGGGGCTGTCGATTACGATGCTTTCGCTGCCCTTGTTGACCGCCAGATAGAGGGCGGGATAGATTTCCTTGTTCCCCTCGGAACAACAGGCGAGACTCCATGCCTGAGTGATGCGGAAAAGATACGCGTGCTTGAAATTGCCAAGGAACATTCATGCGGACGTCCTGTTGTTGCCGGAGTCGGCACAAATTCCCTTGACGGAACCATAGCGAACATGAAACTCCTCTCGGGACATGGTGCGGATGCTTTTCTTGTGGTCGTTCCATATTACAACAAACCGCCTCAGGAGGGCATGTACCAGTATTTCAAGGCTGTTGCGGAGGCTTCGGACAAACCTGTGATATTGTATAATGTGCCTGGCAGGACAGGTTCGAACATGACTGCTGAGACAACTCTGAGGCTTGCCGCATTGGACAATATAATAGCGATAAAGGAGGCGTCTTCCAGGGGGGAACAGATTCTGGAGATATTGCTGAGGCGTCCGGATGGCTTCGGTGTGCTCAGCGGAAATGATGACGAGACTCTCGACCTTATGGAGAACGGGGCGGACGGAGTCATAAGTGTGGCCTCCAATATTGCTCCGGAGCCGGTGACTGCTCTTGCTCATGCCGTTCTGGAGGGACGTATGGACGAGGCCAGGATGCTTCACGACAGGCTTTCTCCGCTTTTCCGCAATTGTTTTGTGGAAAGCAATCCTATACCTGCAAAGGCTGCCCTTGCTGCAATGGGGTTGATAAGCAATGAATTGCGCTTGCCGCTTGTGCCTGCTTCCGAGTGGGCATACGGTATAATGGAAGATACTTTGAAAGAGCTCGGGCTTCTGAAATAGGGTGCCCGGACAACAGATAAACGTTTTCAGAACAGATATGAACGAAGAATTGGAAAGATTCCACCAGGTCTGCGGTGAACTCGAGGCAGGCCGTCTCAGGGTGGCAGAGAAGATAGACGGAGAATGGAAAGTAAACTCTTGGGTGAAGGAGGTAATATTGTCAGGTTTCCGCCATGGAAAGCTCTCTGATATGACACAGGGGCAGTTCTCTTTCTTTGACAAGGACACTTTGCCTGCCCGCAGGTTCACGGCGGACAATGGGGTGCGTATCGTGCCGGGAGGAAGCTCTGTGCGTGCGGGAGCCTATCTCGCCCCGTCAGTCATAATGATGCCTCCGTCGTATGTGAACATCGGTGCTTATGTTGATGAGGGCACTATGATTGATTCCCATGCGCTTGTGGGTTCATGTGCCCAGGTCGGAAAGCATGTGCACCTTTCTGCAGCCTCCCAGCTCGGGGGCGTTCTTGAGCCTGTGGGGGCGCTTCCTGTCATTATCGAGGACAATGTGTTCATCGGAGGAAATTGCGGGATATATGAGGGCACGATTGTGCGTGAGAATGCAGTCATCGGTACCGGTGTGGTAATCAATTCATCCACTGCGATTTTCGATGCCGTGTCGGGTGAATATATAAGGGCTAATGCAGAGGGCCAGATGGTAGTGCCGGAGGGTGCGGTGGTCGTTGCCGGAAGCCGTCCTGTTACGAAAGGTCCGGGAGCGGAGCATGGTGTGCATCTGTATTGTCCTGTGATAGTGAAATACCGTGATGCCAAGACTTCCGGTTCTGTCACTCTTGAAGACCTGTTGCGATAGTCTGGAGAGATGGATTATAAAGAAAAATTTTCAGAAGATGTCGGTTCGTTCTTCCGTTCTCCTGTGAGGGAGATATTCAGGAAGGTCGATTTGAATTCGATATATTCTTTTGCAGGCGGCTATCCTTCTGCAGACACGTTCCCGCTTGAGGAGATACGCCGCACTATGTCCGAGGTGATAGACAAGTACGGTGCCCGTGCGTTCCAGTATGGGGCTACCCAGGGCGTGCCGGAGCTTCGTGAGGCCATCGCGTCCCGCTATGGGGTTGGCGTTGAGCGTGTGCAGGTGACATCTTCGTCGCAGCAGGGCATTGACGTGTGCACGAGGGTGCTTGTGGATCCTGGGGATGTGATTCTGACTTCCGAGCCTTCATATCTGGGTGCGCTGCAGTCTTTCCGTTCGTATCGTGCTGATGTGCGCGGAATCAGGCATGACCAGGACATTGAGATATACAGCAGGAATTGTGAGGAGGCTGTTGAAAGAGCATGCCGTGACGGGAAAAAGATAAAGTTCCTTTATATAATACCGGATTTCCAGAATCCTTCAGGGGAGACCTTGACTTTGCAGGAGCGGCAGATGCTGGTAGGTCTTGCTGAACGCCATGATTTCCTGATTGTTGAGGATTGTCCGTATCGTGAGCTGCGCTACAGCGGTAAGGCGGTTCCTACCATGTATTCCATGGCTCCGGACAGGGTGCTGCATCTGGGGTCGTTTTCCAAGATTTTTGCTCCTGGCTTCAGGCTCGGCTGGGCGATAGCTCATCCTGACTTGCTTGACAGCATATATGTCTGCAAGCAGTCGCTTGACCTTTGCCCTCCTGTCTTTGACCAGTATGTGGCTGCGGAATTTCTGGGCAGCGGCAGGCTTGACTTAAATCTTGCAAAGAGCATAGCGCTTTACCGTGGAAAGAGGGATCTTATGCTTTCGCTTTTGGAGGAGCATATGCCTGCCGGAGTCAGTTGGACGCATCCTGAGGGCGGCCTGTTTCTGTTTCTGACCATGCCGGAGGGCTTTGATGCCGTGCGGTTTTATGACAGGGCTTTGGATGCAGGAGTGGCATATGTGGCCGGTGAGTTCTTCTATCCGCAGCGCGGCGGAAAAAATACTATGAGGCTTAATTTTTCATTTATGGACAAGGAGAGGATGGTTGCCGGCATTCAGCTGCTGGCCTCTCTGCTTAGGGACGAGTTATGCGCGAGGTGACATTCTATAAATATCAGGGTGCAGGCAATGATTTTCTGATTGCAGACAATCAGGACGGTGCCATTGAGCTTTCGGCAGATGATATATCCGCAATGTGCGACAGGCGTTATGGCATCGGTGCAGATGGGGTTATGCTGCTCGGAAAATCTGGTTCTGCCGCATTCCGGATGGAATATTACAATGCGGACGGTTCCGGCGGGATGATGTGCGGAAACGGGGGACGGTGCATTGCCGCTTTTGCTGTTGATATGGGATTTGCCGGCGGGAGTGAATTTGACTTTGAGGCGGCTGACGGGATGCATACTGCCCAGGTTCTCTCTGATGACGGTCGCTGCAAGGTTATCCGTTTAAGGATGAAGGACGTTTCCGGAGTTGTGCGGCATGAGTCGCTTGCTGATGCCGTGGTGCCGTCTGACGGATATTTTCTTGATACGGGTACACGGCATTTTGTGCGATTTGTCGATGATGCTGCGGAATATGACGTGGTGGGCGAGGGACGTGTCATCAGGTATGCCCGAGAGTTTCTTCCGATAGGGACAAATGTGAATTATGCAAGCCCGGGAGAAGGAGGTCTTGTGGTGCGGACATATGAGAAAGGCGTTGAGGATGAGACTTTTGCATGCGGTACGGGCATCGTGGCTTCTTGCATTGCGGCTTATGTGCACGGGATTCCTGGGCGCAGTGCTTCTGCGGGACTTCCGGATGAGACGGAGGGACAGCCGGTTTCTGCGGATGATGCAAGAGTGGCTTATCGTGTTCAGGCGGTGAGGGACATTCTTTCGGTTGATTTTATTCCGCATGAGGATGGCCGCTTCTCGGATGTGTGGCTCACTGGGCCGGCAGTTCGTGTCGCCGAAGTCCGCCTGGAGATTTGATTTTCAAGGCAAATGTCAAGTTATTTTGAGGTTTTATTGTAGTGATTCTGTGAAGCTTGATGTTTGCTCTCAGCTTTTGCTATATTTGTCCTGACGGACATATATACGCCAGGCCTCGGCAGAATCAAAGCAAGCTTTGCTTCTGCTCTCTACTTTTCCGTATATTTGCAGTTTGGTAAAGTTAAAATTTACTGTGACGATGGCGAGAGGGTTGTGGGATAGCCCGAAGTGAATGATGAAACAAAGGGCGGAGTGCAAATCAACCGGTGCTTTGCCGAAGCTGGAGAATTTTAAATGAAATCATTAAAACAGATAATATTATGAAACGTATTTTTTTATTTGCAGCGATTCTGGTATCGGCGGTTTCCTGCTTCAAGAATACCGGATGGTCTGAGTCTTACACACTGAGGGTGACTTTTGAGTATCCGAATGAAGTCTATACGTCATATTTCACTGCAGACAGCCTGTTTTTCGATAAAAAGGGAGACGGCTTCTCGTGGGGAGGAACTGTGCTTGCGTATAAATACAAGGTTGTTGACGAGCAGTTCAAAGGCGGCTTCCTGATGTCATATCAGAAAGGGCTTCCTGCGCCTGTTGAAGGGGGTGCCCAGGTGGAACTTGACCCTACATGGCGCGCGAATGCACCAGCCGGAGCTTATGACAGCAAGACATATGCGGTATTCTATGATAATCCTGACGATAATATGATGCCTGAGAAAGACATGATTTTCACGCATTCATATTACGGAACATGTGGCATGCACTCTTGTATGGTGAACAATACTGCGCTTGTGGCTCAGAAAGTCAGGGAGCATTTCACTCTTGGGGACAAGCTTCTGCTTAAGGCTACAGGGTATTCCGGCGGAACCAAGACCGGTGAGGCAGAATTTGTACTTGCTGATTTCAATTCACAGAAAGATTCAATTGTGTCGTCATGGACAAGCTTTGACCTTTCCAAGCTTGGTGCGGTTGAGCATGTGGATTTTGAGGTCATTTCTCCGAAGGCTGAGGTGCCGGGATATTTCTGCATGGATGAGGTTGTCGCCAATATCGCATTGTCGTCCAAATAAATTATCTCCGGCCTTTTCCCTCTGCTCTTGACTTAACCGTTTATTGTATGAGAACGAACAAAGAATATAAGAATGCCGCATTGGCGGCGCTTAAAGGCAATTGGGCTCCGGCACTTCTCGCAAGTGTCATTTTCATAGGTGTAGTATGGGCGGTAATATTGCCTTATTACACAGTAGAGTTGGATGCATATGGCCTGATCAAGATGGAGCCTTTCCTTATGCTGCTTCTGCTTTCCTTTTCATGGCTTGGCATGCTGCTGCTTGTGAGGCCTATTGGCGTCGGGTTCTCCAATGCATTTCTTCAATTTATGGAAAGAGGGGAGAGTGACCTTACTCAAAAGACATTTAAGGGTGCTTTCAAAGGCTACTGGCGTAATGTCTGGGGAATATTTCTCGCGGGATTCTTTGTTTTCCTTTGGAGTTTGCTGCTTCTGATTCCCGGAATAATCAAGGGGTATTCATATGCCTTGGTACCTTATCTCCTGAAGGAGCATCCTGAACTTAGCGCCAACCAGTGCATCAATCTCAGTTGCAAGATGATGGAAGGCCGTAAATTTGACCTGTTCTGGCTGCAGTTGAGTTTTATAGGATGGGTAATTCTTGCTGCCCTTACCTTAGGCATCGGACTTCTGTGGTTGGTTCCTTATGCTGAGGCTTCCTTTGCGGCTTTCTATCAGGATGTGAAGAGGGAATACTAAATGAGCCCTTCGGGTATGGCCATTATGATTTCCTGATTTTCAGGATCTACGGAAATAATCAAATCTTCGTGGAACGGTATCATTGCCGTTCCATTTTTTGTGTCAACTTCGATGCACGGATTGTTCGGAATTTCAATATAGTCACTGATTTCACCGATTTCCTCCACTTCCAGTTCTTCCTTATTGTCATCAATGCTGCCCTCTGAAGGGGCAAGAAGAATCCAACCTATAAGAGCCTTGAATCCGTCTGTCTCAAGGTCCGGCTGAGGAAGTGAGTCCGCATCGGAAAGGACTGCTTTGCCGACAAGTTCTTCGGCGTCTTCTTTTGTGCATATGTCCGTAAGGTGAACAAGGGCTTTCCTGCTGCCTCTCCGGACAAGCGATTCGATAAAAAAAGGAACCGGCAGTCCATCAAAAATGATGAATACCGGTTCATTCAAGTCGATTTCTTCCGGTCCCATTTCACGAAAGCCCACCACGAGCTCCCCATCGGTACCGTTTGATTTCAACACCTGGGCTATCTGCAGCAAGTTATGACCTACCTTGGACATTTAGGCCTCAGTGTTTTCTGCTGGTGTCTCCTCTGCAGCTGCGGCAGCGGCTTCCTGTGCTGCTTTCTCTGCTGCGGCAGCCTCTGCAGCTGCGCGTGCAGCCTCCTCAGCCTCGGCTTTCTTCTTGGCAAGAGCCTCTGCCCTTTCCTGGTTTACCTTAGCCTCCGCCTCGGCAGCAGCCTTAGCCTTTGAGTCAGCATCTTTCACGATTCCAGCTTTCTTTGCGCTTACCTTTGCGTCCTTCTCAGCCTTCCAAGCCTCGAATTTCTTGTCAGCCTGCTCCTGAGTAAGAGCTCCCTTAAGGACACCGCCCTGAAGGTGCTTCTTGAGAAGAACACCCTCGTAAGAGAGGATACGTTTTGCAGTAAGGGTCGGTTGTGCACCTACGTTAAGCCATGCAAGTGCCTTGTCGCTGTTGAGGACGATGGTTGCAGGGTTTGTGTTAGGGTTGTAAGAACCGATCTGCTCGATGAAGCGACCGTCGCGTGGTGCGCGTGAATCAGCCACTACAATGTGGAAGAATGCGAAATTCTTCTTTCCGTGGCGCTGAAGACGAATTTTAACAGCCATTGTTAATCTGTTTTAAATGTTTAATAAATAACCTGTGTTTTTCCTGCTCGAGGAAAATCATGCAAAATTATGAAATATTCCGTATATTTGCAACCGCACACATTAATTGTCATTTAAAATGAAGAAAATCATATCACTTTGGGCGGCTTTGTTCGCCTTTTTTGCGGTGTCTTCTTTCGTGTCCGCAGCTCAGGACAGCCTTAATGCCTTTGCCGACGGAATCCTCGGAGACTATGAAGTCAGCCATCAGGGCGAATGCAGCAAGGTCAGGATTACCAAGGAAAATGACGGTACATATACCGTGAGGGTATTCTGGGTTCAGGACCGGCTTGACAAAAAAGGCAATGTCCGCCTGGATGACAAGAATCCGGACAAGTCCCTGCGTAATGTTGAGTGTGACAATATAGTTATTGTAACCGGTCTTAAATATGATGCAGAGAAACAGAAATGGGGCGACGCGAAGATTTATGACCCCACAAGAGGCATCAAGGCAAACGTGGTATGCGAGTTTCGTCCGGACGGCCTGCTGCGCGTAAAAGGCTCTCTGCTCGGCTTTCCCCAGTCAGTATATTGGAAAAAATTGCAGTAAGAATAAAAAAAGTTGCAAAAACATTTGCAGAATTAAAATTTTGCAGTACCTTTGCAATCCCAATTCAAGCGGATGTGGCGAAATGGTAGACGCGCTACTTTGAGGGGGTAGTGGGAGTTTTCCTGTGCGAGTTCGAGTCTCGCCATCCGCACTTCACAAGAGAGGAAATTTCGAAAGATTTTTCCTCTCTTTCTTTTTTGTCTTATAAGTGTTTGGTGAACTCTGTGTTTGATTTGAATATCCGGTGGAATGGACACTCTGGGCGGAGTGGACATTCCGGGTGATGAAAATTTTGTAATAGATTGATTTTCTTATCTTTGTAAAGATTATCATTGATGTGTTAAAAAAATGCTTTTTCAGTAGGTCTAAAAATATCCTGTCTTGGAAGATGCAATATTTTTTGAATCACTGGTAAAAATATGTGTTTCGGTATAATCCATTATACTTTGCCAAAAACGTCTCACCTGGAAAAACCTGTGTCAAATCTTATAGTAAAGTCCGAAATCACGGCTCACTGGGAAAACCATGTGTTTGTGACTGGCTAATCTTGGTTCTCATCCATCCCAAATGGCATTTCGGTGGATGGAACATTGTTTTCAGCTCTCCTGTCCACCCCAAGTTGGAATTTCATGGATACCGCCCCGTGTTTTTGTTTTCTGTTTTCTTCATCACCGGCACAAAGCGTGCTGGCAGTGGAAAAATTGGAAACGGTAAAAATATCGTGCGATTCTTAAACCGAATTTCTTTTTGTGAGCATTCGGTAAAAATCCGGCCCATTTTTTTAACCGTTTTTAGGATAAATGTGCCGGCTCAGTGTAAAATCGACCTGTCCGCCAATTTGTGCCATGACCGGGAGATACCTGATGGGGAGACACGGGGACAGAGCTTAAAAATCGTGGTCTATCTTATATTTCTCAGCAGTCCACTGCATTTTTATGTCTTGTCCTGAAATAGGTTTACCGATAATTGAACAATAAGTTGTTAGGACTT
>ERZ778497.1648-NODE-1648-length-13707-cov-5.291972_pt1 | contig 13707 bp, 8 predicted proteins | sample MGYA00509938_ERZ778497 | MGnify/ENA primary metagenome ERZ778497 (study PRJEB29527, sample SAMN07138969) | mouse gut metagenome | material: feces | host: mouse | place: China:Nanjing | collected 2016-01-25 ... | reverse complement strand
CCAACACGCCGATGTTGTCGCAGATTATATGGGGCTGCTTGTCGGCCTTATCGGCTACGTCGAGCGTCGTCTCGCCCGAGAGCACGAGAACACCCATGGCCGCAGCGTTGTGCGCCATTTCGATGTCGGTGTAGATGCGGTCGCCGACCATGGCTATCTGGTCGGGTTGCAGTCCGTAACGGTTGAGTATGCCCGAGAGCATGTTGGGGTCGGGCTTGCCGAGCGTTATATCGGGGCGGCGTCCCGTGGCGTGTTCGAGACATTTGCATATCGAGCCGCAGTCGACCAGTACGACGCGCTGGTCGGTGGGACATACGCGGTCGGGGTTGGTGGCTATGTAGGGCACACCCTGCGATATCCACCATGCAGCGCGGCAGAGGCGGTCGTAGGAGAGTGTCATATCGAAAGCCGCGACGATTGCGTCGGGGACATCGTCGGGGTCGTCGCCGGTCGAGACGAAGCCCGCCTTTTCGAACTCAGAGATCATCGACGGCGTGCCCAAGAGGAACAGACGGCGTGCTTGCGGCAGGTTGGTCTTGATGTAGTCGATCGTGGCCAGCGCCGTGGTGTACATCTCCTCGCGCGTGGCTTCGATGCCCAGCTTCGAGAGCTTGTGCAGGTAGTCGTCGATCGATTTCGAGGGGTTGTTCGTAAGGAACGAATAGCTGATGCCCAGCTCCTTCAATCCCGACAGAAAGGGCTTTGTGCATGAGAAGAGCGACATGCCCATATAGATCGTGCCGTCCATGTCGAGTGCGACGTGGCGTATGCGGCGCAGACGCTCGCGCAGCTCGTCGGCCGTGTATATCGAGCGGAATCGGTTGAATTGTGACATAATGTTTCGAGGTTTTGCAGTTTCGTGAACTTATGTTGCAAAGGTATGTAAAAATTTCGTTTCGGCAACGAATCGAAACGAAAAACTTTCGCAATGAAAGGCTGGCGGGCAAATGCAACGGTCGACGGGGCGTGCAAAGCATTCGGGCGGCGTATATACATAGCCGATACTCCGCGGTTCTCTCCCATGACGGCCGCAGTCAGGTCGTCGAAACATACGCGCTCACAGAGTTAAGGGTACAAAAAAAGCTCCGATCTTACGATCGAAGCCGGCATTTTCGTTTAGCCGATAGCATTGCCCGATTTGTTCGGGCTATGCCGAGACGCATCAAGGCCGAAAGAGTTTCAACCTTTGCAGCCAGCCGGGATTACTCCTCGACAACCTCAGCCTCGACAACCTCAGCCTCGACAGCCTCAGCCTCGACAGCCTCTGCCTCAGCCTCGCAGCACTCGCCGCAGCACTCCTTCTCGGCCTCGCAGCACTCAGCCTCGCAAGCGCCCTCGCACTCGCCGCAGCAAGCCTGCTCATCTACTACCTCGGTCTGAGCAGCCTCGCCCTCGGCAGCGTTAGCCTTCTTCTCCTTGTTACCGCCGCAAGCCACCATAGAAACGGCTGCGAATACAACGGCCAGCATAAAAATCTTCTTCATAACAGTAAAGTTTAGTGAGTAATTGTAACCTTAACGCCGCAAATGTATAAATTAGGCGGCGAATAAGCAAGAAACCAAAAACAAATTCAGCATAAAAGCGGTATAAATATTCCGAATAGAGGGCGTCCGGAGGGATATGTCGGTATTTCGGCGAATGGATATTCCTAATTCGTTATGCCGCCTTGCGACTATGCGATCAGATGCGTGCGGCGCGGCCGGCTGCATTACCTTGCGGCAGCCTGCTCCTCGGCCTGCTCGGCAGTCGTATTGCGGCGGCTTCTTACGTCAGTAAGCTCGGTCAGCGATATCTCTTCGTTCTTGGGAAAGGCTGTGGGGAAGTCGCCCCCGATCTCGTTCATCAGGATTACGGCCTCCTCCATAGAGAGGCAGTCGCCGACCGATACCTTGAAATAGGGGCTCTCGTAGACCAGATAGGCGTTGACGTGGGGATACTTGTGCTCGAACGAGCTCTTTATGGCGCGCGCCTTGTCGCTGGCGTACTGTCCGTTGTCGAAGAATATGACCACGCGATAGCCCTTTACCGACAACGGCCTGTAACGCATGTCGCTCTGTCGCACGGCATCGGCCGCCGAGTCGTCTTCGGCTACGTCGACTCTCGCGCCCGAGGCCGAACGCTCGGCCAGACGCGATTTGAAACGTGCTACGTATTGTGCGTCGGCGCTCGCGGCGCAGACGATCAACAGGCTTAGTATCAGTAATATTTTGCGCATTACAGCAGTTCCGACAATCGTTTTACGTTATCGATCGTTACGCCAAAGTTATCAAGAATTTCCGACATGGCAACGTTTTGCATCGAAAATGTTTTCGAAATGATCGATGCACGGCACTTTGCAGTCATCGTGACGGTCATATCGTCTATGCGCCCTTGCAGTATGCGCCGCAGCAGGACGGCTATCGACATCGAGTTGTCGGCGCGGAAGCGAAGCGGCAGCAGCACCTCCGAGGTCGAGCGCTTGGGTATGACGGCGCGTTCGCGCAGCTCGATCTGCATCAGCTCCTCGCCGCCGCACCTAATGACGGCCGTGCAGCTTTTCAGTATGACGTTGTACGAGGAGGTGTTGCCGATGCGGACATACAGATTCATGCCCGCCGAGGTGCAGTGCGAGGTGCGAGTGAAATCTTCGAAGCGGATCTTAGATTCGTCCTTGCCGCCGTCGGCCGCCGGTACAGGTATGGCCAATATCGCCGCTGCCAGCGACAGCAGCAGGGCCATGCGCGATATAGAGAGTTTTGCGAATGACATCAGTGTTTCGTTTCGGGCGCTTTGCGCGCAATGTATATGTGGGCGATACCGAGGCTCAGCGAACGGCGGTCGACATGTGCGAATCCGGCGTCGAGAAGCATGCGGGCGAAATCGCGCGGCGCGGGGAACTCGTCGACCGACTCGGGCAGATAGTCGTATGCCTTTCTGTCTTTCGATACCAGTCCGCCGATGCGCGGCAGCAGCCGGTGCGAGTACTGCGAGTAGAGCCAGCGCACGACTCTGTTGCGCGGCGTCGAGAACTCCAATACCACCAGCGTGCCCCGCGGGCGTATCGTCCGGCACAGCTGCTGCAAACCTGCGGCCAAATTCTCGAAATTGCGCACGCCGAATGCGACGGTTACCGCATCGAGCGACCCGGCGGCCATGTCGTCGAGCTGCTCGGCATCGCCCTGTTGCAGCACGATGCGCTCGTCGAGTCCCTGACGGCGTATCTTCTCGCGCGCCACGTCGAGCATCTTTTCCGAGAGGTCGACGCCGAGGATATGCGAGCCGTCGATATGTTTGGCCAGCGCCACGGCCAGATCGCCCGTGCCCGTGGCCATATCCATGATGCGCTTGGCGCCGGTGCGGCGCACGATCCTCACAACGCGGCGGCGCCACAGCCGGTCGATGTTCAGAGAGAGTATGTGGTTCAGACCGTCGTATGTCGGAGCTATGTTGTCGAACATCCGCTCGACCTGCTGTTTCTTGGTCTGTTCGTTGTCGTATGGTTTCATGTTTCGTGGTTTTGTTCGTTCGGTCAGTTATATGTAACGTATGGTCTCGGCGGGCGATATGCGCGAGACGAATGCCGCGGGCAGCGCCATGGCCGCCATGATGACGAGCATTGCGCCGGCGAGCGATGCTCCCCACGCCCCCCAGCAGAATGCCACCGGCACCTGCGTGAGGAAGTATCCGTCCGAGGGCAGCGTAACCAGTCCCGTGTAGTATTGCAGCGCACAGATGACGATGCCGGCGACGGCGCCGCGCGCGGTGCCGCTCAGTGCGATGAATGCCGCTCGCCAGAAGAAGACGCGCCCCACAGCGAAGTTGGTCATGCCCATGGCTCGCAGCTCGCCTATCATGCGCGAGCGTTCGAGCACGAGTATCAGCATTGCGGTGGTCATGTTGAGAAGCGCCACCACGATCATTATGGCTATCATGACGGCGGCGTTGACGTCGTGCGTGGCCAGCCAGCCGAATATCTCGGGATATATCGCCTCGATCGAAAAGGCCTCGGCATCGATGCCCTCGTCGAGGTATAGCTCCGTAAGAGCCTCGTTGAGCGAGTCGGCGACAGAGACGGCGCGATAGGGGTCGTCGCACCATATTTCGTAGCCCGTGATATGCTCCTGCGGCCAGTCGCAGAGCCGCTGCACGTTGCGCATGTCGGTCAGCAGCACCGCCGCATCGATCATCTCCACGCCGGTGGAGTAGAGCCCCGACACCGCGAAGCGGTCGCGGCGCACCTCGCCGTTGTCGTCGACGAAGATCATCTCTACGCGCGAGTCGACGCCGATATCCATTCTGCGCGCCATATCCTCCGAGAGCAGCAGATCTTTCGTGCGCGTCTGGCCGCCTATGCGCGGCAGGCGTCCTGCCGTGAGGCGGTCGGCGAAAAAGGACCAGTCGTAGAGCGTGTCGACACCCTTCAACAGCGTGCCGGCCATGTTGTCATCGTTCTTTATGACACCCTCCTTTGATGTAAAGCGCGAGATGCACACGTCGTGCTGCGACAGCAGCAGACGTTCGAGACGCTCGTCGATGTCGATGCCTATGCGCGATATCACGCCGCGGCTCTGGGGCGAGGTAACCGACACGCTCGCTGCGGCACCGGTCAGCACTGCGCGCAGGTCGTGCTTGAAGCCCGCGACAACCGACAGCGTAATCATTACCACGGCTACGCTCACGGCCGTAGCCCATACGGCTACGCGCTCCATGACCGAGCGGCGGGTGCGCTTGCCCTGCCTATTGGTATCGCTGCGCCCGGGACGGGCGAGGCGTCGTGCTATGTCGAATGCGAGACCCATACTGCAAAGTAAACGCTTTTTCGCCACGCAACCAAATTTTACGTCTTGCGGCTCCTTCCAGCCTTGCCGCATATCGTGATGTACTTATGCAGTTTTGTGTTGATATGCAGTGTGCTATTGTTTTGACGGCTCGTGTGCTCGGTAACGATCTGCGCGCGATATCTTGTGCTCGGCTCGGCGCTGCCGAGACTCTGCCGCAGATGACGTCTTGTCTTACCGCACCGGCCGCAAACCGGAGTGTTGACGATTGCGATTAACTCTAAAAAGCATGCCGCAACTGCCCGATACTGAACTTGTGCTCATGTCTGCAATGTGTGTTGGTCATAGCCGAAGATGTTGGCTCCTGCCGGATAGCTATCGCTCGATCTTGTAGCGATTAAGCATTATTTCGATGTCCCTGCCGACGACATTCGCCGCAAGCGATATCGTGACAAATTTTATCACTTTACCGAGTATATTATTCTACATCGAGCCACAACTGAAAAGACATTGCCAATGTCGCACGGTTGTTATATGTCTTCGATCTACATCACACCACAACTCGATCTCGGCGATATCGTCCATAGTGTAGTTGTATTATATCTTTAATCTACATCAAACCACAACGGAGTATATATGAATATATCGAAGTCGTCGGTTGTATTATATCTTTAATCTACATCAAACCACAACTTGCGCTTCGCCACAAGCACGACACCCGGCGGTTGTATTATATCTTTAATCTACATCAAACCACAACAATCCCTCGGGAATGGACGTCAGAGAACTGTTGTATTATATCTTTAATCTACATCAAACCACAACGGCGGACAACCGTGATTTTTGGCGTTCGGCGTTGTATTATATCTTTAATCTACATCAAACCACAACCCACTTCCATCTTACCTCCCACACCTAGCCGTTGTATTATATCTTTAATCTACATCAAACCACAACAAGTTTGGAAAGTGACGTATGAAAACTTCCGTTGTATTATATCTTTAATCTACATCAAACCACAACAGTCGAAGAAAGCGAAGGGAGGGAGAAAAAGTTGTATTATATCTTTAATCTACATCAAACCACAACTGCTTCGCGGACATTCTTCGCCTTGCAATGTTGTATTATATCTTTAATCTACATCAAACCACAACAGATAAAAACAATGGACGACTGGCACAAGGTTGTATTATATCTTTAATCTACATCAAACCACAACTTAACGCGTGCGGCGGAGAAATTGAGTACCGTTGTATTATATCTTTAATCTACATCAAACCACAACAGGCAGGGTACTGTGCCAACATCGCAACAGGTTGTATTATATCTTTAATCTACATCAAACCACAACGGCGAGAATCTGATCTTTCGAGCAGCCTACGTTGTATTATATCTTTAATCTACATCAAACCACAACTCTTGATCGCTGTATACTGGTCGAGAATATGTTGTATTATATCTTTAATCTACATCAAACCACAACTGGGACAAGATTTTAAGACGTCAGAAAATTGTTGTATTATATCTTTAATCTACATCAAACCACAACAGGCGTTGCCGAGGACTTTTAACAGTGATTGTTGTATTATATCTTTAATCTACATCAAACCACAACTTGCGCATGGCTCTTACGAGGGTCTTGCGGTTGTATTATATCTTTAATCTACATCAAACCACAACACGTTGCGAGCGTCTTCAGCCAGCCGACAAGTTGTATTATATCTTTAATCTACATCAAACCACAACTTTGCCCCCAGCGGTCGATTCGGTCGCAGGTTGTATTATATCTTTAATCTACATCAAACCACAACCTTGTACTCGCGCAGACGTTCTAATATCTGTTGTATTATATCTTTAATCTACATCAAACCACAACTCGGCGAGGGGTGCAACTTCGGCGAGTTGTGTTGTATTATATCTTTAATCTACATCAAACCACAACGGCAGATTTAAGCGCGTTGCATGCCGCTTCGTTGTATTATATCTTTAATCTACATCAAACCACAACTCGCAGGCGTTGAGGGCGTTGTGCCCTCGCGTTGTATTATATCTTTAATCTACATCAAACCACAACCCCCGGGATGTCGAGATAACGCGCAAATGCGTTGTATTATATCTTTAATCTACATCAAACCACAACCGACAGCACCATATAGATGTTCTGGCGCATGTTGTATTATATCTTTAATCTACATCAAACCACAACTAACTCGTGCTCCTCGATGCCCTTGTGGAAGTTGTATTATATCTTTAATCTACATCAAACCACAACAGGAAGAAAGAAATCAAGCGATTGTTTCCCGTTGTATTATATCTTTAATCTACATCAAACCACAACAACAGCACGGGCAGGGTGCCCGTAGTTCCTGTTGTATTATATCTTTAATCTACATCAAACCACAACCGCACAGCAGAAGCGGCTGTGCAGCGTCGGCGTTGTATTATATCTTTAATCTACATCAAACCACAACTATGAAGCAATACAGTAAAGCCGATTTTGTGTTGTATTATATCTTTAATCTACATCAAACCACAACTGATACATTACCGCATTATAATATAGTCGGTTGTATTATATCTTTAATCTACATCAAACCACAACGCAAGGTTGCGAGCGGATACCCCTCAATCGTTGTATTATATCTTTAATCTACATCAAACCACAACGGTTCAGCGTTGCCGCTTGTATATGGCTGGGTTGTATTATATCTTTAATCTACATCAAACCACAACCGTTCCCCTCTATAGAAGCTCCAACCTCATGTTGTATTATATCTTTAATCTACATCAAACCACAACGACTTTGGCTCCGACTTTGGTTTATATTTGGTTGTATTATATCTTTAATCTACATCAAACCACAACCAAAACAAAAGGCGCGCCGAAGCGCGCCAGGTTGTATTATATCTTTAATCTACATCAAACCACAACAGGGAAACGCTCGCAGAGAATGGGGTTTATGTTGTATTATATCTTTAATCTACATCAAACCACAACGATATATCCAACGTGTCGCGTTTGAGAAACGTTGTATTATATCTTTAATCTACATCAAACCACAACTATAGCAATAGGCATTTTCTTGGAGCCAAGGTTGTATTATATCTTTAATCTACATCAAACCACAACTTTGTGGTTGAGCCGTCTGAAATACGGCTCGTTGTATTATATCTTTAATCTACATCAAACCACAACTGTTTCGCAAAATGGCAAGAACGGACAAAGTTGTATTATATCTTTAATCTACATCAAACCACAACTCGATGGATCGCATCATCCTCGCATATGGTGTTGTATTATATCTTTAATCTACATCAAACCACAACATAGTTGATCGAGTGTATGTTACAGTATTGTTGTATTATATCTTTAATCTACATCAAACCACAACCTGTTTTCTGCATTCTATACATTTTCCGCAGTTGTATTATATCTTTAATCTACATCAAACCACAACGACGGCTCTTGACATTTAATTTTTATTGACGTTGTATTATATCTTTAATCTACATCAAACCACAACGTTATCGATTCGTTCATCGCTCTTATTGACGTTGTATTATATCTTTAATCTACATCAAACCACAACATAGTTTATCGAATGCATGTTACAGTATTCGTTGTATTATATCTTTAATCTACATCAAACCACAACATATATTTTTCGCTGCTCTTGACGCATTCGGTTGTATTATATCTTTAATCTACATCAAACCACAACGTCGGGCGGATTATGCGTTGGTTATGCGGCGTTTACGCGGTAATTGCATTTGCCGAAAACCGTATGTCCGCACTCCGGCGAAGAGGTTATGATGCGAATTTCGTATTCTACGTACAAATATACTAATAAGCGAGCGCAAAAGCAAGTTTACTTGCATTTTGCCGAGTGGAAGTATATTCGACGATGTCAAATATAGGCATAAGCGTTGGCAAAAGCAAACTTGTTTGCATTTTGCCTGGCGGGAGTATATTCGGCTTCGCCGAATCGAATATAGGAAAAGCTCTGACCGAAAGCGATAATCCCTATCGGCAATCGTCATGCGGCGCCGCGGGAATCTGAGGAATAGTCAGAAAAATTCCAGCTGCTGCGGCATGCCGGCGCGTTTTTGCTCGACATGTCCCCAGAAATTGCGTATCTCGCCGTACTGCTTGTCCGTGACGCTCAGTATGCTCGTGTAGCCCGACGGCGGCATCGACTTGCGCACGCGGTTGAGGTGTACGGCCATGTTCTCCTTCGATGCGCAGTGACGCACGTAGACCGAGTACTGCATCATCGTGAAGCCGTCTTTTTCCAGCGCCTTGCGGAACTGTGCCGCATGGCGACGCTCGGCCTTGGTATTGGTCGGCAGATCGAAAAAGACGAACAACCACATGATTCGGTAGGCGTTGAGTCGCAGCTCGGACATACTATTCCAGTATGGGGTAGGCGATTTTCTTGCGCGTGCCGGCGAAGCAGGCGGCCAGCGACGATGAGGTAAACGTCAGAGCGATGTCGAGCGGCCGCATGGTCTTCTCGAAACGGGTGTCGGTGTAGAGCACTCTGAGCAGCTCGGCCTTGACATCTTTGTCTGGTTCGCGACGTCCCTCGTCGTAGAGCCGGTATACGATTCGGTCGACGAACGGACGATAAGGCTCCATTATATCGTCGGCCAGCGGAAATGCGTTGTACCGGTTGCGGTGGAATATTCCGAGCGCCGGAAACAGCCCCGAACCCATGAGGGCGCGCGCAACGGCCGCCCGCAAAATCGAATATCCGTAATTGAGCATCGAGTTGGGAGCATCGCCCTCGCGATGCCGCACGAAGCTGCGCCCGAAGAGCGCCGGCCAGTAGAGCTTGGCTGCGATGCCCTCGCGATTGTCCGCATCGCCGCTTTTGACATTCATCCAGTATGGTTTGAGGATGTCGCCCTCGCGGCCGAGCGACTCCAACAGCGCCGCCTGATTGCGGATCTTGGCCTCGACGACCTGACGCCACAGCCCCTTTTTCAGCGGCTCGCTCGCCTCGATCTGGGCGCGGTAGCTCTCGCCCTGCGTCGAGTTCGAATCGAGGTTCATAAGCATGGCGTTGGGCATGCGGTTGTCGCCGCAGAGTATTACGGCTACGTTGTTGTCGGACAGTGCATTCAGCAGCGGCAGCGTTATCGTCGTCTGCTGGTGTTCGAGCACGACGCAGCCGATATCCTCGATCGGCACACTGCGCTTCATCTCGGGCATCTCCCGCGTATTTATTATCATCTGGGAGTTTTTAAGACTCAGACAATAAGGCGTCGAAAAGAACAGTGCACGTTTAATCATGGCTGCGGTGTTTGAATATTATCTCTCCCGTTACGGTCAACTCGAAATCGCTGCCTTCGACCAAAGCGTTGAACTGGGTGTGGAGTATGCGTATCAATGGTCTGTACTCTTCGCCGATCTTCCACACTCCGTTTTTCGGCTTCAACTCGCTCGCCGGTCTGGCCTCTTGATGATGCCTGAAAACTATAATTCCATAACTGTTATTTCCAATCCTCAGAGTGCTGAATTGGGTAAGTTTGTACAGCCTCTTGGCCAGCTCCCGCTTAGAGCAGTCGTAGAGCTCCTCGGGCGAGTTTTCATAGAAGAGCACCATTGTGCCCGTCTTCAATATACATCTCAGCGGGTTGCCGCAGGCGTCGGACCGCGGTACCAGATCGAGGCGTTCGCTGCGGTCGGCACTCGCCTTGAAGTATTCGGCCGCTTCGAGGTTGTCGACGATCTCGAACGAACGTTTGGTCCTGCCCTTTTTGTCCTGCCCCTCGTATATGGCCATACAGTAGTTGCCGTCGTTGACGACATGATAATGGTGTTTGTGCTCTTTCTTCGACAGGTCGCGGTGCTCTTTGAGCTTTATGGGAGCGGTAACGGTAGGCGCGAAAATTCTGACACGCTTGATCGGGATCCTCTTCTGCTCATTCATCCATATCGTGCCCGCTAAGGCCTGCGTGAAGTCCATACGCTCGACGGCATCTCTGACGCGCGCCCTTACCGCCTCGTCGACGATCTTGTCGATATCCTTTTCGTCGAGGTCGGTCAGTGCTTTGCGAACTACATATTTTATCTCGTCGTCGCGCTTGATCGCACCGTAGAACGTATCCTTGTGCAGCGAGGCGCGTGCGCTGTCGCCCGTGACGATGATCGGCCGGCGGTCGTCGCCGGATACTATGCGGCCGCGTTTGCGCAGCCTCTTTTTCGTGGGTTTCGACATGTTGTCCGGCGTCGAGTGCGCTACGAGCAGCTCGTCGGCTACGGCCCTGACATCCTCGGTAAAGGTCGGCCACGGCTTATCGAACGAGGGCTTGACACCCTCGCAGCGGCGGTAGTACTCCTCTTGGGCTGCATACTGCGCCCAGCGGTCGTACTCGTTACGGCCGATGCAGGCTATCGTTATGGCGTCGATGCAGTGGTGGGCGTGGTTCGTGCGCTCCTTCTCCGAATCCTCCTCCTGCAAGCCCCACATCTTTCTGAATGCCGCAGTGGTCGCACCCTTGACCGTATATATGCGCTCGAATACGCTTTTAAGATAGAGCCGTGCATAACGTCCTATGATTCCGATGTCGACACCCTGACGGTTGGCGAACCCCTCGGGCACCTCTGTCATAGTGAAGCGCTCGTACTTGCCCTGCCAGTAGTCGAGCTGCATGCGCAGCTTGTGGCGATGCTGTATCGCCTTGTCCTTATCCTCCTTGGTCGTCGCATTTTTGCTGCGGCGCGATGCCGTTTCGATCTGCTTGTGCAGATCGTCGATCCGCTGTTTCCACCCGAGTTGCTCTATGCGTGCCATGACGTCGCTGTGCTCGGAGAGCTCCGAGGGCAGCTTCGAGCATTTCGTCTCGCGGTTGAAGCGGTTGTCGCACAGCGTCTTGTTCATCTGCGAGTCGTCGCCGCCGCGCGAGCGGGGCAGGGTGTGCTCGATGTCGCACGACGCCGAGGAGCCGATAAAGTCGGTTATACTTATCTGCCGTCCCGTGTAGAGACATATGTGGTTTTGCTCCTCGTATAGTCTGTATTTGAGAATATCCTCCTCGGAGGGCTCTGTCGGACTGCCCGTCTGTTCCTCGTAGAGCTTGCGTATCTCTTGGGCATATCGCTTGTTCTCTTTCTCCCGCTCGCGTTGCCACTGCTCTATGGCCTTGCGCTTGTTGGCATCGTTGAGCCCGCGGGCGAACTCGATATTGATCTTGGTCATGGGGTCTATGCGCCCCTCGCGCAGCAGCCGGTTGAGCAGCGCGCGCATGCGGAACAGCGCACGCATCGCCATGGGGTTGCGCACCGACGATGTACGCGGCGAGCCCAACTGCACGAGGCCGTCGTCTCCGGCCTCGGCTTTGCGGTAAGTCTCGATCATCGACGGATGATATAGTTTTTTCATATCGGCCTCGATGCCGTGCTCCCTCATGCAGCCCTCTATGCGGCTCTGCTTCGTGTCGGCCTTTATGGTCGGGTCGGGCTTGAAGTCGGCCACGATCCGGGACACTTCGTCCGTTATCCTGCCGAGCAGCTGCTCGTCGCTCCGCACCTCGGCCGGTACGGCGGCCTTGATATTGGCGCAGAATACCGCCTCGTCGTAACGGCGGCCGGCGCGCAGGTAGGGCAGTATCTTGTCTATGGCGTTGAGGCTCAGTGCGGCATATCCCTGCTTGGGAGTTATGGCGGCGAACTTCTCGGCATCTGCCTCGGACAGTTGCAGCCGCTCGGCAGCCCACTGACGCAGCTTGTCATCGTCGTCGAACGAGAAGAGCACGTGCCATACGTCGTCCACGATTCGCTCCTTGGTCTTGCCCTCGGCGCGCGTGTAGAGGCTGCAAATGCCCGATACCCAGTCCTCGCCGAATATATCTGCGAGTGCAGCCGTTGTCGGACATCCCGACACGGAGGTCGACATGCGGTAGTTGAAGCGGTATGGAGCCTCGCCGGCATCTTCCTCGTAGGCGTATGACCTCTTGCGTCCGGCCAGAGCCTTGGCTATATCCTCGAAATCGAACGTCGGCTTGCTCTTGCGCATGAACATGCGTATGGCAGCCGCGCGCTCCTCTTCGTTGAGAGGGCGGCTCGCGCCGAAGTCGTAGGGTGTCGTTATGCGGATGTTATTGATGAAAGATAACATGCGGAACTCCTCGAAGCGCGGGTGCGACAGGGGGCAGCGGCTCTTGCCCTTCTCGAAGGTGCATTTGCCGACCGTTCCCTTTTGCGATTTGAGCGGCCGCTGGTAGAATATCGCACGGCGCAGCTTGTCGGTCAGCGTCGGGTCCAACTGCTGACGGCTGCATATGGCGTCGAACTCGGCGCGGTAGTGGTCGTTGCGCGAGGTGTAATGGTTGCGTATCTTCTCGCCCTTGCCGTATAGCATATAGAAGTATTCGCCCAAATACCGGCAGCCGGCAGCCTTCATCGCCTCCGTGAGCGAGTCTATGCCCTGCTTGACCTTGCCGTCGCTCTCGGCGGTATTGTCGCGCCGGTTGCTCAGAAAGCCCCGCCGCTGTGCGATATGGTATAGAGCGCGGCCGAGCGTGTAGCGCCCCTTTTCGCCGGTAAGGTCGAGCTGCTCGCTCAGGGCGCGATAACGGTCGCGGTATGGGTTGCGGCCGGTCTCCTCGTCGGTGCGCTGCCACGCCAGAAACGCCTCGTCGAGCGGATATCTTTTCTTTTGCAGCCAGAGGTCGAGCTGCTCGTGAGTAAGCGGCGGACACAGCTCGTGGTCGACGAGCACTCTGAGCAGGTCGATCTTGCGCTTGCGGCGCCTGCGGTATGCTCTGCGCAGTGCGCGGGCGTCGGTGCGCGTCTGGACGGCGGGCTTCTCAGCTCCCTGTTCACGCGCTACACCCTCCTGAAATATGCTGACTCCCTTATCTATAAGCGTGCAGCAGTCGCCTTCGCGTTGGATTATAGCCCAGCCGATCGAGTTCGTACCCAGATCGAGTCCCAATACCTTTTC
>ERZ778497.1647-NODE-1647-length-13723-cov-4.218174_pt1 | contig 13723 bp, 8 predicted proteins | sample MGYA00509938_ERZ778497 | MGnify/ENA primary metagenome ERZ778497 (study PRJEB29527, sample SAMN07138969) | mouse gut metagenome | material: feces | host: mouse | place: China:Nanjing | collected 2016-01-25 ... | reverse complement strand
TTCTTCCCAAAGAAGCCGATGATTGCAGTAGAGAGGGTTGAATCAGAAGAAAACGGACTTATTCAGCTGTCACTCTTTTAGTTATAATTCATCGAACTCACGTAATATTATTCTGTTGGATATCCCCAGCAAATCCTGCTCTCAGCACCACCGGGAGCCTCAGCTGTCATCTGAGCCGATTTTGTCTGATTACAAATCCCAATGCCCGTTCCATGACAGATGCTATCTTGACAAAAGATGATACAGCCAGCACACCACCTGCCATGCGGATGACACCTCACCCATATAGCCGGTATGGACATCGTTCAGACTGCAGTCAAGTTCTCCGTCCCCAGTAAACTTCTCCCCAAGCTGCGAAGCCGGATACTGGCAGTGCCAAACATCCAATTCATACACATTTCCATGCTGTTCTGCCACCTCCCTCCATACTTTCTGAAGGCGAAGAAGATTATGGGTATTCCCATTGACATCATATTGCCTGGCAATGCAGTTCTCCCATAGTGACTTGTCGCATACACCGGGCCAGCGGTTCACAAAATGCGCGACAGGAATCCCGTCGAAACATCTCACCAATTTCTCAAAGCAAATCCGTGAACTTTCCATAGAATTTGCGCCATCGCCATCATTGATGCCTATGTTTATGACAACATGGGTAGGACATTTTTCACCCGTCCTTTCCAGATATGCAGGCAGAGAAAAGGCATGACTGCCCTTCTTAGCTGTTTTCCTGTCATAAAACTCATTGATCGGATTGTCCATCAATTCCCTTGCCCAAGCCCGCAGATGCCTGTTCTGCTTCCTTGAGCCGACATAATCCTCTTCAAACGGGAAAGCCGGATACCCGTCTGCAGAGCCAAGCTTCTGTACCAGTTTCCATAACGATTCAGACCCGTCCATGGCATTCTTTCCGAAAGGAGTGACAGCCATAAGCGACAACTGTTCCACAGAACCTGTATAGTCCTCTCCGACAACGGTTTTCAGGCCAAGTGCATACCACATTGTTTCAGGCTTGAAGAATGTGTCCGGGGCATGCGGATCAAGTTTTGCAGCACACGGCCAGTTCAGATATGTGTATGTCGCCCATCCGCCATGCCCGATATTCCCGGTCAGTTCAACTCCCGGAGGCAGGTCCTCCGCAGCAAGCATGACCCAGTTCTTAGCATTCTCCTGAGGATCGTACGGATTACTGCAGCGCATGGCAGTTGTACTCTCCCCAAAGCAAAGCACCCGCGCATAGACGTCATGCGGCAATGCATCCGGATCTGTCATGACGACATGTAGAGGGACTGATGCAGATGAAGTTCCACTGCACAATTCTACCGTACAAAGAGTATCCGCCGCCACAGCCTCCCGCGCTCCGCTGATTGAAAGCACAGACCCGCGCTCCGCCACAAATCCTTCCGGATAAATGACAGTCCGTCCGGGACAGTCTGTTCTGCCATATATGACAGACGGCGGAAAAATCACCTGGCCGGACATTGCAGCCGACACAAGCATAAATGCAATGACATATGTTATCCTCATGCACATCACTCTGTCAGCGGCAAGTGTCACAATACCTGCATCCGGGCACATCCGTCATTTCAAATTCAAGCGTACCTCCTGCCATAATATCCTCATGACGTATTTTGAATCCTTCAAGCGGCCTGCCATTTAATTTCACGGAAGCCACGTACTTTGCGGAATCGCTCAACCCACTGGCAATCATTTTAAATTCCTTGCCGTCAGAAAGCCTAAGCCTCACATACGGAAGCTGCGGAGCACCTATGACATACTCCAGGCTTGCCGGATCAACAGGATAGAATCCCATCGCAGAGAAAAGATACCACGCGCTCATCTGGCCGCAGTCATCATTTCCGCACAGGCCGTCAGGAAGCGGACGATAGAAACGGTCGCATATTTCCCTTATCAAAGCCTCGGTTTTCCACGGTTTGCCCGCAAACTGATAAAGATAAGCGACATGATGGCTCGGCTCATTCCCGTGGGCATACTGTCCGATAAGTCCCGTGACATCACCTGTGAATCCGGTATTGTTCTCACTGACGGTATCCAGAAAGAAAAGAGAATCCAGTTTGGTCTCAAATGCATCGTTACCTCCGAGAAGTTCAATCAGCGTCTCCGGGTCCTGCTGGACATGCCAGGTGTACTGCCAGGCATTGCCTTCCGTATAGTCACCTCCATGCGTAGCTGCATGGGACAGGGCGAAACGGTCGAAAGGTGTCCTCCAATTTCCCTCCGAATCCTTGGCTCTGACCAATTTTGTCCCGGCGTCAAACAGATTCATCCAGTTGCAGGAGCGGGCACGGAAAAATTCAGCATCTTCATCATGGCCGAGAGCTTCGGCCATCCGGGCTGCACAATAGTCATCATAGCACATCTCCATCGTGCGTGAAACCGACTCCCTTTCAACAATGTCAAAAGGATAATAACCGTACTTATTCAGAAGGTCAAACTGCGAGGAACGCATGTGATTGGACGTAAGGCTCTTCTTAACAGCCTCCCAGGCTCTCCCTGAATCAAATCCCCGGAATCCCTTCAGATAGGCCTCAACGACAGTCGGCACAGCATGATTTCCTATCATACAATAAGTTTCCTGCCCCCAAAGGGACCAAATCGGGAGAAATCCCTGCGCATCGCACTGCTCTATCATACTTTGCACAAAGCCATCCACCATATCAGGATTAAGAATAGTATAGAAAGGATTGGCTGCACGATAGGTATCCCAAAGAGAGAATGTCGAAAAGAACTTTCCATTTTCAGATAGCACCACTTCCCCGGCGGCATTACGGTAGCGGCCGTCAATATCAGTAATTTCATTGGGCTGGATATAAAGATGATACAGCGAGGTGTATATATTCTTTTTCTGTTCTGCAGACCCTTTGACCTCCACTTTAGAAAGCAGGGCATGCCACTTGGCATGGGCCTCCTTGCGGACTTTTCCGAAATCCCAGCCTTCAGCCTCAGCATTCATCGCCGCCAATGCTCCGGCTGTGCCTACAGTGGACAAGGCGATCTTGACGCCAAGGCAATCATTGCTTTCAGCAAAATCAAAAACCGTCCTGTCCGCCTTCTCCCGGGGCTCCTTATCCAGAATTGTCCTGGACAAATACGGTTCAGAAAACTTAAGTACAAAATACCATTCCCTGCGGACCCAATTCTTGGTCACAAGCCTTCCCTGCACAGTATATTCATCAGGATATTCAACATCTGCCTCATATACATGGAAATGCAGGTTTTCAGGCCCGTTCACCATTCCATTCTGGAGATCCACCAAAAGTCTTCTCGGGGCGGTGTCTGCATAATGGATTGAATATTGTGCTACACGCTGTGTCGCGGTCATCTCTACATCAATGCCATTACAGAAAGAGACACTGCAATAGCCCGGAAAGGCCTTGAGAGACTCTTTTACATAAGGATTGTCACGTTCAGGACTTTCTGTGCAGAAAGGGAGAATCAGCACATCTCCCATATCAGAGCATCCTGTTCCGTTGAGATGGGTCTGAGAAAAGCCTATCAGCGTAGAGTCGGCGATATTGAATCCGGAACAATATTTCCATTCATCATTCCCGGAGTCAGGACTGGGCTGCACCATTCCGAAAGGCACACATGCACCCGGAAAGGTATGACCGTTGTCAGCTGTCCCGACAAGCGGATCTGCGAACCGGCAGACATCTTCATTGCATGACGGCAACACTGTGCAGACAATTGCCATCAATATTATCAGACAATTTTTCATAATCTTTCGTATATGTATGTCAATATTTCCCTGCGTGTCTTCAATTCTTCAGGTATGTTTATGCCGGAAAGCCGTCTGAACTCATTTTTCTCCGACATAGAGGCATCATCATCAAGACGCGCCTCCCAGCCGGGAATGCAGCCGGCAAGTCCCAGCTTCTGCACTATCTTGAAATCCGGTGAAAACACATGTACATCCCTGAACCAGATCAGCGAGGCTCCATTTTCGACAAGCCTGTCCTGAATCTCCCCCACATCCAGCTTCTGCACCGGAAGCCCTGACTTGACAGCATTGGCGGCGGCAATGCCGGCAGCCTGCCCCAGAGCCATCCAACAAGGCTCCATCCTCATTGTAGAGAAACCCACATGACTTCCCGAAACGGGCACAGGAAACAGCAGATTGCCCACTTCCTTAGGGACCATCACACCCAAAGGTATGGTATAAGGCACACTTTCATATCCGAAGAACCCGTCAAGGTGGACACGGCCGGCTTCTCTCTTGAAACAGGCATGAGAATCAAGCGCATAGTGGCTGGAAGCAATGCTTGTCTTATGTACAGGAGGCCTTTGTCCTTCAGACACTGCGACGGCATCGTTTGCCGTAAAGAAATACATCCCCTCCATTCTCCGGCCTTCCCTGACATATACCTGGCGAGGGAAATTCTCATTATCCTGATACTCAGCGGATGACAGTCCCCATTGCCGGCATTCCTGCCGGAACTGTCTCGGAAGTTCCTTGTCATTCTGTACAAACCACAGCAGTCCAAGGGTATAGTCCTTGAGCCTTTCCGCAAATCTGTCACGCCATTCCCATGAGGCTGTAGGCCAGGGCCAGTTTTCCTCGGGGAGGTCCGTCGAAAGGAAAGCCATGTGCTGGTTATTGGCGTCAGTCTTGCCATTGGGAAGCTTAACCATATTGGTAATCTTTGCCATCCCCCACGGATCACCTGGTATCACTGTCTTCCCTCCAGCCTTCAGGACTTTTCTGTTAGCTTCAAAATCCTCTTCCGCAAGACCGGACGCTTCAATTCCGGTATTGCGTCCTGTCCAGACATCCTCTACAAGGGATTCATATTCTTGCCTGTTATATGATGCAGGCTTCCTGACAGGCGACATATCCGACTTATCCTTAGTCAAACACAATCTGTAGTTATAGGCCTGCACTGCATTGTCCCCGGCATAGGTAGTTCCTTCAGACTCATATCCCTCATATCCATTGAAGATACGCTTCTCTCCCTTACCGAACTGGACACCCCAGTGCCTGTAGATACGCCCGGCACAAGGCTCACCGTACTCGCTGCGCGATTCCCTCCCTACACGATACGGAACATTTGCAGCGGCAGCCAGATCACCTTCGTAAGTGGCATCCACAAATATCTTCCCGGAATATGTCTCCACGGCTCCGCATGAACGGTCAAGAACTGAAATGGACTTTATGTCACCCCCTTTCATAGAGACATTCGCAGGATTGCTGTCAAACTGGCGGCCGAAAAGTACCGTAATTCTGTCACGATGCTCACCGAGCATTGCAAGGAAAGTCTTTTCTGCTACCGAAGGCTCAAAATGATAGCCATCGCTGCAGTCCTTGACCTGCCGGGAATCAGCACCGTATGTATCAACATAATACTGTTTGTTGCGCTGTACAAATTCCAGGAAAAGCCCAGTTGTTGCCCCTCTTGTGGTTATATCGGTTGCACCGAGGCCATTTGCGGGCAGACCACCTATATGCCACGTACGTTCCAGGAGGACTACATCCATACCCTCCCTTGCGGCGGATATGGCCGTCATTATTCCTCCAGGAGTCCCACCGACAATGACGACATCATAGCCAGCCGCCGCAGATATATTCAGGCCGCACACAAGACCTGCAAGAACAGCGAAGATTTTTTTCATATATCAGAGATATTTTTGTGCAGTAATAAGCATACGCATTGCCATAGGCTCAAACAGGTCTGTTCCATTGAAACCGTTATGCGAATAATAGTCCTTGTATATAAGGTCATATTTCACCCCATTGGCTCTGAGGGCATCTGCAAAGGCCTTTACCTGCCCCTTGTCCACAAGCACATCGCCGCCCGTGTATGCCAGAAGACAATAAGGCGCGCCCGGATGTACAAATGACACCGGAGAGCATTCAGTACGGGATTCCTGCGAAGACAGATTGAAGTAAGCGTCATGTCTGCAAGACGGGACATATCCGGGAACAGTGTTTACAAGGTCATATATACCGTTGAGACTTATCAGAAGTTTCGTTCCTGGTATCCTCATCGCAGCATAGGATGCCAAGTGGCCTCCTGCCGAATGACCTGCGAAACCGAACCGTTCCGGGTCAAGCCCATACTTATCCGCGTTTGTACGGATAAACTCGCAGGCATCCCGGATATCCTGCCATGTATCCTGAAAAACAGCACCTTGTGTAAGAAGTGAATATGATATTCTCACCCCTGCGATACCATGACCTGCAAGAAAACGCGACTGCAGGCTATGTCCTCCGAAATTCCCGGTGTGCCATCCGCCGCCATGAATCCATACGATATACGGCAGTCTCTGCCCATTCCTGTCCTTTGGCAGGTCCAGAGCAAGCTTCAGCTCATAACCCGGATACTTCTTGTAAACCACCTCGATTGTTTCGCAATTATGAAACTCTTCATCCTTGATGAATGAACGCGGAGCCGAATATGGCTCATACATATCAGCCGGAGCCGATGCCGTATCGAATATTCCCTCTACAGCAATCCTCTCCCCGTCAAGAAGGCTATACCCTCCCTTGACTCTGACCAATTCAAGACCGTAACGGTTAATTATTTTCTGCTGGGCAGACACAGAGCCTGCTGAAAGCAGAACAAAGGCTGCAACAATGATTCTTTTCATTTCTTTTTAAATCTTATTACATATCCGCCGCCAGGAGCTACGCGTATCCTGAGTTTGTCCGGCCTGGAGACAGATAAAGTCAAATGTTTATAGTCATTGGCATTTCTTCCGGCATTGACTCCATCGCGGAATATCTCGGCCTCATACTCGCCGACACCAAGGAAAGACAGGTCAAGAACAGCATCCCGACCTTCCCAGCCTGCAAGAGAGCCGACGTACCAGTCACCGTCGTATGCTTGCCTGGCAATGGTTTCATAAGCCCCGATTTTTCCATCAATGACAATTGTCTCCGCCCAGACTGTCGGTATCGAGGTGATGAAATCCGTACATTCCTGTTCCTTTATGTAATTGACAGGCGTATCGCATAGCATATTCAGCGGAGACTCGAAAACCACATATTCCGCCAGCTGGCGGCATCTGGTACCCTGGCTCATAGGCTCGGACCAGACAGAGCGGTAGCTGGCCTTAGTGCCGTTCCGCATAGCACCCTGCGTATAATCCACAGGACCGCAGATTGAGCGTATGAACGGAAAGACGACATCATACTCCACCAAGTCACATTTATAATCAGGGTTCTTAAGCTGTTCAAGCCCATGAACTCCCTCAAAATTGAGGACGTTAGGATACGTCCTGTTGAGACCTGCCGGCTTCGCCCCGCCATGAAAATCAAGCACGACACGGTTCTCCAGCGCAATCCTGGCTGCCTTGCCGTAAAACTCGTTTATCAGCTGGTCATCCCTTCCGATTGCATCGAGCTTGAACCCCTTGATTCCCATTGCCGCATAGTGTGATATAATCTTTTCCATATCTTTCTGAAAGACATAGTAGCCTACCCAAAGCATCAGTCCGACTCCCTTGCCTCCGGCATAGGAAACAAGTTCCTCAAGATTGATTTCCGGAACAACGGAAAAGGCATTTCCTGCCATACGGTCATACCAGCCGTCATCAAGAACGACATATTCAATACCGTTTGCTGCAGCAAAATCAATATAGTATTTGTATGTCTCATTATTTATTCCTGCCACGAAATCGACCCCCGTGATATTATTGTCATTCCACCAGTCCCACGCGACCTTCCCCGGCCTCACCCAAGAGAAATCAGAATCAACGGCAGGAGAAGCCAGTTTATAGACAAGATTATTGTCAAGCAGTCCCTTGTCATCGCCGCTTATGGCAAACACTCTCCAGGGAAGGCTTTCACCAGCCCTGCATTTTGCGATATAACTCTCCCGTTCAATGACTACCTGATTGTGTCCGCCGGCAGTCACACTCGGGTCATGACTTCCCTGTCGCATTTTTTTCGGGTACGGAGCAAATACAGATTTGAGCACAGAAGTCCCGTCTCCCGTGAGATACATTCCGGGATAATGTTCCAGATCAGATTCTGTTATGCACATCCTGCCGCCGTTCTCCATCTCGAAAAGCACAGGGAGAAAAGCCAGTTTTCCAGACCGCCATTCACTGATGTGAATATGTTCATACACATTCTCAAATGTATTGAAAAACTGGTCATTGAAGTCACCGTCCTTCTTCACATAAGAGATATATGCCATCCTGTCCGCCCCAAGATTGAATTCTGTATTCTCAGCATAGACTGTAATGTCATCCCGGCATGTCGGGACAAAACGGAATGCAGCACCTTCATCGTAGGCACGAAGCACAAGATTATATCCGTCCTTTCCCACCAGTTCCAATTCATTGCAGACATTCTTCTCCTCCGCCCTCTTGTAGACAGGAGTCCGGATTACTTCATCTATGCTGCGTCTGATAACCTTGCATACATTGAAGTTTTCTCCGAATCTTCCATGGTCAGTTTCAATACCAGCCAAAGACTCATCTATGAACACCTCTCCTCCATAAAGAAGCCTGTAGGAGATGCGATCCGACACATTGACTTCAAGCACAGTCCGGGAATCAGGTGAAACAACGGAGTAATGCTTCCTGGCATGGGAGACAAGGCCCAGAGACGCCACAGCAGCGACCACAAGCAAATACCGCCGCATCATTTCTTAATCTTTTTCGGTCCGACGCACACGTCATCGATTCTGAAGACGCAATTATGGCCTCCCTGACGGAATCTGACAGAAAGGTTCTCCTTGAGTGGCAGAACTGAAGTCTTGCGATACATAAAGGTAAGTTCAGAACCTTCATCTGTCGGCATCGGCTCAAAATCAAGTGCAGTCCACCTGATACCGTCCTCAGACCACTCGACCACAAGGTCAGTGCCGTCGAAACGGCGGACACCCTTGAGCAGGGCAAAGCCGACCACCGGCTTCTTCATTCCCATAGTATTAATGCCATTGATCTGGAAATAACATCCATGCCTGTCCGAAATACGCACATTGCATCCTCTTGAAGCCTCATTGCCAAACAGGTCCGTATACTGTGCATTCTTTATGGTCGCCCCGGTATACTGGACTTCCGCATCTCCCTCAAAAGAAAGATTATATTTTCCGCTGTTGGTAAACCCGTTTTCTTCATTGAGGTCAGTTGCAGACATAGCAACCGGAAGCCGGCCCATTGTCTCTTCAAACTCCTGCGCAAACACAGGCATCGCGGATGTCACGGCCACAACGGCCAAGATGATTCTCTTTTTCATTGTCATAATTATTTTACAGTTACATTTTTAACAAATTCATTAGTCATGACAGAGCTACCGGTCACTTTCGTTCCATTGACAAAGACATCGGACAATGTAACATTCTCAACCAGATGACCACAGTCATAGCCCAGAAACTGGATAGCCGGATTGGCCACCCTCTCGGCCTGTATGTTTTCAAAGGTCACCCCATTGATATGGCCGCGCTCATCACTATGACTCCACACCGCTTCGTTTATCCACAGGGAAATGAGGTTCCTGCTCTCCTCAATGCGGATATTCCTGAACACCACTTCTGAAACGAGAGCATTGTCACAATGGTATACTCTCATACTCCATTCGCGTCCCTTGTCATGGATGATATCATTGTCTTCAAAAACAACGTCAGTTATGTCATGGTTAATCTCAGCTCCTACACTGACAGCATGGGCGACTTCATTCCAAAGCACATTGCCGAATGCACGTATATGCCTGCAACCGCCTCCGTCCAGCGTAGTCTTGATGACAATAAGGTCATCAAGAGTCCTGATGAAACTGTTCCTGACCGTAACATTGGAGCTGTTGCAGATGTCGACACCGTCAGAATTAGCCCGGTATCCCAACAGTTTCACATTGTTGATATCCACGTCCGAACTGTTCTTTACCGGAAGCGTCCATACACTTGAATCCCTGAATATCACTCCTTCTACCGAGATATTGCTGCCGTTCACATACATAAGATTGGTTGTAAGAGTTTCGCACAGAGAGCCGTCGATGATTCCGCGCCCGCGTACCTTTATATTGTCTCCGATAAGTGAGATTACAGGAGAATACGGACCGTCCGGCTCATTCTGAAACATTTCTCCATAAAGCACCGCTCCTTCAGCAATGTACAGCGTCTGGCCTGAGTGTACTATCAGACGGGACACATGATGGACTCCCGGACCGAAATATATTACATTATCGTCCGAGGGGCAGAAGCATTCTTCCTCAACAGGATTGGCAAAGACATGAAGTGAATGATATTCGTCGCCATTTATTTCGACTGTCAGCCGGTCTCCGGGAGCGGCATCAAATGATATTCCGCGACCGTTCACCTCTGCCTCAATACCTCTGGAGGACGGGAGTATTTTAACGCTGCGCACATCTTCATACGCCTGTACTTCGACTTTTACGGAAGAACCGATGTCAAAAGTACAGAATGCAGCCATTTCATATATTGAAGCTGAACCTTTCTTGTCATCCATACCTTTCATCCTGGCAAGGCTGTCTGCAGGAGAGACTTTCAAGGCATATACAGGAACAGCCCTTCCTCCGGCACGGACACGGAAAAGCTTGCTTTCGCTCTTCGGCTCAGCTGCAGACGACAGCACGGCAAAGAGCAGAACCATTATTGAAGTCAATTTCTTCATAGCAGATTATTTTTTTATAAACCTGACAGCATCCACTACTACGATGCCTTTCTCTCCCTTGTTGGTGACAACCACCTTATGCGGACCTTTCAAGTCAAATGAAAAAACCCCCAGGCTATGCCATAAACCATCTATTTCAGGAGCCTCAGTCATATCTACTGAAAAGCGGCGGCAGCCTTTGCTGTCATAAACCGCAACATCGGCATTCGTTGTACGGTTGCCGGACGGCGAGTACATAATCTGGACTTCATACCTGCCTTTCCTTTCAATGGAAGGACTGAACTCAGCCCTCTTGTCCCCACGAGGACTTGCAGACGCGAAACGATAGTCATATTTCATAAATGGTCCCTGACTGGTAGAATGCCCCCACATCCCATCATCAAGGCCTATTTCCGAATCATCGATTATAATTCCATCAAATTGCTCTGCCGTCAGAAACATATTACGAGGATGGCTAAAATGCAGTTTCTGCCCCTGAGCGAAGAGCACATCCTGCAGCCTGGACACATCTATATCCTGGACTGCACATCCTCCGGCAACGGCAATCTCCGCGGCAACGGCAGCGGCCTGCCCGAGCATCATATAGACAGGCTCCATCCTCAATGAGGCATAGATCACATGGGAAGCCGAAACACATACAGTCACCAAAAGATTGGAACACTCAAGCCTTTTGGGAGTGATAATCCTGTATGGTATTTCGTATGGCCTGTATGGTGTGTAGTCAAACACTCCTTCGTCAAGATGCAGACCGTGCTTATTCACTATTGAAGACACGATATGGCAATCAAGAAAATATGAGCCGACTGCCACAGCGTCATCCTTGAACGGGTTCTCCCAGGCATCCTGCTGACGCATGACGTATTCGCCCCTCATCCTGCGCCCCTCCCTGATATAGAGCTGGTAAGGCCAGTTGCCATTATCCTCGTACTCATCCTTTGCAAGACCGTAGCGGAGCACATCCTTGCGCAGTTCTTCAGGCACTCTCTCATCATGTCCAAGGAAATACAGCATTCCCTCCTGATAGCGGCGATGGTACATATCAATGTCCTCCCTCATCTTATAATCCGCCTCAGGGTATGACCAGGATGCATTTATCAGATCCATGTGGTTGAGATCGTACTTTTGCCCGGGCAGAGGGTACAGCGTAAGAATCTGGCCAAGGCGCACGGCACCGCGGCGACGGATTTGATAAAGAACATTGAAATAACGTTCCGGATCATAGTCTTCCGGCCTTCGGAACGGTACAAGGTTATCCGGATTGTCTGTGACCGTAAGCCTGTAGCAATATGCCTGGCTTCTGTCATCTGCATTACCTGATGCATCTTTCTCTGCCAGCACAATATCCAAAGGATATTTTTCACTGACTCTCCGGACCTGCTCCAATTCCTCCTTCGTATATGCCCTCAGAATTTTATACTCTCCGACTCCTGCGGAAGACTCTCCGAATTCTTCCCTGGCCTCACGCCCGGCAATATAGCTTACGCCAGCCTGAGCCATCAGGTCCCCTTCGTATGAAGCATCGATGAATACCGGCGCGGAATAGACCGTACCGTCTTCCATTGCAACAGAGACTATCCGGTCCCTGTCCTTTTTGACAGCATCCTTCTCGCAAAGGCGGGTATTCAACACGATATCAACCCCTGCAGACGCGAGCCAGGCATCATACAAATCTTCAGCCACCTTACACTCAAGTGCAATCTGCATCCTGCCAGGATTGCCATAGTGCTCCCCTACAGCACGCAGGAAATCAGCAGTATAGCCACCGACAGTCGTCGGCCAGCCTATATCAACATTTCCGATACCGCTCGTCGTCATACCTCCGATATGTCCGGTTCTCTCAATAAGAGCAACTTTAAGACCGGCTTTTGCTGCGGTGTACGCAGCAATGGCACCGGAAGATGTGCCACCATAGATGACAAGGTCATACCTGGCAGTCTGCGAATATGAGCAGACCGCCAGCATTGACGCTAATATAGATAATAAAAATCTTCCTGTTTTCATTATTGGACGACTTGGGCTTTAATGGATATCACGATATAGGCAGGCTTGTCATTCGGCAGTGCATTCACACCTGTAAATGAGTCGCGGCTGCCGACAACTTCTTCTATACGAATTATACCTGTGCAGTCCGGGCAGGTAGAAAGAGGTCCGGTCCTGAACAAAAAGCAATCTCCAGCCTTGTAATTGATCCAGTCCTGGTTAGTCTTGTTCTGCACGATATATGACTGCACGGGGGAGCTCGTAAGGTCGGCCACGGTAACATCATCAAAGTCAAAGGAATAAGCATCAGTCAATCTCTTTATATATGTTGCATTTCTGCCGTTCCACCCAGAAGTTGCCGCAGAGAGAAGAGGAATGCTGTTTTCTCCTTCCGGATCCACATATTGGAACCAGCTCGGGTCCTGGCCCGCACGGTCCTCATTAGCCTTCATTATACGTGTTCCGTTATCTGCCGACCCACCGTTGTTCCATGCGAAATAGAAGAAATCTATATTTCTCCTGTTCTCAGTTTTCCAGAAATCGAAGATGCTGTATGTCTTGAAATCCCTGACAGAGAAGAAGCAATATGCCTCTCCCGCATATCCATCAAGAACAAACGGTTCCTTGGTATTTCGCTGCGAAGCGATGACTATATTCTGACCCAGACGCATATCCACGAGTGTATTTACATTGAATACGGAAAAGTGATTCAGCCTGTCATAGACAACAAAACGTAAAGCATGGCTGGAATTGTCGAATGACTCCGCCTGCCAGCTGTAATTTGTCGAGAAATCATTTGAAGGGTCATAGTAGCTGATGCCGATGCGCTCTGTAATATCATTGCCCTGAATATCTTTCTTGATTTTTAGGACCTCAATGTATGAAATGCCGGTTTCAGCCTCAACATTGAAGTTAAATATCCTGGAGTCAGAACTGCTCACCACGACAGTAGTCATATCTGTATCTCCCAAAGGCGTAATCACCGGAGCAGGCGCAGGAATATAGTTTACCGGGAGGGTCTCAATCTTCATCTTTCCGTTCGCATCAGTAGCAGTCACTTGAAGGCCGACATATCCCTCAAAATAGTCTATTTCCTTCTCAAACCTATAAGATTCGCTGCCCGGAGTGAAATTCGGGTCCAGGACTA
>ERZ778497.1643-NODE-1643-length-13740-cov-11.443113_pt1 | contig 13740 bp, 7 predicted proteins | sample MGYA00509938_ERZ778497 | MGnify/ENA primary metagenome ERZ778497 (study PRJEB29527, sample SAMN07138969) | mouse gut metagenome | material: feces | host: mouse | place: China:Nanjing | collected 2016-01-25 ... | reverse complement strand
ACTCACTCCCCTACCCGCTGGAAATCGGAGCCCAGCTCGACGGAGTAATCCGCTCAAAATGGCGCGGAAAGCCACTGGCAGGAGTCACTGCCAACGTACTCGCACCGCGCATGGCCGACGGTGCATCGGCCATGACCGACTCCCTCGGACGATTCCACATCACCGGAATCGAATGGCCAGATGGCACATATTTTGTAATCGGAGCAGTCAACAAAAAAGGATATTTCGAAGAAAACATCTATCCCGATTTCGATAGTTATCCCGAAGTCACGGCTCTACCTCAGAAGCAGTCGTATGCATCGGCGGAATCTGAGGAGGAACAGTCAGCCGAGGAATATATCGCACGCATAAAGTCATCCATCCAAGGCATGCATGTCGCTCTTCAGGAAGTGGTTGTCCACGGAAAAAGCCGCCACAAGGGTGAGAATATAATTGAGCGACTTTCTTATATGACAGTCCGTCCCGGCGAGGATGACAACATAATCTGCTATGCCGATGCCGTGGCCAATGTTCCCGGCATAAACATCGTCGGAAACATTCTCATGCATCATCAAGTACCGGTAAGCATCTGGGTCGATGGCCGTTACATCGGATATTACACAGACCCGGCACAAACCTTGCGGAACATCATGGGCTCGAATAATGGTGGGAGTAACATTAGCCAATCTCAAAACAACGGCAAATTTAGTCGTACTCCTACTTATAGAGGTCTTGGTGTCTATTCTGCCAATATGGCTGCAAATGCCCTCAGTGGTAATAGCATGTCATTGGGAACATCTCCAAATAATACAGAGAACCATACGTATGAGAACAAAATATCCTTAGCTGATCTTGAAGCTATGTATCCTTATCTCGACAATGAATCTGTATCCTACGTACCGCCACATTTAGCTGTACTTTTCAACCCCGGCATAGGCAACGTAATGGATAAGACCGGAGGAATCCTCAGCATCAACACAAAAAGCTCCCGCAAATTTCGCCACAAACTTCCAAAGGAATTCAAACTAATAACTCCGCTCGGCTACCAGAAGCGCAAAAAATTCTACACTCCCGCATATATTCCCGAAAGTATTACCGAGAAACCAACAGGCGCCACCCTACAATGGCTTCCGGCTGTCGACCTCACCAGTCCGCTCGAACTAACACTTCCTCAATTTATACATAATAAGGATATAAATATACTTATTGAAGGAGTAACCTATCACGGAGCAATTGTTTCTATCACATATTAATTAGATGGCTACTCACAATATCGAGAAACCATCACGTTAATAGTCGATTTAAAATCTTACTCTGTAGAAGGATCTTCACAAGATGTATCACTAGATTCACATACCGATGTTTGAAAACATTGTATGTTCCTGGTTTCCATACATATATCTGTAGGTGTTATTTCCCCACAATCTTTGTTGGTGCAATTTAAACCTGTCTCATAACATCCAATCGCACCAGTTTCTATTTCTATACATGTATCCTCTTCGGTATATCGACAAGGTAAGTCGACTGTCATCTCACCACATAACTGCGTTAAACAGTCTATCTGTTCTGTTCTAACCTGACATATTGCAGTCTTCTCAACACAATTTGGCCCAGTCTCGATACACTGATTTCCATATGTATTACATCCAGCATAGGTTACTGGACACTTTCTTGTGTTATTACATGCTAAGGTTTCCTCACACATTTTTGTTTTATCGCATACGGTATACTTGGATTGTACACAAATAGTATTTTCTGTCAAACATAAATCTAATTGAGTAGCTGGACAATGTATGTCATTTGTTTCAATATAGGCGTCAGACTGTACTGAACCTGTTGCCTTTGGTGTCAGGTCGAGGTCTGATGGTTTGATTTTTTTCTTTGCCATGAGTAAAGGATTTTGATTGTCAATATACCAAATAAACATTCCAGCGTGCCTAATTGTTTTGATTTCATGTTATTTAACCTCAAAACAGGAAATCATCAAACAAATGCATCCGAATTTAATAGAATATTTAAGACATAATCTGACCGACCACTTAGCATCAATGCACTATCACGACAGCGCATTGTTAGGTGGAAGTTTTGGCGAGATAATGGCTCTGTTTATGCTCAATCGACAGCTTGCCATACCACAGGATGAAGCAGAAAGATATCTTGATAAGACCATTGAGGGACTACCTTCCAACAATCAATTCCCTACTTATTGCAACGGACTTGCAGGTATGGGCATCGGACTGATGCTACTCAATGACTACGACTTAATCGACCTTGACGATACGTCGCTCGAAAGTTTCGACTCATATCTCTCCCGGTTGATGGAAACATTTATGACAGATGGCAATTACGACCTTCTCCATGGTGCTACAGGGATAGCTCTGTATTTTGTAAAGCGCAGCTCGACAGCCCCGGAGACATCAAGTAATGCCCTCTCCCGCTATCTATCGGCACTTGACCGTGACTTAGTCAGAGAAAATAACAAGCCTGACGGCTGCACATGGTGCAAGATGAAACATGATTTTTCAGCTGAGGAACGCAACATATCGATGTCGCACGGTCTTGCAGGAATAGTCAACGTGCTCGCTCAGATTTACGCAACAGGATTACTATCGGACGATAACAACAAAAAGACAAAAGGAATCATAGAATCTCTGATTGCTACCATACTGAAACAGCGCATCGATTTCGTAAAATATCGCAGTTCATTTCCATCATATTACAAATCAGCCGAAGCCGCCAGCCGGTTCAGCCGCCTGGCATGGTGCTACGGGGATATCGGCATTCTCGCCTCACTGTCGATGGTAGCCGATGTGCTCGCCGACAAAACACTTACATCAAGAATAGAGCCAATGGTTCTGGCCGAGACATCACGAAGGAAGTTTGAACACACATACATACGCGACGCATGCATATGCCATGGAGCGTCAGGAATATATGCATATTTCAGTCATGCCGCTAAACAGCATCCCGACAATGTTGCCATATGTGATGCCTCCTCTTATTGGGAAAACTATATATTGCGTATTCCGAGAGAATATCTATGCTACGACCCTATTGCAAAAGAGTACAACAAACAATACAGCATATTGAGCGGTTATGCAGGAATAGCACTGGCGCTTCTCGACGATAAAACAGTAATAAATAAGCTACTGCTCTATGAAAAAATGTGATATCAATTATACACCGCTCAACCGTGGCTGTATACGCATGCCAATGCTTTCGTACTCCGCGCTGACCGATGCTTTGGCCGACAGTGAGGCCTGGACACAATTGTGCCATGAGAATTTCTTTCTCGAAAGTATATATTACGCCTCCTCAGAATTCCACCGACAGCTTACAGCGGGCACCAGAGATAATCCAAAGCGAGAAAAGTCGCTTTACAAATATCTGTCAAGAGCCGCCACACGCTGCACTCCATTCGGACGCTTTGCTGCCGTTGGCACTTTCCATACCGGGAGTGACACTAATTTAGGACGCCCGGACATATTGCCGGCAAAAGCACGATTTACCATAGAGACATCTTTTCTTGAGAAACTCGCTCAGAAGCTGATGAATGCTGCATCAATCCCACATCTTACCCTATGCATTAACCATACACTATTTGAATCAGGAAGAGAGTACCGCTACGAAGCGAGGCAGCTCGGCGGAGCGACTCACAGCTTTACGGTAAAGAAAACTCCGGTATTGAAATCGATTGTGCGCCATCTGAATAAATGTGATACAATAACCCTGCTTTATCCAACTATAAGTGAGGAATACGATATCGACAGGGATAGCTTTGACCGATATATACTGCAACTGATAGATAGCGGACTGATAATTACAGAACTGATGCCACGTATTCTCGATAAGGAGAGCTATCTGCCTGAACTTATTGAAATAGCCCATAGGAGCGGTAACAAGGATGTGGAAAAACAGTTGAAAGAATGTGCCGAATTTATCCGGCAGGTAAACGCCTCGTCGCATCCGGTAAAAATAATAGAACAGTTTCTGGATAAAGAGTGGGTGAAACAGATGCATAAAGCGGACACACCGATAGTGCAAAGCGACTCATACATATCTGATGATATGCATTTCACAATATCTGACGATATTATCGACCAAATAAAAGAACTGCTGGCAGTCAACTCGATGCTCTCTCGTGGAGGCACTCCTTATGCTTTAGGACAGTTTATAGGCAGATATGAATCGACATATGAAAACTCTCCCGAATCTCTTGTAAAAGCTACAGATGAAGAAACCGGCATAGGTTATGGCAATATGCGTCAAGTCGACACATACCATATGCTTAGAGGACTCGGACATGGTGGTGGAGGCTATCCGCAACCATCATCCCTGACCCTCTCGACGGTTCAGCGCAGACTGCTCAATATAATCGAATCACGCGATTATAACCACCGGTCAATCGCTTTGGAGAAATACTTCCCGCTTACAGAGCAACATGACCTGTCGACACTTAATCTTGGACGATCGCTAAATGTGATGTTCCAGATAATAGGCGACAACAACAGTGAGTTTGTTGCTTCGGAGGTACGATTCTGCGGACCAAGCGCACTGAATCTGCTTGGCCGCTTTGCCTACGGTTCGGATGAAATCAACAGTCTGTGCTCAGAAATAGCAGAGAAAGAAAACGAGCTGATACAAGATGACGAAGTAATAGCAGAGATTTCATATATCCCAAACTCCCGGTCGGTAAATGTACTGCACCGTAGCCCATGGCATTGCCATACGATAGAGTATCTGTCACCGTGCAAAGATAAAGACAGGTCGGTAGCGGTGTCGGATTTATGTATTCAGGTCAAAGGTAGGAACATCAGACTGTATTCCTCCCGGCTAAAGAAATACATAATACCACGTATGTCCTCAGCCCATAATTATTCAAACAATACGTGCCCTCTATATCGTTTTCTCGGGGATATGCAATCACAGAACAACCGTCTGTCCAACGCATTCACCTGGGGTAGTCTGGAGAGTGTGTTTTCACATCTGCCACGCCTCACATACAAAAGGATTATAGTGCATCCCGAAAAATGGAGAATAAATGTCGGAGAATATAAGAAAAAGAACAATCGCGATATAAGCGGACTACGTGATGTCTTACGTAAGGCCGGATGTACCGACCGCATTATATTCAGAGAGGGGGACAACTGCCTTTGGGTGGATACAGGCAATGACCTCGCCCTGTCGGCGCTGCTCGATGCATCACGCCGGATGCAAAATATATGGGTAGAGGAATTTATCGCACCGGAGGGCAATATAGAAATCAATGAATGCATCTTACCATTTGTGCGCAATCATGATTAAACAAAAATTTATACCTGGAGAGGAGTGGCTGTATCTGAAGATATATCTTCCTGCAACCAAAGCTGATGAACTTGTGGCATCGCTGCATAAAACGATGACATCACTTGAACGACAAGGACTTATCGACAGATGGTTTTTCATACGTTATACCGACCCGCAGTTTCATATACGTCTGCGTGTGCATCTCGGTGACCCGGAGAACAATATAGGAGCAGTCATATTTGCTGTAAAAAATATGATTCTGAAACATCCCGTTGCCGGAACGGTTGACAAAGTGATGTTGGACACATACGTGCGCGAGCTCGACCGATATGGAGGCAACAATATCGTAGCATGTGAAGCATTTTTCCATGAAGATTCAAAGCACATAAGCCGACTTTTGGGGTGTGGGCATACGGAAGAAACACTATGGCAATGTGCGTTGTCATTTGTCGTGCACATACTTGATACATGTAAGTCGACCGACAACGACAGACTTGAATTCGTGACAGGAATAAGCCGGCAGATGATGTCGTCAACCGGTCTCGACAATGATGATGCCAGAACTCTTAACGCCAAGTTCCGGGAAAACAGAACGGCTATAAACCAATGGCTTGACGAGAAGGCGTGTGGCAAGAAATTTGAATTCAACTCTGAAATGACTGAATTGAGTCGAAAAATAGCAAAGAAATATCCGGAGTGCATACCGTCGCTCATCCACATGCATTGCAACCGTCTGTTCAGAATGAATCAACGCATTTGCGAGGCAGTAGTATATTATTTCCTGACCAAATATTACCGGGGCAGGATTGCACTCGGGAAAATGGAATGAATAAAAGTTATTATCATATGCGTCGAGTGATGAACACAGGTTTCCATATTATATTGCTGATTTGAACTTTTATCAGAAATAATTTGTAACTTTAAGGAGACACGTTTCATCACATATTTATGAGTTCAACATTAAAAATTTACTGCAAAAACATAGGCGAATATGTAGAGTTTCAGGGAGGACAGACCCTCATGGAAATCTACAATACTCTCGCCGACCGTATACCGCAGCGCCCCATTTGCGCCCACGTCAACAACAAGACCGAAGACCTCTCCTACCCCCTCTTCGCGCCAAAGCAGGTCGAGTTTCTGACAGCCATGAGCCCATCGGGCCACAGAGTATATATCCGTTCGCTCTGCATGATGCTCTACCGCGCGGTAGTAGCACTCTATCCCGGCGCACGGCTCATTATAGAGCACTCTATCGGACGAGGCTACTATTGCCGTATCACTGGCTCGGATGTAGCCATGTCGCAACAGGTCGTCGATTCCCTCCGCGATTACATGCACTCGCTTGTCAGGCGTGCGCTCCCGTTTGAGCGCAAGGAGCGCCTGACCTCCGATGTCATAAAGATATTCGAGGAACAGGGCCTTGACGACAAGGTGAAACTGCTGCAAAGTCTCCACGACCTCTACACGGTATACTACCGACTCGACGGTGTGTGCGACAGCTACTACGGCAACCTCGCACCATCGACCGACATGTGTCCCGTGTTCGACCTGCAGCTATTCAAAGAAGGATTTCTGCTCATGGGCATGGCCAAAGATGACCCTACCGCCGCCGAGTCGCCGATAATGCAGGAAAAAATGTATCACGCCTTCACCGACTATCTCGCGTTCAACCGGGTAATCGGAGTGGCCAATGTAGGCGAACTCAACATTGCAATAGCCCATAAGGAGGCCCCGATGCTCATCAACGTGGCCGAAGCGCTCCACGACAAGAAAATCGGGCGCATATCCGACGAGATTCAGAGCCGCTACAACGAGGGCGGAGCACGTGTGGTGCTCATCGCCGGGCCATCGTCATCCGGAAAGACAACATTCACAAAACGTCTTGCCATACAGTTGATGACCAACCTCCTTGAGCCTAAGATGATATCGCTTGACGACTATTTCGTAAACCGCGAGGACACCCCGCGCGAACCCGACGGCGACTACGACTACGAGTCGCTGTATGCTCTCGACCTGCATCAGTTCAACGCCGACCTCAACGCCCTGCTTGCCGGGGAGGAAGTGAAGCTCCCGACCTACAACTTCGAACTTGGACGACGTGTATACAAAGGCAAGACCCTTAAGCTCACCAACCGCAGCGTACTCCTCATCGAGGGCATCCATGGCCTAAACCCCGAGCTTACAAAAGAGATTGACGCCCGCATGAAGTTTATGATCTACGTCTCGGCCCTTACCACCCTGTCGATTGACGACCACAACTGGGTGCCCACCTCCGACAACCGTTTGCTACGCCGCATGGTGCGCGACAGCCGCTACCGTGGAGTCAGTGCCACCGAGACAATACGCCGCTGGCCGAGTGTGCGCCGCGGTGAGGACAAATGGATATACCCCTATCAGGAGAATGCCGATGCAATGTTCAATTCATCGCTCATATTCGAATTGAGCGTAATAAAGGAATACGCCGAAGAGCTGCTGCGCGGAGTGCCGCGCGACATACCCGAGTACGCCGAAGCCTATCGACTGCGCACTCTCCTGGGCTATTTCACACCCATCACCGACAAGACAATCCCCTCCACATCCCTCCTCCGCGAGTTTCTCGGCGGCTCGTCATTCCGCTATTGATTCTCACGCCATACACAGCAACATCTTCGACAATCTATAGACAGCGCCACAAAAGCCTCATACGCGACTTTTGTGGCGCTGTCCACGTTCAACCATGCAATATGCCTATATGATTAGGTGCATGTAGATATATCATGTCATCAGTCTCTGCTCTCGGCATAGAGGCCTATCGTTGCCCCGGTAAATCCGCCGGTACGCTCACATGCAAGATAGGAGGCATCCACATCCTCGGCCACAGGAGTCCATTCGGCATCCCGCGCGGCCTCCCTTACGTAGAAATCATAGCATATGCCGTCGGATACCACCCGCAGTTCCACATCACGGCCGGCCTTGCAGGGCATCTCCGCCGATGCGATTACACGCACCTCCTTTGGTGAGAGCGTGCGCAACTCCACACGGTCGCCACACACGGCAAGATAATACTGTCTCGATTCATTCTTGAGCATCAGCAGCCCGGCCGACTCTCCGCCGTTGCGCGGCTTGAATCTGACACGTGTCGAAGCCTCAAACTTATGATGCTGGATACGCCGGCCCACATATGCCGGTACCCCCTTCCCGGTTGACAGTTCGCGGCAGCACTGCATACGCAGGCACTCTCCGTCGAGGTGGCAATAATCTGCGGTCGTGCCGCGAAGGCCGATCCATTCCGGACGCAGGCTCTCCCCTTTGAAGTCATCGCTCCAGATAAAGTTGCCCGAACTGCCCCATGAGGGGTCATGCTTAACGCCCTCGCGGTGCAGAGTCAGCGGAACAGTATCCTGCGACTGGGTAAAATACGGGAATCCGTCGCGACTCCACTTTACAGGCATCAGGTATGTCTCACGACCGAGAGCCTGAAATCCTCCCGGGCCGGGACGGCATCCGAGAAACACACCCCACCATTCTCCCTCAGGAGTCATTACAAGGTCGGCATGCCCGGTACAGGTGATAGGATTCGTGCGCTTGTCCTTGAGATAACGCTGCGTAAGCGCCGGATTGCGGCTCCAGCGGGTAAACTCTCCGCGAAGGCTGTCGGCACGGTAGATGACTGCCGAATGATGGTTGCTGGTGCCACCCTCCGCACATATCAGGAAGTAGCGCCCGTCAATTTTGTAGATATGCGGCCCTTCGTCACGGTCGAGATGCTCCTCCGGGCCGACGCCGGCCTCGGCCAGCGGCCATGAATCCCCGACAGTCTGCCCCGACTCGGGGTCAAAGGCGATAAACCGTATGCAGCGGTAGTTGCTCCACTTCGGTCGCCCGGTCGTATCCTCCTTATATACTATATATGCGCTCCCGTCGTCGTCGAAAAACAGAGAGGGGTCAATACCGTCGATACCCTTCAGCCACACCGGATTGCTCCACGAACCCTCGGGATCGGTGGCGGTGACATAGAAATGTCCCTCCTTGCTCCCGACATCCGTGGTTATCATATAGTAGATGGAATTGTGGGGATTGTACGAAATCTGCGGAGCATATATGCCTCCGCGGTCGAGGCTCTGCCCTACAAGACCGGGCAACTGCTCGGGACGGTCAAGTATATTGCGCACAAGACGCCAGTTGACAAGGTCGCGGCTATGGTACAGAGGCACTCCGGGAAAATAACCGAATGTGGAGGTGACAAGATAATAGTCTTCACCCGTGCGCACAACACTCGGGTCGGAGTACCATCCGGCTATCACCGGATTGTAGAAATCGCCATCCCCCTTAAGAGGATTGGCATTATAATAATCGTCGTTTCCTATATATACAAACGAACTGAACTCAGCCTGTCCGACAGCTTTTTTTCCTGCCGTCAGCGACGCCGCGCCTATGGCGGCCATTATAGCCAGCGAGTATATGCTCTGTGTCAGTCTCATGAGGTTATCAAATGGTTACACTTATGGTTTTCAATTCATTGTCGCGGCTCGACGGCCCTACCATCACATCATACCGGCCCGGCTGCACACGCATGCGTCCCGACTCCTCGTCCCATGTCTCAAGCAGCTTGTCCGACAGTGGAATGCTTACCGTGCGCTTCTCGCCGGGCGCGAGTGTCACACGCTCATAACCGCGCAGAGTCTTGTTGGGCCCTTTCTCGTCCCCACGGCGACGAAGATACAGCTGCACGATTTCTGTGCCGGCAACTTTGCCGGTATTGCGCACCTCGACAGTCACGATGCCGTCGGCATAGCGGGGCTTGCCATACTTATATGTAGTATAGCTCAGTCCGTGGCCGAACGGAAACAGAGGCGCCTCGCGCAGATAGCGGTATGTGCGTCTCTCCATACGGTACTCGTCGAATGGGGGCAGCTGGGCGTCGTCGCAATAGAATGTCACCGGCAGTTTGCCGCACGGATTGAAGTCGCCGCACAGCACCTCGGCCACAGCCGTGCCACCCTCCTGCCCGGGATACCATGCTTGTAGTATGGCATCGCAGCTCTGCATCTCCGGCGACAGGGCCACCGCACTGCCGCTGCAGTTGACAAGCACCACCTTCTTGCCGGCATGCTTGAGAGCCCGCAGTATCTCGCGCTGCACGGCGGGGAGCTCTATCGACGTGCGGTCGCCGTCGTCAAATCCCGGCTCGCGCACCTTGGCCTGCTCGCGCTCAAATGCGGGAGATATACCCCCGGCAAACACTACTATGTCGGCATCTCCGGCACGAGCCACCACATCATCGACAGTCAGCTCCTTCTGGCGGCATATGTCAAAATTGAGAGTAGCAGCATCGGCTACCTGCATATAGTCTACACCGATATCATAACGCTTGCCCTTCTTCACCGGAAGTTTGCGGCTGCGGTGGTTGAGCGGCTCGGCCTTCCAGCGCTCGTGCACGGTGTCGCCGTTGATAATTATGCGCAATCCGTCGTCGTTGTTGTAGATTACATCAAGCTCCTCGTCGGCCTCGGCCACAAACGACCCGCGAAGACGCAGAGTGAAATGCTCAAGCTCGACTCCGGGAGCGAACACCGTGTTGCCACCGTTGTCAAGATTCACAGGCGAGGTGTAGCGCGCTGTAGCAGCCGGCTCGCCGGTCATCTCGGTATTGTTCCAGTAGGTGCCGCTCATTCCGGGAGTGCCGTCTTCTCCGGTGATGCGGTCGAATATGCTTACCTTCTCTGTCGACGATGTTATGCCGCAAGCCTGCATATACGGCAGGGAGTCGCCCAGACGGCCACGCATGCCCTGAAGTATCGTCACCGTATGGCTTGGCTGACCGTAGTATATGCCCCACTGCATTGTCGAGTCGGCGGCATTCGGCCCCATCACCATTATCTTCTTGCCGGTATCCAGCGGTAGCACCCCGTTGTTCTTAAGCAGCACCATCTGTTCGCGCGCCGCCTGCAGAGCGAGGTCGCGGTGGGCCCGGCAGTCGACAACACTCATCGGTATCGACGTCCACTCCACAAGCGAGTCGGGATCAAAATCACCGAGACGGAAGCGCTCGGCAAGCAGACGCCTTACACACACATCGACAGCATCCTCGCCGAGATAACCTCTCTTCACGGCCTCGGGGAGATGCTTGTATACCGAGCCACACTCGACATCGGTACCGCTCATCACACCGAGTGCGGTAGCCGTGCGGGCGTCCTCCGCCACACCGTGACGTTTCGGAAGATAGAAATCATTGATGGCACCGCAGTCGCTCACCACCATTCCGTCAAATCCCCACTCGTCGCGGAGTATCTGTTGAAGCAGACGGTTGCTCCCGCAGCAAGCCTCGCCCTCGAAGCGCTGATAGGCACACATCACCTCTCTCACCCCGCCGTCGTGCACCAGACTTTCGAATGCCGGAAGATAAGTCTCCCACAGGTCGCGCGCCGGTAGATTCTCTATATTGAAATTATGGCGAGTCTTCTCAGGACCGCTGTGTACAGCGAAATGCTTTGCGCAGGCAAGCAGCTTGATATACTTCCGGGATGTGTCGCCCTGCAGGGCCTGCACTACGCGTGTACCCATACGCCCGTTCATATAAGGGTCTTCGCCATAGCTCTCCTGGCCGCGGCCCCACCGGGGGTCACGGAAGATATTCACTGTCGGTGTCCAGAAACTCAGACACTTGTACTTGCCCATCTGCCCGCGGCGACGCGCTTCGGTGTTTTTAGCTCGGGCTTCGTCGCTCACCGCCGTAAACACACGGTCAATCATCTCATCATCAAACGAGGCCGCCATGCCGATACACGACGGAAACACCGTGGCAAGCCCGTTGCGCCCGACACCGTGCAGAGCCTCGCTCCACCAGTCGAACGCAGGGATACCAAGGCGCTCAATAGCCGGCGAACTGTTCATCATCAGACGGGCTTTCTCATCTATGGTAAGACGTCCGCAGAGGTCGGCGGCACGCTCCTCCGGGCTGAGTGACGCATCGAGATAAGGTGCTCGCTGGGCATGCCCTGACATTACCGACCCGACAGCCGCAAGCATGATTATAATTCGTGGTAGTCTCATAAGGTTAAGTATATTTGCTTTCTATGTTTTTGTGCGAAGATAAATCGTATATCGCTCTTTAAAGCGCACTTATTATCGCAAAAAGCCCCGAGCCGACTGCGATGGCGCAAATTTGTCGGAAAGGGTGTATTTTTTGACTTTTCAGCTGATTCGCGGGCCCGGAGTATTCCTCCGCTTCAATCTTTAGCATAATTTTGTCTGCGAAGTCATTTGTGCAAATAACCATAGGCAGATTTTTATCTCATAATCCAATATCCGTTAAGGGTGCCGGAAAGATATTGCTCCGGCATTCATAACCTTAAAATCAACCATCATTCATGTTTAAAAAATTTAATTCAGCCCTGACCCTGTCGGCCATAATGGCGATAGGAGGACTCTCGGCCACTGCAGCTTCGGGCGACCCAGTGTCAATCCCGACACCGGCCGGAACATTCATCGACTGGAACAACTGCGACTTCAACGGCACGTCCGGCAAAGTCGAGAACAACGGCGACAACATCGGCTCCACCGGTGAAAACACAAATGTCACTTTCAACCTCGTCAGCGAGGAGGAAAGCAGCTATCAGTTCACCATCGCCACCGGGCACAAAGGCACAGCCTATATGGACATCTCCATATCCACAGCCGATTGCGACACTCTGTTCAAAGCAGTCCACAAGATGGAGAACACCGGCAGCTGGACACCATCCACGACCTCTAAATTCTACACTCCGGCACTCCCCGCCGGCAGTTACATCCTCACCCTCAAGGCCCGCGACCTCGAAGGGAGCAACTATGCCGGCAACTGGGGCAAGCTCGCGCTCTACAATGACTTCGCCGACAACTCCGAGCACATCCCCGGCACTGTGACAATCGCAAAATCCGACCTCATCGGCGGAGCACGCAACGAAGGCCAAAATATCGGATACGTAAAGGACGGCTGCGGCACTTCCAACGAAATCACTGTCGATCAGGCCGGTGTATACGCCATGACCCTCCCGGTGTCGCGCTATGGCGACGGCGTGCTCAATGTCACTGTCACCGACCAGAACAATGGCGTAGAGGCTGAGACCAACTGGACCCTCCCCGCCGAATCGTCTAACTACACAGAGCATGTAATAAACCTCGAGGGCGAACTGACCACAGGCCGCAAAGTGCTCAAACTCGTGTTCAATGCCAATCACGGTGGCTTCATCGCCAACTACAAGGATATGGTGCTCGAGAAAATTGCCGACCACTGCGCCACATTCCGCGGCGTGGCAATCGACGGTCAGGATGTGACCGCCGGTGAGGGATACGACTGGAACTGCAACCTTCCGCTCGACTTCGCCGCCACAACCACCGTCAAGACCAACGCCAATGCCAACGCAATCATTACCGCGACAGCTGTCGACGGAGATGGCAATGCCGTGGCAGTGACCGACAACGGCGACGGCACATACACACTCCCCACCCCCGAGGGAA
>ERZ778497.1641-NODE-1641-length-13743-cov-6.698860_pt1 | contig 13743 bp, 7 predicted proteins | sample MGYA00509938_ERZ778497 | MGnify/ENA primary metagenome ERZ778497 (study PRJEB29527, sample SAMN07138969) | mouse gut metagenome | material: feces | host: mouse | place: China:Nanjing | collected 2016-01-25 ... | reverse complement strand
CCCCAACTGTTGACACATCCGAGTCCCATCTGAGCGTAATCGACAAGCACGTTGGTCACGTCATCGCGGTCAATCTCGCCCCAGTGGCTGTTGGGCTTTTCAGGACCGCCGTCAAGGGTCTCGATGGTGTAGTGCAGGGCCGACGCGGAGAACGGGCGGTCGGATGTAAATTCCAGTCCGGAGCCTGAGGCGTCGAGCACGGCCCATGTGCGCAGGTCGGTGCGTGTGCCTGTCTCCTGCGGGCGGATGTAGGGATAAGCCTGCGAGTCGACGCTCTGTGTGTAGCGGCCGAGGTCGGAGGCTTGCTGACGGTCGGAATAGCTTTCGCCCGGGCCGCGTCCGTAGTAATCGACACGCTCAAAAGAGGCCGGCATCGGTATCTGCATGCCGAAGCGGAACATGTCGGAGGCTTTGGCTCCCTGCTCGGGTGTCATAGTCTCGACCACCTTGACGGCACCGTTGCCGTCGACAGTATAGGTGATTGAGAGTGTGGCGGGGATATTGCGCATGCGGTAGTCGGCCTTGACTATAGCTTTGCCGTCAAGCTCCTCGCTGTCGATGGAGGCGAGAGTCAGACCGGGGTTGAGCCAGGCGCGATATTTTTTCTGCAGACCTGCGCCATAGTCGTTATCGGTCGGAGCGCGCCAGAAGTTGGGGGTAATCTCGCTACCGTCCTTGAGCATCGGTTGTCCGTCGACGTCATAGCGCGATATATAGCCGTCCATCTCGCTGAAGGAGATAGAGAACTGAGGCCCGGTGACGGTGATAAATCCCGCTTTGCGTTCTACGGAAGTCACGGGCGCGTCAGAGAGCGAAGCCATCCTGACAGTCGCGGGTGAGAGGCGCAGTTGCTCGCGGGCCACGGTGGTGCCTGCGTCGAGCAGCGGAGCGGCCTGTTTGAGACGATAGTCAACGTTGAGCAGCCATTCGCCATCGCCTTCGGTCGGCCCGTAGGGCACGGCTATGACAGCGCGTTGCTGCGGGCCTACATTGATGTCGGAAATATTGCCCGAGCGCACGGGGCGTCCGTCGCACAGAAGTGTCCACTGCATGGCCACGTCAGAGAGCGGGGTGAAGAAGCGTTCGTTATACACCTCCACCTTGCCGTCGGGCAGCAGGGTGGTGTGTATGTCCTGATAGACGCGCTGCACCTCATAGGCGTGGGGATTAGGCACTCGGTCGGGCGAGATGAGACCGTTGTCGCAGAAATTCTGGTCGGACGGGTCGGTGCTCTTGAAGTCGCCGCCGTAGGCATATATGGTCTTCCCTTCGGGAGTCGTCCAGCGTATCGACTGGTCAACGAAGTCCCAGATGAAGCCACCCTGATATTTGGGATATTTGCGTATAATGTCCCAATATTCCTTAAATCCGCCCTGGGAGTTACCCATTGCGTGGGCATACTCACACTGTATCAGCGGTTTGGTGCAGGAGGGATTGGACGAGTATTTCTCGCATGCGTCATAGGGATAATACATGGGACAGAATATATCGGTCATGCCTTGCAAGCCGGCCCGTTCATACTGCACGGGGCGTGTCGGGTCCATCTCCTTGACGAGCTTGTAGGCCTCTTCAAAGTTGGGCCCATAGCCGGCCTCGTTGCCGAGCGACCAGATGATGACCGAGGGATGATTGCGGTTGGCAGCCACATTGCGGGCGTTGCGCTCAAGTGTGGGGATACGGAAGGCCGGATGTTTGGCAAGAGTCTTGTCCTCATAGCCCATGCCGTGCGACTCGATATTTGCCTCGGCCACCAGATAGATGCCATAGCGGTCGCAGAGGTCATACCAGCGCGGGTCGTCGGGATAGTGGCTGGTGCGCACGGCGTTGATGTTGAGTTCCTTCATACGGCGTATGTCCTGAATCATACGTTCCACCGACACCACATATCCGCCGTCGGGGTCAAGCTCGTGGCGGTCGGCACCCTTGATGAGAATGGGCAGACCGTTGACAAGCAGTTGACCGTCCTTGATTTCGACGTGGCGAAAACCGACATTGATACTTATCACCTCAGGCTCACCCTTGCGCGGAGTGAAAGTGGAGGTGAGAGTGTAGAGAGCCGGCGACTCGGCCGACCAAGCCTCCGCGTCCGGCACCTCAATGGTCATTGAGGCCTTGCCTTTGCTCACTTTGGGCGACCCCTGGCCCACCACCTTGCCGTCGGGCGCGGTGAGGGTGACATCGATGCGTCCGTTGCCTTTCACGTCGGCTTCATAGGTGAGCAGACCGTCGCGATAGCCGTTGACCAGGTCGGCATTGACACGCAGGTCGGCTATGCGGTTTTTCTCGCGCGCGTACATATAATTTTCGCGCGCGAGACCGCTGAGGCGGAAGAAGTCCTGATCCTCGAGATAAGTGCCGTCACACCAGCGGTCAATCTGGAGCGTAATCACATTGTCGCGTCCCGGTATAATATAAGGTGTAAGGTCATACTCCTGCGCGAGTTTGCTATCCTCGCCATAACCCACCTTTCGTCCGTTGACCCACACGGTGAGATTGGACGTCGCCGAGCCGAAGTGAGCTATTATATCCTTGCCCTTCCAGTCGGCCGGCACGGTGATATGGCGGCGATATGTGCCCACGGCATTCTCCTTGTCGGGCGTGACGGGAGGATTGTTTGCAAAATTTCCGCGCCAGGGATAGCCGACATTAAGATACATAGGCTCACCGTAGCCGCTGAGTTCCCACATGCCGGGCACCTGTATGAATCCCCACGACGAGTCGTCATAGCCTGTAGCGGCCACCTCCTCGCTGGGACGGCCGGTGCGGTCGGGTGAGAAATGGAAACGCCAGGTGCCGTCGAGCGGCAGATAGTTGGCCGAGAGAGTCTTGTCGCCCTGCTCGCCCGCACGATAGGCAAAAAACGATGCGTGCATGGGCAGACGGTTGATTTCATTGACCTCGGGGTCGGTCCAGGCGGGGACAGCCCCCTGCGCCATGCCGGCAGCCGTAAGCAGCGCGGCCGTGATGAGATGTCGAGTCATGGTAAGGTTTATGCGGATTGATAATAATTGGTAATAAATAGTGTAAATATACACATATAGACGCATTCCACACGCCCGACACCCAATTAAAGAATGTTAAAAGTGTAATTCCCCGGCCAATATGAACAGCAGAGGATAAATATCCTTGAGCAATTCGCGCAGACGGGTCTTGGCCCGCTGACGTATCACCTTGACCGTATTGACGCTTATGCCGAGAGCCTCGGCTATCTCCTCGCTTTTCATCTTGTCGATATAAGCCATGCGGAACACCTGGCGATAGCGGGGAGGCAACGAGTCGATGGCCTCGTGGATCATGCGTATTATCTCGGCCTGTACTATAGCGTTGTCGCAGTCATCGGCTGCTGGAGTGCTCTCCGAGTCCACCTCGCCGAGCCCTACAGTGCGGCCCTGCTTCTGGAGATGGTTGATACACCGGTTGCGCACCGCTATATATATGTATTGACGGAAATGCAGCTCCGACTCAAAGCTTACCTGCGACGTTATAGCCTTGACAAAAACCTCCTGCACGAAATCCTCGCACAAGCTCTCGTCATGAACTATATTCATTGCGAAATAACACAAAGACTGATAATATTTCCGGAAATATTTCTCCATATTTTAGCCGAAGCAACTGTCAAAAGTAAAAAATATCTTGTATAACGGCAAACTTTTGGTAGAATATTTAGCGAATATATCGTAATAAGGAATAAAAATAAAAAAATTTATATATTTTAGTAATACTTTTGGTTAATAAACATGTATTAGCATTAGAAGCATTAAGCAATGGAAGATCCGATAAAATTATCCGACCGCCTCTTTGAGCGACTGACCCGGAGCCACGACACCCTTGGACGTCCGTCGGCACCTGACGCCGACGTCGACGTCGACGGCCTCGACCCCGCGTTGCAGGCCTTTGTGCGCGACCTCCGCGACAAAGACTACGTCGACCGTCAGCTCAAGGCGATGGACCGCTTTGACGTGGATGCCGCATGGCGGACTGTCGGTGAACAGATTGATAGCAAGGGCATTATCCCACCCTATGAGTCAATCCGCTCACACCGCCGCCCCCACATCGGCGGCTGGCACAGATGGGTGTCGATAGCGGCTGTGATAGCAATCCTGGCCGGCATAGGAGTCTGGCATCACGAGTCGAAGATGGACATCCGCCACCCTCAGGTAAGCCCCGAGATAACCGCCGCTATCGAGCAGAGCGAGCAGAGAGGACTCACAGGGGCCATAATCGAAAAAAAACAATATTCCGTCCGCACCGCCGACGCCCGTAAGCCCGCCGCCAGCCCGCCGGGGCAGAACAATGACGCCGGCACCGACAACACCGTGGCCGACATGCTTCAGGCAATCAAAGTCACCACCTATCACGACAAAGAGTTCTGGCTCACACTCCCCGACGGCTCGCTCATACACCTCGGCCGCGACACACGCATCGTCTATCCCGAACGCTTCGACATCGACAGCCGCGACGTATATCTCGAAGGCGAAGCCTACTTCATCATCGCCCGCAATCCCGCCTGCCGCTTCGTGGTCCACACCCCCGTAGCCACCACCACAGTCTACGGCACCGAATTTAACGTCTCGGCCCGCAGCGACACCCTCTGCTCCGTAGTGCTCGTCAAAGGCAGCGTAGGAGTCACCTCCTGGTCGGGCAACGAGCAGATGCTCTCCATCGGAGAGCAAGCCGACATCAGCGACGCCGGCGACATCTCGGTGAGCGAAGTCGACCTCACCCCCTACGAAGCATGGAACACCGGCCGGGTCGACTTTACCGGCTGGCCCCTGCGGCGGGTCATGGACGTCATAGCCCGATGGTATGGCATGACAGTCATTTATGACAGCGACGACTACTCGCAGATAGAAATAACGGGCAGCTTCAACAAATACGACACCCTCGGCCCGACACTCGAAGCTCTCTCGACCATTACAGATCTTACCATACGGCAACAGGGAAATACCATCAACATATCCGCACCTTAAATTTCTGACATAGAGTACTTAGAAATTATCAATCATTATTTTTTATAAACCAATCATTTATTAAACGCAATTGCATGAGAAAGTTAATAGCATTAATGCTTAGCGTAGCCGTGACATTGTTCAGCTACGCAGCTATGGCTGCCTCGTCGCCCGACACACAAGTCACGCTCGACTGCGTAAACCAGTCGGCCGACAAAGTGCTGAAGGAAATCGAAAAACAGTCGGGGCTCAACATCGTCTACAAGAGCGAGACGGCTGCCAAATGGCCCGCAATCACCATCCGCACCACCGGCACCGCCGGGCAGGTCATCAAGGAAGTGGCCGCAAAACTTGGTGAAAGCTACAAGATTAACAACAACATCGTGACCATCGGCGGCGACACCCGCGAGCCGGCCACAAGCATCATCAATGGCGTGGTTATGGACTCGGAGGGCGAACCCCTCGCCGGAGCATCCGTATGGTTTAAAGACTCGCCCAAGACCGCCACAGCTACCGACCTCAACGGTATGTTCACAATCTCGGCCAAAGGCAAGAAAAATCCCACACTCGTCTTCTCCTTTATCGGCATGAAGCGCGCCGAAGTCAAATGGAGCGGCAAGCCCATGACCGTCTATCTCGACGACGACACCAACGTGCTCGGCGACGTCGTTGTCACCGGCTATCAGGTCATCGACAAGCGCGCATCCACCAGTGCCATCACCTCCATCAAGGCCGAAGACATCATCCGTCCCGACGCTATCTCCATCGACCAGATGCTCGAGGGACAGGTGCCCGACCTCATGTTCATGTCCAACTCGGGCGAGGCCGGCGTAGCCCCCAAGATACGTATCCGAGGCACATCATCCATCATCGGTAACCGCGAGCCCCTCTGGGTAGTCGACGGTATCGTCGTCAACGACCCCGTGCCCATCTCGGCCGAAGACCTCAACGACCCCGACTACGTCAACCGTATCGGTAACGCCATCGCGGGCCTCAACCCCCAGGACATCGAGCGTCTCGACATCCTCAAGGACGCCTCGGCCACAGCTCTCTACGGCACCAAGGCCGCCAACGGCGTAATCGTAATCACCACCAAGCGCGGCCGCGAAGGCAAACCCCAGATACGCTACAACAACACCTTCACCTTCAAGCGTCGCCCCCGATATACCGACAAGGATGTCGACGTCATGAACTCAAAGGAGCGCATTCAACTCTCTCGCGAACTTTTTGCTGACAGATACCAGTATAACTTTCGTTCGGCAATGGTAGGTTACGAAGGACTGATGTATCGTCTGTGGAATAAGGAAATCACACAAGAGCAGTTTGATAACGAGCTTGCTTATATCGAGACTGTCAATACCGACTGGTTTGACCTACTCACCCATGACAGCTTCTCGCAGCAGCACAACGCAAGTGTCTCGGGTGGCGGCGAGCGCGGCACCTATTACGCCTCACTCGGCTATACCGACAATGATGATGTAATCAATAACACTACCAATCGCCGTTACAGCGCGATGGTCAATCTTGATGTCAACTTCTCCAAATGGTTTTCAGCATCATTCGGCATCAACGGTAATGTCAATGAACGCAAATACAACCAGGAGAGCATCAACCCTGTCAACTATGCCTATTCGTCAAGCCGTGCTATCCCGGCCTATACTCCGCTCGGGCAGCCTTATTATTACAAAAAGCTGCAAAACACCTCGGGGTATGGATTTAACTTCAATATACTCAACGAGCTCGAAAACAGTTATAACCATCAGGACCAGTCGTCGTTCACTTTCAACACCAACCTTAAATTCCGTTTCACCGACTGGTTGCGCGCATATGCCATATTGTCATACACCCGCAGCAACACAGATATGGAAAACTACTGGGGTGAGCGTACATGGTATGCGTCAGAGTTGCGTAATAGTGAATATGGAGCTGAACCGTCATCCAACAGTGTTATGCCTCAGGGTGGACAGCTTACCACTAACCATGTTAAAAACACCAGTTGGACAGCCCGTCTGCAACTCGACGCCAACAAGTATTTCGGAGAGGACGAGATACACAACATCAGCGGCGGTCTCGGTTTTGAAGCTCAGTCATCCAATTATAAGGGTTACAACCGCACCGACCGTGGTTACTATCCCGATCGCGGCATGACTTTCGTGTCGGGTATCGATCTGGAAAAGTATCCCGACTACATGGCCTGGATTTCCAATAATGTCCCCTCGCTGTCTGACGGAAAGACCAATATGGTGTCGGCCTATGCCACTGCAAGCTACAGTTGGCGTCGCATGGTATTTCTTAACGCCAACGCACGTATCGACGGCTCCAACAACTTCGGTGACCGTTCCAATGACAAGTTGCTCCCCATATGGTCTGTATCGGCTTCGTTTGACCCCGCACAGCTTGGCTTTATCAAGCAGCAGACATGGCTCGACCGTTTCATTCTCAAGGCCTCCTATGGTTTCCAAGGTAATATGCTCAGCAGCCAGTCGCCTGTGATGATTATCCAGAAGGGCCCGATGGACAGCTATTTCGGTGAGTTCACCTCCACAGTGAGCCGCAATCCCAACCCCGATCTCAAGTGGGAGAAGACCACAAGTGTCAACTTTGGCATCGACCTTGCCTTCCTCAACAACCGTCTCGAAGTCGAGGGCGACCTCTACTTCAAGCGTACCAAAGACGCCTTCATGACTAAGAGTATCTCGACGGTCAACGGCTATAGTTCATACGTGGTGAACGGAGGCAATATATCCAATGACGGTTACAGCATCTCTGTTACAGGACGTCCCATCCAGACTCACGACTGGCAGTGGAGTATCTCAGGTTCATTCTCTCGTGTAATCAACTCTATGGAGACCCTCCCCGCAGGTGAATCCTACGAATTGGCCGACTTCCTCAACGGTAACGCTGTGGTCAAGGGACAGCCTGTGGGCACATTCTATTCCTATCGTTTCCTCGGCCTCAGTCCTGTTGACGGCGGACCCATGTTTGACGACTGGTATGATCATATGCAGGATCTCGTAGGACTTAGCAAGTATGACACATATACCAATGTGCTTGTCGCTACCGGTTCACGCGAGCCTTACATGTCGGGTAGCTTCAGCACCCGTCTCCGCTGGAAGCGTCTCTATTTCACCGCTTCGTTCAATTATAGTCTCGGTGCCAAGACTCGACTTTTCGGCATGTATAGCGCGGGAGGTACTGCTGATGGTGCGACAATCGCTACCGCCGGTGAAATACGCCCCGAACTCAATCTTAGCCGCGATTATCTTTACCGCTGGCTCAATCCCGGCGACGAGGCTTACACCAATATTCCCGCAATCATTGCCCATGGCCATTCAAGCTACTTCAAGTATGCCAATCACTGGTCGACCGGTGGCGGCTCCAATGAAGGAAAGGCTGACAACATCCAGATATTGGCCGACAACTACTGGGACATGTATGATTACAGCGATGCGCGTGTGGTCAGTGCCGATTATCTCAATCTCGCTACCATCAATCTCTCCTATGAGATACCCGAACAATGGGTGGCTCGTTTCGGACTTTCGCGTCTCGAGATTCATGCAGCCGGCAATAATCTCCACACCTGGTGTGATAAGAAGCTCAAAGGGCAGACCCCCACACAGGGCGGATTTACCACAATCCAGCTTTCCAACCGTCCGAGCTATTCGTTTGGTCTCAATGTCACATTTTAAATCCTGACCGAAACAATGAAAATATTTAAGAAAACTATCATATATACAGCCTCGGCTCTTATGCTCGGGCTCACATCCTGTTCCGACTTCATTACAGAATATTCCCAGGATCTCGCCAAGGTAGAAGGATGGCAGGACCTTGATGAAGTGCTTCTCGGCAGTGGCTATCTTCAGCCAAAAGGTATGTCGGCAAGCGGACGTGCCGGAGATGACATAGACTGCCTCCACTTTATGGGCGATGAACTTATACAGTCTCAGCTTAATAAAGAGGATACCCACGGCTATATTCAATCTATGTATTCATACTATACATGGCAGCAGGAGATTGGTTATAACGAACTCTACAAATACGTGGGAGGCGATGACGCTTATTGGAATAAGATATACTCCAGGATAAATGTCTGCAATATGGTCGCCTATCTTATTGACGAGCAGCCGGAGTATTCCGATGATGATGTGGCCAATAAACGCCGTATCAAGGGTGAGGCATTTTTCCTGCGCGGAGCATATTACTTCCTCCTTGCAAATATGTATGCCCAGCCTTACGATCCCGCCACTGCCGCATCCACTCCGGGTGTGCCTGTGAAGAACAGTGAGATTATCGAAGACAAGGAGTATAGCCGTGGTTCGCTTGCACAGACCTATGAGAGTATTCTGGATGATCTGTCTCATGCTGAGGAGTTGCTTCTTAATGCTCCGGTCAAGACTCTCCACCGTGCCACATATCCTGCCGTGCTTCTGCTTAAGAGCCGTGTTTACCTCTATATGCAGGACTGGAAAAATGCTGCTCTCTACGCTTCCAAGGTGCTTGACTGCAACAGCCGTCTCCTCGAGCTCCGAGGCAAGCGTCCCGGTGACGATTGTGTGTATCTTTCTTCGCCCGAGACTCTTTTTTCTATGGGTGGTTACGCCATAGCGGCTGAATTTAGTGACGGATATGGTTTTTGGGGGCCTTATAGCCCTGCATATCTTGTCTCGGACGATATGGTAAATTTATATGCCCATGATGACTTGCGCGGTACTTTGTATATAGGCAAATCAGAGGAGTTGGGTATCGGTCCCGTCTTTATCAAACGTAACGGTCAGTACAGCAAGAGGAGTACTACATCCGATGTATCGAGCACGTTCCTACTTCGCACCCCCGAGGCTTATCTGACCCTTGCCGAAGCTTCTGCTTTTGACGGCAATGAGACTCTTGCCCGCAGCACTATGGAATCATTCATGCGCACACGCTATTCTTCGCCTGTGACTGTCGACCAGACAGGAAACGACCTTATCGACCTGATACGCGAGGAGCGTGCTCGCGAGTTTATTCTTGAGGGACACCGTTGGTTTGACTTGCGTCGTTACACCGTTTGCCAGCCATATCCTTGGTCAAAGATCATAGAGCATGGACATTGTTACTTTGACTATAGTGATATAGATCATATAGAAGTGTTCCAGCTTGAGAAGAATGATGCCGCCTACACTCTGCCCATACCGCGTCCGGTTAGAGAATTTCAGGCTTCGCTCGGCAACAATCCGCGCCCGGTGCGAAAACTCATACGTACCGAAGAGCCCGATATGGACGACTATGAAGAAAACGAGATGACTGGGACTGGTGATATTTTATAAATAACAAGTTAAATACAGAATATAATGAAGAAAACTATCATATACGGACTTCTTGCAGTCATTGGTCTGTCAAGCGTGGCCTGCTCCGATGACGAGGAACTGCTTGAGCCTACCCGCATAGAAGATAATCACTATCGCGTGTCAGATGACGAGACCGGTCCCGAGGCCGATTTACGCAGGGAATTTTATGACAAGACTAAGGTCTATCTGCTTTTCTCCAATATTTTGCGTCGTACTTATGTCGGCAAGGATGCTTTCGGTGATGACGTGTGGCATGACGAGACAATTGATTTCAACTACAACATCACCAACTATGGCGTCTCTCTATATGATTTTGAGTTCTTTGATACAGATGAGGAGAAAATAGCCGCGGCCGAGATTGTCGAGAAGTGTATTCTCGACCATTTCTCAGAGCCACTGCGTCCGTTCTCGGTGCTTGCTGCCAAAAAACTGCTGTACGCCAAATATGATTATCAGAAACTTCGGCCGGCCGGCACGTTTGCCAATATGAGTTGTCGGGCTATAAATGTAGGTGATGTCATGGACATGTCGATTGAAGAGGCCGATGATTTCTATAAGAGTGTGCGCAAGACCATGTTGTTGTCAATGATTAGTTATCGAGACGATGCCTTTGAGGAATACCGCGAATTGGCCGGCCAGTATGCCGGAACAAGAGTGACAGATGTCATTCCCGACTGGGATGGCACTGACGAGACACTCCTTTATGAGTATGGTTTCCTGCAGGTGAATTTTTCATGGAATCCTCCTCAGTATGATACATTCTGCGACATGCAGTATGATTTTGAATACGACTTCTATCCTATGGTCATGGATTATTCACCTGAGGAAGTGGAGGAGATGTATGGCGACTATCCTATGATTATTCAGAAATACAATGCTGTGCGTAATGGCATTATGAGCCTCGGATATGTGTTTTGATTACATTCCCAATTTAACTAAGATTCGATTATGAAGAAAATATTATATCTGATTATAGCTTTGCTGCCTGTGGCTTTTGCCTCATGCAGTGATGACAATGACAAGGTGACCGCCCCCACAGCATCCGGCACTATGACCGACGATGAAGGCAACGAGTATGGCTGGGTGCGCATCGGCAATCTTGACTGGACCACATCTAACGCGCGTAATGGTGTGCCAATGTATGAATACACGTTTTTTGATGAGCAGCGGTGGACTACACCGCTTGAAGGTCAAGAGGATTATGTAATTAATGAGTATATGCCGGTTTACGGCAATCTGCTCACCTGGGAGGATGCTATGGCTTGTGTGCCTGACGGATGGAGAATACCTACCGATGAGGACTGGAAAAATCTTGAACGTGCACTTGGTTCTGACGATGTTGACACCTATGGTCTCAGAGGTAATGTGGGTGAGGCGTTGATGGCCAAAGACTCCGGCTCTCGGCTTGGACTGCTCCTGGGCGGATGCATGATCGGAGTCAGGTCATTCGGATGGATCGATAAGGACCTCGATAGAATAAAAGAGTATGGCTACTATTGGACATCCACAGTCGGTGAAAACAAGAGCGGCAAAGAGACTGCTTATTACCGCAAAGTGATATTCGGCAACAACGGTGTGCAGCGCAGTGCGATCGAGCAAGGCTCGCTTCTTAATGTCCGTTGGTGTCGTGATGCAAAGACAGATTGATAAATTTTTGGTTTAGATGTAAGGACATAAGTCGTGCGCGTATGCGATATACTCGTGGCTTATGTCCTTATTTTCAACGATAGTGTTTATTCCATAATTATAAAATTTATGAAATATTGTATTAAACCGCTGACACTTGCCCTCACTGCAGTCTGTGGCTTGTCGGCAATGGCCGCTGACCGCTTTGTCATTAGCGGCTCCATACCCGGAGTCAATGATTCCATACGAGTGGTGTTGATGAATGTCGAGCGAGAGAAAGCTGAAAAAATCGCCGAGACGGTCAGCACCGACGGCTCGTTTAGAATTACAGGGACAGTAAAGATGCCGACTCTTTGCAGATTGTCGGTATATCGCAAAAGCAATTTCCCTGTGACACAACCTCGCCTTATGGTCGAGAATACCGACATGAAAGTGCACTTCACACAGCCTCTCGACAGCGTCGGTTCTTCATATGTACCCGAGACCATGGTCGAGGTTCAGGGCGGTGACGCTGCTCGTCAGTTTGCCGAATATATCGGTGCTTGCTCTGAGGCCGAAAATGCGGCTATAAATGCCGAATACCGTCATGCTGAGAAGTATTTCGAAACCAATGATAACCCCGACACAATGGCTGTCTACAAGGCCAGGGTAGATGAGACCGCTGCCCGACTGAGCCGCATGAAACGCGGGTTTATCACAGAGCATCCCGACTATCACATCTCGTCAGTGCTCGTGTTCAAAGAGATGATGAAGACATTTGTCTATCACGAGGACGAGCTTGTTGCTATGGTCGAGAGCGTAAAGGCTTGTCCCAACACAGCTCGTATCAATCTCAACAGCCGCGCGCTCGACTGGAGCAGAAATTATTGTCTCGGACGCGTCTACTCTGACTTTGCCCTCACTGACGACCGGGGGGCCGTGAAGCATCTCGCCGACTATGTGGAGTCAGGAAAATATACGTTTATAGACTTCTGGGCCTCGTGGTGTGGCCCGTGTCGCGACGCCATACCCCACGTACGTAAAATTCGCGAGCTATATGCCGACAGGATGAACGTCTACAGTATTTCGTGTGACGAGAGTGAGCCGGCATGGCGTAAGGCTATGGAGAAGGAAAAGATGGAGTGGACCCAGTTGCGTCTGACTCAGGACCAGCTCGGAGCCGTAGGTCGGCACTATCTTCTTTCGGCTATCCCCCGCCTGATACTCCTCGATCCGCAGGGGCGTATAGTATGCTCGACCAATCTCCCTGCCGAGATTGACAAATATCTTGAAGAAAATCTGAAATAATCTAAAATAAATCGAATAATCATGACAAAAACAGTATTATTGACTTTGGGTTGCGCTATGACGGCCCTCTCGGCATTTGCGCAGGACGGCTTCACCATCACAGGTAAATTCCCCGGACTCAAAGCCGGCTCCAAGGTCGAGCTGGTCAACGCTGACGGCCGTGAGCAGAAGAATTGGTATAAGATTGACGGTGCCGTGGAGCGAGACGGTGAGTTTGTTATCAAAGGCTCTGTGGAGATGCCCATGCTTTGTGAGGTGCGCATCTCTCCGCTTGATGGCTCGGCGGTCGATGGTGTGAATGACAGACTCTTTCCAATCATGGTCGAGAACGTGGCTATCGAGACCTCGGCCGCACATATCGACAGCGTACCCCCCAGCTTTTATTTCGGCACTTCAGGCTTGTATCAACTGAAGAATGTCACCGTCAAGGGCGGTGAGGCTCAGAAGGAGTATGAGCAGTATCAGGCGGCGATGTTCCCCTATGACATAGCGGCCCGACAAGCCCACTACAATCTTTATATAGATGAAAACCGCGACAAAAGCGACGAGGGCAAGGC
>ERZ778497.1636-NODE-1636-length-13758-cov-5.655039_pt1 | contig 13758 bp, 18 predicted proteins | sample MGYA00509938_ERZ778497 | MGnify/ENA primary metagenome ERZ778497 (study PRJEB29527, sample SAMN07138969) | mouse gut metagenome | material: feces | host: mouse | place: China:Nanjing | collected 2016-01-25 ... | reverse complement strand
GGCAGCCAGAAGAAAAGGAGTCCGGTTCGGCCGGACGAAAAAGGAGCTTTCGGATAATTTTGATACAGCCTTTGCCGGATGGCTGTCCGGAGAACTGTCCTGCCGGAAGGCGGCAAAACTGTGCGGCATGCCTGTCTCATTCTTCTGCCGCAGGGGTAAGGAAAAAAGGGGGAATGATGAGATGGAGGAGATGAACTGAAAAGTGTACTTTGACAAAATAATAGTTGAAAAATCATGAAAGAACACCAAAAAACAGTGAAATGGATCATATATGTATCAGTTTTTGCAATATATAAAAATAAAGACAGTAGAATTGATGTTTGAAATGATGATGAACCAACATATTTTCATTGACAGTAATTTGTTTTCATGGTTTGCCGACAATTTTATATTTATATCAACATAATCTATTAACATATGATCTGCTGACACTGGCGGTTATCAAACTGGGAGATAAGGTGTATAATGGGAAAAAAGAGGACGAAGGATATGAACTCCTGCGTTTTCTGAATACGATTATGTATCCGCACAAAGAAGACTTTATGGATACGGTTTCCGAATATTTTGATTTTTTCATGATGAAGAGCTGTGGAAGGAAGTAACACATGTGAGCGGGCCGGGAGAGTGTATATTCAAGGATGGACTGGAAGAGGGTGCACAAAAAGGTCGGACAGAAGGAAGGCCGTGCACAGGAAAGAGCGGAAGCAGTGCTTGAATTACTGGAAGAGTACGATGCCGGATGAGCTGCGAAAAAAGATCAGCTCAGAAGTAAATCTGGAACTTTTGCGCAGATGGCATAAAATTGCGGCAAAGAGCACATCCATAGAAGAATTTCAGAAGAACACAGTTTAACAGAACCTGACCTGAGGCAGGGAAGGGAAGAAACACAGATCCTGATATAAGTATGAAGCGTGAACAGCACCATACTTGTATCAGGATTTTTAATATAAAGAGACTACAGAAGGGAGATTACATAGATGGAATTTCAATTGATGGCATCCATGATGTGCACCGATTACGGGAATCTGGAGCAAGAGGGAAGGGAGCTGGAAGCGGGCGGGATCAATTCGTTCCAATCAGGGTCTGCACATGATGAAAAATAAAATAGAGGACAATGGAAAGATTATGGTGTATAATGGACAGGAAAGATCCCTGAGGTGACCAGAAGAGGCAAAAAGGAGAATCGAGCGATGCGTACCCGAATCTACGCCATGAATACGGACGGAAAGGACTATACGGACGAATGCTATGCTCCGTATCTGACCAGATCACGAAAGGACGAATCACTGAAAAGGCAAAAGCCCCGGGACCGGCAGCTTTATCTGGCAGCAGAGGTGCTGCTGAACAGGGCTCTGGAGCTGTCGGATGCGGGTATGGCAATTCCGGCCGTATACAGCAGGAATGCGTATGGAAAGCCGTATCTGCCTCTGCATACGGGGATTCATATCAACTGGTCTCATTCCGGAACCTGGGTGATCTGCGTCCTGTCAGACCGTGAGGTGGGAATTGATCTGCAGATGACCGGACAGGAGCCGAAGGAAGCGCTGGTTCGCCGCATCCTGCAGCCGGAGGAGCTGTCTTTTTACAGACAGGCGCCAGTACAGCAGAAGAAAGGGCTTTTTTATCAATATTGGACAATAAAGGAAAGTTTTCTGAAAGCAGCCGGTACCGGTTTTCATATGCCGCTGGATACCTTTTATGTATGTATGAAAGGAGTAGTTCCCGAAATTGTACAGCGGTCAGGAGAGGTTCCGTATGTCTGTCAACTGCTGGAATTTGCGGATGCGGATTATACAGCGGCGCTGTGTTTAAAGGGAAACAGGCCGGTCCATGCAGACGAGGCCAGGGTAGAATATCTGTGACATATCCGGGACGGGAAAGCTGCGCAGACAAAGACTGGTGTCTTTTGTACAGAATCAGAAAGGAGCATGTGAAAGAATGACAGAGGCAGTGGATGCATTAAAAAAATGGGTGAACGAAAGCGATAACATTGTATTTTTCGGCGGCGCAGGTGTCTCAACAGAGAGCGGCATTCCGGATTTTCGGAGTGTGGACGGGCTGTATCATCAGCAGTATGACTATCCGCCGGAGACGATTTTAAGCCATACTTTTTACCGTAAAAAGACAGAGGAGTTCTACCGCTTCTATCGTGCGAAAATGCTGGCGCTGGATGCAAAGCCCAATGCGGCGCATAAAAAGCTTGCCCAGTGGGAGCAGGAAGGAAAGCTCCGCGCCGTTGTGACCCAGAATATTGACGGGCTTCATCAGGCAGCAGGCAGCAGGACGGTCTATGAACTTCATGGATCCGTACACCGGAATTACTGCGAGAAATGTAGAGCTTTCTATGACGCAGAGTATATTCTGCAGGCGGCAGGCGTACCGGTCTGTGAAAAATGCGGAGGTACGATCAAGCCGGATGTGGTCCTGTATGAAGAGGGACTGGATACAGCGACCGTGCAGGGCGCCATTCGTGCCATCAGCCATGCGGATATCCTGATCATCGGCGGGACGTCTCTGACGGTTTATCCGGCGGCAGGACTCATTGATTATTATAATGGAAAGAAGCTGGTGCTGATCAACAAGTCCGTGACCCCCATGGATTCCCGGGCGGATCTGCTTTTGCAGGGAAGTATTGGGGAGATTTTCAGCCGGTTGTAAGGGCTGTTTTCCGGACCGGATACCGGCGAACCGGCAATCTGACAGAGAGGTAACAGGAACAGGAGTCATAAATGGATTATCAGGTAGGAGATATTGTAAAACTGAAAAAGCCCCATCCCTGCGGAAGCCAGGAGTGGGAGATTCTGCGGGTCGGAGCGGATTTTCGTCTGAAGTGTGAAGGATGCGGCCATCAGGTCATGGTGACGAGGAAGCTGGTAGAAAAAAACGCCCGCGGACTGCGAAAAAAAGCTTGAAAATAAAGGAAAAATGTGCTATAGTTTTATCTTGTGATATATTATGGCTTCGTACATGGAGCATTCCTTGCGCATATCCCTGAATATGCGCCAGAGACCAAAAGGAGGTAAAGAGCATGAACAAATATGAACTGGCATTGATTGTGAGTGCAAAAATCGAAGATGACGAGAGAGCGGCTGCCGTAGAGAAGGCAAAAGAGATCATTACCCGTTTCGGCGGTGTTGTGACAGAAGTAGAAGACGGCGGCAAGAAGAGGCTCGCATATGAGATCCAGAAGATGAGAGAAGGATTTTACTATTTCATCCAGTTCGATGCACCGGCTACCTGTCCGGCAGAAGTAGAGAAACGCGTGCGTATTCTGGACAATGTCATCCGTTATCTGTGCGTTCGCAAAGATGCATAAGGAAAGCAGATTAAGAGGTGATTGTTAATGAATAGAGTAGTTTTGATGGGACGCCTTACCAGAGATCCGGAGATCCGTTATTCCAATGGTGAGAATGCACTGGCAATCGCAAGATTTACACTGGCGGTAGACCGCAGGTTTAATCGAAGAGATGATCAGACTGCAGATTTTATAACCTGTAAGGCTTTTGGGAAACAGGCAGAGTTTGCAGAGCGTTTTCTGCACCAGGGAATCAAAGTGGCTGCAAGCGGCAGAATTGAGACAGGAAGTTATACCAATCGTGACGGACAGAAGGTCTATACGACAGAGGTGATTCTGGACGAGATCGAGTTTGCAGAGAGCAAAGCGGCCAATGAAGCTGCCCGCGGCAGTATGGGCGGCGGCTATCAGTCTGCACCGGCGCCTGCGCCGATGCCTGGTCCGATGGGCGCGGCAGGAGACGGCTTTATGAATATCCCGGACGGGATTGATGAAGAATTGCCCTTCAATTAACAATCAGATTTGATACAGGAATGTGAAAAGGAGGAATCATCATGGCTTACACCAAAAATGAAAAAGGCGACGCTCCGAAGATGAGAAGAGGCGGGCGCAGAAGAAAAAAAGTTTGCGTATTCTGTGGAAAAGAGAACAATGAGATCGATTACAAAGATGTAAATAAATTAAAAAGATATGTTTCCGAGAGAGGCAAGATCCTTCCGAGAAGGATCACCGGAAACTGTGCAAAGCATCAGAGAGCTCTTACAGTAGCGATCAAGAGAGCAAGACACGTGGCTCTTATGCCCTACACAGCAGAATAAGAACAACTTTTTGGGCACCGCTTGCGCGGTGCTCTTTTTTTCCTTGTCCCGGGGAAGAGTTAATGGTATAATATTCAGGTAGGCATGAAAGCGAAATCAGGCTGCACTATGGTATAATTTCTGCATAGCAAGGAAATCCAACATGAAAAAGAATGTAAAACTCAACGGCCAGTTACGGCTCTATGTACGCTGGCCACTGTATTTGACGCTGCTTTTGATCGGCATGAATATATGGATTTATTTTATTTCTCATGAAGCAGGTATGGTCATGGCAGTTTTTGTGGCGGTTTATGCGGTCGCTGCCGGAATTTTGTATGTCAGCAACCAGCCGGTCCTTTATACGGAGCTGGTTTCCTTTGCCACGCATTACGGACAGATTCAGAAAAATCTGCTGAAAGAGCTGATTCTCCCATATGCCCTTCTGACAGAAGAAGGGAAAATCATCTGGATGAACCGGAGATTTATGGAGATCACCGGAAAGGGGCGGGAGTACAGCCGGAACATCAGCACGATCATTCCGGAGCTGTCCAGGAAGCTCCTTCCTGCAGGCGAGCAGTCTCATACTTCCATGGAATTCAGCTATGGAGAATCCGATTACCGCGCAGATATGAAGCTGATCCGTATGGACGAGGATATGAAGGGCGCCCATCTGACCAGCACGGTTGAATTTGAGGGCAGTCTGATCGCATTGTATCTGTTTGATATTACGGAGATCAATCATTATATCCGGGAAAATCAGGAGCAGCGTATGGCGGCAGGCCTTGTCTATATTGACAATTATGATGAGGCGCTGGAAGATGTGGAGGAAGTAAGAAGTCCTCTTCTGGTTGCGCTGATTGAACGTAAGATCAACAAGTATTTTAATGCATACGACGGAATTGTCCGGAAGCTGGAAAAGGACCGTTTTTTTGTCATCATGAAGGAAAAGGCGCTGGCGCAGATCCGGGAAAATAAATTTGATCTTCTGCAGGACATCAAAACGGTCAATATCGGAAATGAACTGCCGATCACTCTGAGTATCAGTATCGGTTCCGGAGGCGCGTCCTATATGGACTGCATGGAGTATGCCCGCAGCGCCATGGATCTGGCGCTGGCAAGAGGCGGGGACCAGGCAGTTGTGAAGACGAAGGAGCAGATCACCTATTACGGCGGCAAAACGCAGCAGGTGGAGAAGAATACAAGGGTTAAGGCGAGAGTGAAAGCGCAGGCCCTGCGGGAGATTATTGAAGCGAAAGACAAGGTCGTTGTCATGGGACACCGGCTTACGGATGCGGATTCCTTTGGCGCAGCGGTGGGGATCTACCGCGCTGCAAAGGCTCTGAACAAAAAAGCGCATATTGTTGTGAATGAAGTGACGACTTCTGTGCGCCCCATGCTGGAGGAATTCAACGCGGCCAACAGTCCGGAGACCGGTATCGTCATAAACAGCAGCCAGGCGCGGGAGATGGTAGACCGCAGTACGGCTGTGGTGGTGGTCGATACCGACCGCCCCAGTTATACGGAGTGTGAAGAGATTCTGTCCATGACGCCGACGGTTGTGGTGTTTGACCACCACAGAAGAGGAAATGAGTCGATCAGTCAGGCAGTCCTGTCCTATATTGAACCCAATGCCTCTTCTGCCTGTGAGATGGTTGCAGAGATTCTGCAGTATTTTGCAGACAATATAAGGCTGAAAAGCGGTGAAGCGGACTGTATGTTTGGCGGCATGGTAATTGATACAAATAATTTTATGACCAAGACGGGAGTCCGTACCTTTGAAGCAGCGGCATTTCTGAGAAGATGCGGGGCAGATGTAACCCGTGTGAGGAAAATGTTCCGGGATGATATGGCAGAGTACAAGGCGCGGGCGGAATCTGTCCGGCATGCAGAAGTGTACAGAGGTTTCGCGCTCTCCATCTGTCCGGGTAAGGGGCTGGAAAGCCCGACGATTGTCGGCGCACAGGCGGCAAATGAGCTGTTGAACATCGTCGGAGTCCGTGCTTCGATCGTCCTGACGGAATACAATGGAAAAATCTATGTAAGCGCGCGTTCCATCGATGAAGTGAATGTGCAGGTCATTATGGAGAAAATCGGCGGAGGCGGTCATCTGAATGTGGCGGGCGCACAGCTGCAGTGTTCGGTTGAGGAGGCTATGAAGATCATACGCCAGACGCTGGATCATATGTTGGAGGAAGGAGAACTGGAATGAAAGTAATCTTACTTGAGGATGTAAAGTCACTTGGAAAAAAGGGTGACCTTGTGGAAGTAAACGATGGCTATGCGAGGAATTTTATCCTTGCCAAAAAGCTGGGAATCGAGGCAACACCGAAGAATATGAACGACCTGAAGCTGAAAAGAGCCCATGAGGATAAGCTGGCGGCTCAGAGGCTGGAGGAAGCGAAAGCTTTTGCAGAGAACCTGAAACATGTGCAGGTGACGCTGAAGATCAAGGCGGGGGAAGGCGGCAGGCTGTTTGGCTCCATTTCTTCCAAAGAGATCGCTCAGGCGGCAAAAGAACAGCTGGATCTGGAGATTGACAAGAAGAAACTGGTTCTTTCCAATCCCATCAAGGCAGTGGGAACAACGATGGTTCCCATCAAGCTGCATCCGAAAGTGACAGGGGAACTGAAAGTCATCGTGCAGGATGCGTAATCCGGGAGCAGGGCGAAAGATGGATGAAACACTCATAAAACGTATTATGCCCCATGATGAGGAAGCAGAACGCTCCGTCATCGGCGCCATGCTCATAGACAATGAACAGATCATGACTGCCTCTGAAATGATCACAGGGGCGGATTTTTACCAAAAGCAGATGGGCATGGTCTATGACACCATGGTTGCACTTTATAATGAAGGGAAACCGGTGGAACCGGTGATCCTGCATGCAAGTCTGAAGGAAAAAGGAATGCCGGAGGAGGCATGCAGTATTGAGTTGCTCATGCGCTGGATGAACCAGACTTTTACCTCTGCCAATATCAAATATTATGCGGAGATTGTAGCAGAAAAGGCGGTTGCAAGGCGCCTGATCCGACTGAATGAGGAAATCGCCAATACCTGCTACACGGGTGCCGAGAAGGTAAGCGATACGCTGGCGGAGGCAGAAAAGAGGGTCTTTGACCTGGCGCAGAGAGGCGGGGGGAGCGAGTTTGTTCCGATTCGTCAGGTGGTCATCAATGTAATGAAAAAGATTGATGCTGCTTCCAGGGCAAGGGGAAGAATAACCGGCCTGGAGACTGGGTTTATGGATCTGGATTATAAGACTTCCGGGCTTCAGCCTTCGGATCTGGTGCTGATTGCGGCAAGGCCATCCATGGGTAAGACGGCATTTGTGCTGAATCTGGCACAGCATATGGCATTTAAACGGGAACAGCCGGTGGCGATCTTCAGCCTGGAGATGTCCAAAGAACAGCTTGTAAACCGGATGCTTTCTCTGGAATCTCATGTAGATGCTCAGAAGATCCGGACCGGCCGGTTAAATGATGAGGAATGGATGAATCTGGTGGAGGGTTCTGCGAATATTGCCAATTCCAGGCTTTTTATCGACGATACCCCAGGCATTACCCTGCCGGTCATGCGTTCCAAATGCCGGAAGCTGAAGATGGAACATGATATCCAGATCGTAATCATTGACTATCTGCAGCTTATGAGCGGAGACGGCAGCAGCAATGCTTCTTCCAGACAGCAGGAGATCTCGGATATCTCGAGAGGATTAAAGGCGCTGGCCCGTGAACTGAACGTTCCGGTGGTGGCCCTGTCCCAGTTAAGCCGTGCAGTGGAGCAGCGGCCGGACCATCGTCCCATGCTGTCGGATCTGCGGGAGTCGGGAGCCATTGAGCAGGATGCAGATGTGGTTATGTTTCTCTATCGGGAAGGCTATTATAACCGCGATCTGTCAGAAGCGGAGCAGAGAGTGGCAGAGGTTATCATCGCAAAGCAGCGGAACGGCCCGATTGGTACGGTGAATCTTCTGTGGATACCGGAGCTTACCAAATTTACGGATATGGAACGGGAGCCTGCCTGAATCATAAGTATTCTCAAGAAGTGTATTTGGAAGCGATTTGCGCTTGCATATTACGGGCATTTATATTAAAATAGATGCAGAACCTGAAGGGGTATCAAAAATAATAAAGGAGGATCATGTACCATGGCATATGTAATTTCCGGTGACTGCGTAGGATGCGGTTCCTGTGCAGAGGTCTGTCCGGCAGATGCAATTTCTGAGGCTGATGGAAAGTATGTAATCGATGCGGATGCTTGCCTGGAGTGCGGCACCTGCGAAGCAGAATGTCCGAACGAGGCAATCTCTGCGGAATAATTGAGATTACCTACATAGTCTGTAAAAAGACATAGTCCTAAAGGACTATGTCTTTTTTTGGCTGTGTGCCGAAAAACCAGGGTTTTCTGCGTTCTTCTTTTGTTTCTGGTTCTTTATTCTCAGGTTTTCTGACTTTCATTTCCTTTACTTTGGGTGCTTTCACTTTCTTCTCGCGTTTTTTGCCAAGAGCCAGCAGTTTCCGCTGCTTTTGGGAAGAGCGGATAAGCTCGTCCAGCTTCTTGTAATGTGTCTCTTCCCGTTCTTCCTGAAGACGGAAGAGATAGTCCATCTCCTTTACGACCTGGGTGGATACCTGATGGCTTAATTCCTTACCCATCTCCCTCTGGTTCTCCCGAATCGCCTGTGAGACGACTTTTCCGAGGATCATCTGAAACTGCTCCATCTTGTCGCCGGACGGCGGTTCCGGTTCCCGGACGATGGCAGGAGGTACATTCCCCTGTTCCATCTCCGGCACCAGCGCCTTGATCGCTTTGAGCTGAAAGCCCTGTTCCTTCAGATCCTTAATGTGGTGAAACATCTGGATGTTATCTTCTGTATAGCAGCGATGACCCATTTCGTTGCGTTCGATCGGCAGTTCAAGCTCGTCCTCCCAGTATCTGAGGACGTGGGACTCTACATCCACCATCTTGGCAGCGTCGGAGATCATGTAGCGCTTTTGCTCCATATACATCCCTCCACCTGTGAAATTGTCAATGGTCCTGCCATGTCCGGACGGTGAATCGTAAAATGCTGCTTTTCACGCGTCTGCCGGCATCCTGATCGACATGGGTGTGAAAGTACCCCGGACATAGTTGAACTGGTTAAATTATATCATACTCCCTTGATTTTGCAAGTGAAAGGGCTTATAATATGTTCATGTGCAGTGAAATAGAAGCTGTTTTTCATAAAAAATGAAAAGAAAAGCTGCAGCATGGTGTTAAAATACAATAGGAGGTTACCTGAGATGGCTAAGATTTCAAAAGATATGATCATCGCAGATCTGGTGAAGATGGATCAGAATATCGTTCCGATTCTTATGCGGGAAGGCATGCACTGCATTGGATGTCCGTCTGCGCAGGCAGAGAGTCTGGAAGAAGCGGCGCTGGTTCATGGCATGGATCCGGATGTACTGGTTGCAAGACTGAATAATTTCCTTGGAGCATAATAAGAAGGAATTATGGGGTAAAAAGGCAGATCCTGGAGGGGCTGTTGCAGAATATTTCTCTGCCTGTGTGTTCCGCATTCGCATGGAATGGAGCGTACAGGCAGGGGCATATCCTGCAGCAGCCCTTTTCGTTTTGGCGTTCATAAAAAACCTGCTCTCCAAAAATCTCAGAAAGCAGGCCGAAGCTGTCAAAATATGGATGCCGTCAGATCATGGCAAGCTGCTGCAGCGCGCTGCCATCCATCAGGAGGGTAAAGTGCTCGTTCATGTATGCTTCATGGGAAGCGGAGTATTTGCCGTTTGCCCCATATTCGGACAGAATATTGCATACCTTGTTGAACTGCTCCGGCGTATGGTCTGATTTGGTGATGACCAGATGGTACTGTGCCGTATCCGGATTCTTATAGAGACGGTTTTCCCCGTGGTAGGTATCTTTCAGTACCAGAGAAGCCTCTATGATGGAATCCAGGCGCTGGAAAAGATAGAGCTTTCGCATATCCAGCTCGCTGGCAAGCGTGGCGGCCTGCTCTTCCCGCGCTTCCTTGGGAGCGTTCTTCAGGCGGTGCTCTAAAAGCTTCTGGAAGAGATCCAGCACCTCGTCTGCGCCGTCAGGCAGGAAGTCTCTGGAAGCGTCGGGCGTATCCCCGGCGCCCTGAGAAAACCTGGAAAATCTGGTATCCAGCTCTTCCGGGTCAGAGACTTTGGTAATATCGAGGATAATGCATTCGTTGGGCATCGGGATCGCTTCAATCATCAGCGGAATGTTGTCGGCTTCAAAGCCAAACTGGTGAGCCGCCTGCTCCATCATGTCACGGAACAGAGAACGGGCCTTCTCCGATCCATAGGCGATCTCGCTGAGTTTAATATGACGGACCTCCAGATCATCGCGTGTCAGAAGACAGCGTATTTTGTTTTCATTTATTTTTTCTATTTTCATGTGATCACAACCTGTTTGAATTTATTTGTAGTTTAGTATAGTATAAACAAAAATCGGGAAGATGTAAAGCCTGACAGGTTGTGAAATAGAGGAAAATATTCTGAAATTTTTGTGAAAAATGCTTGAAAAAGGGCGAGCGTCATGTATAATGGAACTGTAAGTCTAAGTTTCTGATTCTTTTCACAGTATCAGTGATCAAATTCCAGTTGTTTTTTGAAGTATAAGGGGGGATGCAGAGCCAGATGGGCATATGCATGTTTGCTTTTTTACCGGATGCCGGAATTCTGTAAACATAATATATCACACAATCTTCTTTTGGAAATATGCATATGCCATGAATGAAAACAGCGGCAGCCGGGAAATCTGATAAAACAGGTATCCAGGAAGAAAAGTCTCTATGTCCCGAGATTTATGGTGGTGAGAACGGCTGTCATATGATATAATGTCGGCAGACATTATATTGTGCTGACTTCTGGTGTACGGTGCCATTCATATTCTGTGAGAATTTTCTGCAGAATTTTTGTGGAAATGAATGGTACAATACACTGGAGGCAACAAAAGCCGGGAGAAAGAGAACCGGACCGGCAGTATGATGGTACGAGGGGATAAAGGAGTCAGGAGGACGTTTATGACAAGAGACGAAAAGGAAGAGAGAGAGGAACTGGAGGAGAAGGAAGAACGTCAGGAAAAACGTGCGAAGAATGCGGGAAAAAGAAAGAGACGTTCCAGAAAACGGAGACGGAGAAGGAATCCGCAGATGATTCCGGTTGTGATTATTGTCCTGCTGATCCTGGCTGTGGGCGCAGGCCTGACCGGAAAAATTCTGTATGATAAATATTCGCCGTCGAAAGAGCTGGCGGATACAACGGAATATTTTCATCTGGAGAATGATCAGGAGATTGCAGTCCTGGTGAACGATGTGATGCTGGAGGATAAAGGAAGGCTCATAGACGGGAGAGTCTATCTGAATGTGGAGACTGTATTTCAGCACCTGAATGCAAGATTTTACTGGGATGCATCGGAAAATACCTATCTGTATGCGCTTCCGACAGAACTGGTCAGTGCGCAGGTGGGAAGCAGTGAATATACAGTGGCAAAAGCGAAGCAGAGCACGGATTACGTGATTCTGCGGGCAGATGGAGAGGATGTTTTTGTCGCGCTTGATTTTGTGGGTCAATATACGAATTTTACGTATGAATACTGGGAGGACCCCAACCATGTGCACATTGTGGACACGTTTGGAGAATGGGATGTGGTGACTGCACAGAAAAAGGTGCAGGTCCGCTACCAGGCGGGGATTAAAAGCCCGATTCTGACCACTGCTGAAAAAGGCAGTACGATGTTCGTACTGGAGGAAGAGGAAGAGATCGACGAGTGGACACGGGTTTTGACAAAGGATGGATATATCGGCTATGTACGGGACAAACAGATCTCGGGCATATCGCAGGAGATGCTGCAGGAGCCGGAATTTGCAGAGCCGGTATACACAAGCATAGCAAAGGATTATACCGTCAATCTGTCCTGGCACCAGGTGACAAATAAGGATGCCAATGATAATATTTACCGGGTACTGGCAAATACCAAGGGGCTTACGACGGTTTCTCCCACCTGGTTTTTCTTAAGTGACAACGACGGCAATATCGAGTCTCTGGCAGATCAGGATTATGTCAACTACTGTCATCAGAACAACGTGGAAGTATGGGGGCTTGTGGAAGATATCACATATAAAGACACCATCCTGGACTATGAGATCTTCTCAAAGACGACCAGCCGCCAGAGGCTGGTCAATAACCTGATCGCTCAGGCGATTCAGTATGGTCTGGACGGGCTGAACCTGGACATGGAATTTATCAATGAAGACAGTGCGAGAGGGTATCTGCAGTTTATCAGAGAGCTGTCCATTATGTGCCGTCTGAACGGGATCATACTTTCCGTGGATAATTATGTACCTGCACCGTACAATAAATTTTATAACCGGGCTGAGCAGGGGGTATTTGCGGATTATGTGATCATTATGGGTTATGATGAGACTCCGCGGAATTCTGATACGCCGGGTTCCGTTGCTTCGATCGGTTTTGTGGAAAGCGGGATTCAGAATACACTGGAGGAGGTTCCGAAGGAAAAGGTAATCAATGCCATGCCGTTTTATACCCGTTTCTGGAGGACGGATGAGAATGGGGAAGTGACCAGCGAGGCTCTGGGGATGGACAGTGCAGACCAGAAAGCAGTAAATAACAGTGTGGAGCCGGTATGGGACGAGACGACCGGGCAATATTATATTGAACTGGAGTATGAAGGCAGCATCTATCAGATGTGGATGGAGGAAGAGCGTTCCATTGAAGAAAAGCTGAAGCTTGTCAGACAGTACGGGCTGGCAGGTGTTGCATCCTGGAGGCTTGGGTTCGAAAGGGCAGGAATCTGGGATATTATTCTCCGGTATGTGAACTGACAGAGAAGGTCATCAGGTATCAGAAAATAAGCCGCCGCATATATTTTATGGAAAATATATGCGGTGGTTTTTATTTTGGAGAGAAAAAAACTGGAATTATTGATGTCTGTGGTCCTGATTTTTTGCGCATGTATTCTGGCTGAAAGAGGCTGGGAGCGCGTTATGAGCAGCCAGGTACAGGCGGAGGAGAAGAAATGGACCGTTGTGATTGATGCAGGGCATGGAGGGACGCCGGACAGACCGGAAAAATAATTCCGCAGGCTGGTCAAACGGCGTATGATTTGACGGCAGCTTTACTTTCTGTTTGGCTTTCTTTTGATTCTCAACAGTCTGATGAAATCCTGGAACAGAGAAGTATCCACAGGCTCAAACATGATCCATTTCCCATTATGGTAAGTTTGCGCTTCCTCATAGATTTCCTGAACTTCTTCTGCATAATTTTCTCTTTCTGTTTCAAATTTCAACCGTTCATCTTTTCCAAGGATTATCATAAAACCCATACCGTTTTTTCTTACGTATAATGCGCACAGCGTTTTGCCGCTCCGGCGATATTTATATTCATATTTCCATGCTTTGCCGCCTTTCCCCCACAAACGGTCCATATCATATTTTTCATCAATGGAAGCACATAACTGATTCCATACATCATATAGAGTTTTCCCAGTAAAGCGGTCATTTCTTCTTTGTCAGGTATCTGATTAAGCATATGATTAACTCCTATTAGGAAAACACACTGTCAAAAGGTTTTTTGCTTTTGGCGGGGGTCAGCCCGCCTCGGCGGTATCGGTGGTGTTGATTTC
>ERZ778497.1635-NODE-1635-length-13761-cov-5.859186_pt1 | contig 13761 bp, 9 predicted proteins | sample MGYA00509938_ERZ778497 | MGnify/ENA primary metagenome ERZ778497 (study PRJEB29527, sample SAMN07138969) | mouse gut metagenome | material: feces | host: mouse | place: China:Nanjing | collected 2016-01-25 ... | reverse complement strand
TGACGTCGGCGATGCCGAACGGTCCGTCGAGGATGCGCATCATTTCGCCCGCCATGATGTTCTTCACCAGCGCCAGCTCCTCCTCGGGCATGGGTTCGCAGGCCAGGCGGGCGATCTGTTCGTCGATCGCGGCCAGGGCGTCGCGCGTGACGGCGCTGCCCACCTGCGTGGCGACGGCGAAGTATCCCTCGCGTTCGAAATTGACCATGGCGGCCGCCACGCCGTAGGTGTAGCCCCGCTCCTCGCGCAGCGTGCGCATGAGGCGCGAGCCGAAGTAGCCGCCGAGGGCCGTGGCCACCACCTGCATGCCCGTGAAGTCGGGGTGCGTGCGCGGAAAGAGCAGCCGTCCGATGCGGATCGATGACTGCACGGCGCCGGGGTGGGGCACGAAGGCGCGGTGCTCCGTGCGCACGGGCGGGAAGTCCGCGTCGGCCCGCGTGCCGCGCGGCAGCCGTGCGGCGAGGTCCGCCACCGCGTCGCGCTCGGCGTCGCCGATGCGGCCGCTGCACACCACGAAGCAGTTGTCGGCGGTGTAGAGCCGTGCGTAGTGGGCCTCGACGTCGGTGCGCGCGAGGCGGTCGTACTCCCCGGCGGGCGACGAGATGCCGTAGGGGTGCTGCTCGCCGAACATGCAGGCGGCGAAGCGTTCGCGGGCCCGGGTTTCGACTTTCGTGCGCTCGATGGTCAGCTCCTGGCGCCGGCGGGCGCAGTAGGTGCGGAACTCCTCCTCGGGAAAGAGGGGACGCAGCAGGATGTCGGCGGCCACGTCGAGCGTCTCGCGGAAGAACTTCGAGAGGGTGCAGAAACTGAGGTACACGAAGTCGCGGTCGATCGACACCTCGTAGTAGGAGCCGTAGTAGTCGAGCCGCTCGGCGATGCGGCGGGCCGGCATGCCGGGGCTGCCCTCGGCCAGCATGTTGGCCGTGACCGACGCGGCGAAGGGCCGGTGCTGGTGCACCGAGCCCGCGCGGAACACGAACGTCACGCGCAGCACTTCGAACTGGTCGGCGGGCAGCAGGTGGAGCGAAACGCCGTTGGGGAGGCGGAGGCTCCGCACGGGGGGCATGCCCAGGGCGTCGGGCAGGGCGGGTATGGGGGGACGTGTCATTTCTTGGCCTTGTAGATGAGGGTACTGCTGTTTTCGGTGCGGAAGGTCGCGCGGCTGAATTCGATCAGCTCGTCGGGCGTGAGCGAGCGGTAAAGCTCCGTTTCGCGGTTGATGAGCGGCAGGTCGCCCAGCATTTCGTAGAAGCCGAGGTTCATGGCCTTGTTCATCACGTTCAGCTCGCCGAAGAGCGTGTTGGCCTCGAAGCGGTTCTTGACCTTCTCGGTCTCGTACGGGTCGGCCGCCTCGCGGCTCAGGAGCGCCAGCTCCTCCCACAGGGCCGCCTCGGCCTGCTCGACAGCGGTGTCGGGCAGCAGCTGCGCGGTGACGACGAAGAGCCCCGGATCGACCGAACCGCTGACGTAGGCGTTGGCCGAGGCCGCGAGCCGCCGTTCGCGGACCAGCCGCTGCACGAGGCGCGCCGAGTCGCCGCCGGCCAGCAGGTCGCTGGTCATGTCGCCCCGGAAAAAGTCGCGCGAGGTGCGGGCGCCCATGTGGAACGCGATGCTGACCGTGGTCGCCGGCACGTCGCGCTCCACCTCCATGCGGCGGGGCGCGGTCTGCGGCGGTTCGGCGGGCAGGGGCTCCTGCGGCGGCGCGTCGCCCGGGGGCACGGAGCCGAAGCGCTCCTCGGCCATGCGGAGCATGCGCTCCTCGTCCAGGTCGGCCACGATCGAGAGGATGGCGTTGCCCGGGCGGTAGTGGCGGCGGTAGAATGCTTGTACGTCGCGGAGCGTGGCCTGCTCGATGTGCGCCGGTTCGATGCCGATGGTGGCCCAGCGGTAGGGGTGTCGCTCGTAGGCCAGGGCGCGCAGCAGCATGCTCTGGTCGCCGTAGGGCTGGTTGAGGTAGCGCTGGCGGAACTCCTCGACCACCACGCGCTGCTCCACGGCGAGCGATTCGGGCGTGATCGCGAGGCCCGTCATGCGGTCGCTTTCGAGCCAGAGCGCCGTCTCGACGGCCGGGGCCGGGAGCGTCATGTAGAAATCGGTGTAGTCGTTGTTGGTGAAGGCGTTGCTCTCGCCGCTGGCCATCTGCACCGGCAGGTCGAAGTCGGGCACCGCGGCCGTGCCGCGGAACATGAGGTGTTCGAACAGGTGGGCGAAGCCCGTGCGTGCGGGGTCCTCGTTGCGGGCGCCCACGCGGTAGAGCATGTTCACGGCCGCAAGTTTCGACGTGCGGTCGCGGCTGACGAGCACCGTGAGCCCGTTCGGAAGCGTATGTCGCGTGTAAGGTATCATTGCGGGTACAAAGGTAGCGAAAAACCGGGCAAATTCCGCACCGTCCGGCGCTGCGGAGGGCGCGGTTTTTCTGCCTTTTTTGTTATAAATTATGCGCGGTTTCGCACGAAATTCGTACCTTTGCGGTGCGCCGAAAGCGCGAATTGAAGTCATTGAACGATACAACAAACGGATATTTAACTTTTTAGCGAATTATGGCAGAAAAGAAATTCATCACTTGTGACGGCAACTATGCGGCGGCTCACGTGGCATACATGTTCTCGGAAGTGGCGGCCATCTATCCCATCACCCCCTCCTCGACCATGGCCGAGCTGGTGGACGAGTGGGCGGCACAGGGCCGCAAGAACATATTCGGCGAAACCGTGAAGGTCGTCGAGATGCAGTCGGAGGCCGGCGCCGCGGGCGCCGTGCACGGCTCGTTGCAGAGCGGTGCCCTCACCTCCACCTTCACCGCGTCGCAGGGCCTCCTGCTGATGATCCCCAATATGTACAAGATCGCGGGCGAGCTGCTGCCCTGCGTGTTCCATGTCTCGGCCCGCGCGCTGGCCGCGCAGTCGCTGTCGATCTTCGGCGACCACCAGGACGTCATGGCCGCACGCCAGACCGGCTTCGCCATGCTGGCCACCTCGTCCGTGCAGGAGGTGATGGACCTGGCGGGCGTGGCCCACATCGTGGCGCTGCGTTCGCGCGTGCCCTTCATGCACTTCTTCGACGGATTCCGCACTTCGCACGAGATCCAGAAGATCGAGCTCATCGACGAGGCGTCGCTCACGGCCCTCTTCGACCGCGATGCGCTCCGCGAGTTCCGCCGCCGTGCGCTGAATCCCGAGCACCCCGTGACGCGCGGTACGGCGCAGAACCCCGACATCTACTTCCAGACGCGCGAGGCTTCGAACAAGTTCTACGACGCCGTGCCCGACATGGTGGCCGAGACGATGGCCGAGATCTCCAAGATCACGGGCCGCGAATACAAGCCTTTCACCTACTACGGCGCCGAGGATGCCGAGGAGGTGGTCGTGGCGATGGGTTCGGTGACCGAGACGCTGAAGGAGACCGTGGACTACCTCACGGCGCAGGGCCGCAAGGTCGGCGTGGTGACGGTGCACCTCTACCGTCCGTTCTCGGTGAAGTACCTCATGGCCGTGATGCCCAGCAGTGTGCGCCGCATCTGCGTGCTCGACCGCACGAAGGAGCCCGGAGCCAACGGCGATCCCCTCTACCTCGACGTGGTGGAGGCATTCGCAACGTCACGGAACAAGCCGCTCATCATCGGCGGCCGCTACGGTCTTTCGTCGAAGGACACCACGCCGGCGCAGATGCTCGCCGTGTACGAGAACCTCTCGGCCGCCGAGCCCCGCAACCAGTTCACGGTGGGAATCACGGACGACGTGACCTTCCGTTCGCTGCCCGTGGGCGAGGAGATTTCGCTCGCCAAGCCCGGCACGTTCGAGGCCCTCTTCTTCGGCCTGGGCGCCGACGGCACGGTGGGTGCCAACAAGAACTCGATCAAGATCATCGGCGGCACGACCGACAAGTACTGCCAGGCCTATTTCGCCTACGACTCGAAGAAGTCGGGCGGCTACACCTCGTCGCACCTGCGCTTCGGCGACCTGCCCATCACGTCGCCCTATCTGGTGACCACGCCCGACTTCGTGGCGTGCCACGTGCCCTCGTACGTGGACAAGTACGACGTGCTGAAGGGCCTGAAGCCCGGCGGTTCGTTCCTGCTTAACTCGGTGCACGACGCAGCCGCCACGTGCGCTACGCTGCCCGACCACATGAAGGTCTTCCTCGCGAAGAACAAGATCAACTTCTACATCATCAACGCCACGAAGATCGCCGCCGAGCTCGGCCTGGGCTCGCGCACCAACACGATCATGCAGTCGGCATTCTTCAAGATCGCGAACGTCATTCCGTTCGAGAAGGCCGTGGAGGAGATGAAGCACGCCATCCTCAAGTCCTACGGCAAGAAGGGCGAGGACATCGTGAACATGAACTATGCGGCCGTGGATGCCGGCGGCAACGCCGTGGAGAAGGTGGAGGTGCCCGCCGAGTGGGCCTCGATCGAGGTGAAGGCGTGCGCCGACGCACACTGCGCCGACGCTTCGCGTCCGGCGTTCGTGCGCTCGATCGTCGATCCGATCAACGCCCTCAAGGGCGATCAGCTGCCCGTGTCGGCCTTCAACGGCCGCGAGGACGGCACGTGGGACAACGGCACGGCCGCCTACGAGAAGCGCGGCATCGCCGTGAACGTGCCCGAGTGGCAGATCGAGAACTGCATCCAGTGCAACCAGTGCGCCTATGTCTGCCCCCACGCCGCAATCCGTCCGTTCCTGGCGACGGAGGCCGAAGCCGAGGCTTCGGGCGCCGCATGGAAGCAGGGCCTGGGCGAGACCAAGGAGTATAAGTTCCGCATCCAGGTGACGCCGCTCGACTGTACGGGCTGCGGCAACTGCGTGGATGTCTGCCCGGCCAAGGAGAAGGCGCTCGTCATGAAGCCGCTCGAAAGCCAGATGGAGGAGTGCGCGCACTGGAACTACCTAAACGGCCGCATCGGCTACAAGCAGGTGGTGGACAAGACCAGGAGCGTGAAGAACCTCCAGTTCGCACAGCCGCTGTTCGAGTTCTCGGGCGCCTGCGCCGGCTGCGGCGAGACGCCCTACATCAAGGCCATTTCGCAGCTCTTCGGCGACCGCATGATGGTGGCCAACGCCACGGGCTGCACCTCGATCTACTCGGGTTCGGCACCCTCGACGCCCTACTGCACCGACGCTTCGGGCCGCGGTCCGGCATGGGCCAACTCGCTCTTCGAGGACAACGCCGAGTTCGGTCTGGGCATGCACACGGGCGTGGAGAAGCTCCGCGACGGCATTCAGAAGACCATGGAGGAGGCGATCGCCGGGTGCGAGAAGTGCTCCGACGAGCTGAAGCAGACCATGAAGGAGTGGATCGCGGCACGCGGTTCGGCGGCCGGTTCGGCCGAGGTGACGGCACGGCTCCTGCCGCAGCTCGAAGCCTGCGGCTGCGACTACTGCAAGCGCATCCTCGAAGCCCGCGACTGGCTCGTGAAGAAGTCGCAGTGGATCATCGGCGGCGACGGCTGGGGTTACGACATCGGCTTCGGCGGCGTGGACCACGTGCTGGCGTCGGGTGCCGACATCAACATCCTCGTGGTGGACACCGAGGTATATTCCAACACGGGCGGTCAGTCGTCGAAATCGACGCCGGTGGGTGCCGTGGCCAAGTTCGCGTCGGCCGGCAAGCGCGTCCGCAAGAAGGATCTGGGCGCCATCGCCATGACCTACGGCTACGTATACGTGGCGCAGGTGTCGATCGGTGCGTCGCAGCAGCAGCTCATGAACGTGCTGAAGGAGGCCGAGGCCTATCCCGGTCCCTCGCTGGTGATCGCCTACGCACCCTGCATCAACCACGGCATCAAGGGCGGCATGACCCGCACGCAGACCGTGGGCAAGCAGGCCGTGGAGTGCGGCTACTGGCACCTGTGGCACTACAACCCGCAGCTCGAAGCCGAGGGCAAGAACCCCTTCGTGCTCGACTCGAAAGAGCCCGACTGGTCGAAGTTCCGCGACTTCCTGATGAAGGAGGTGCGCTATACGTCGCTCAAGAAGGCGTTCCCCGCCGAGGCCGACGAGCTCTTCGCCGCAGCCGAGGAGAATGCCAAGTGGCGTTACAACGGCTACGTGCGCCGCAGCAAGATCGAGTATTGATCCGCATCGCAACAGCGACGGAGCCGGAACCGCAGTGTTCCGGCTCCGTTTTTTTTGTGCCGGGCAGAGGCCGAGCTGCGGTCGGAGGCACGGGCCGAGGCACGGACAGGAACGCGTCGGGGAAACGTGCCGTGACGCGGGCGGGCGGTGACGGGGGCTTCGCGGCGCAAATCGGCCCGGATGCAATTTTCACGACGGTTCCGTTTTGTTTTCGCGATTTATTGCTACCTTTGTTGCGTAACATCGGACTAATTCTGCGATAGATGAAGATAGCAATTGCCCAGCTGAACTATACGGTCGGGGATATCGACGGCAATACGTCGAAAATCATTGATTCCATCACCCGAGCCAAGGGACTCGGCGCCGATCTGGTGCTCTTCGCCGAGCAGGCGGTGAGCGGTACGCCGGCTTTCGATCTGCTGCGCAAGACCACATTCCTCGAACTGTGCGAAGACGCGCTCGTGCAGATCGCGTCGTGCTGCGACGACATCGCGGCGATCGTGGGGCTGCCGATCCTCACGGCCGAGGGCACGATCAGCGCCGCGGCGCTGATCCAGGACCGCAAGGTGCTGCGCTACGTAGGCAAGAAGTACATCACGGCCCGTCGCGAGATGGGCTTCGTCGTACCCTCGAAAGGGTATGAGTACGTGACGATCAAGGGGCACAAGTGCGCCATCGTCGTGGGCGACGACCTGCGTCGCATCCACGACTGCGACAGTTCGGTGGAAACCATCCTTTCGATCAACGCCCGCCGCTACGGACGCGGCACGATGACGCGCCGCTACGAGATGATGCGCGACCTGGCTTTCGTCGAGGGCAAGAACCTCGTGATGGCGAATCAGGTGGGCGGCAATACGGAGATCGTGTACGACGGCACGTCGGGGGCCATCAACCGCCGCGGCGAGCTGTGTCTGATGATGAAGAGCTTCGAGGAGGACCTCGCGGTCTTCGATACGGAGGCGCCGGCCGCGCCGGTGGCGGTTCCATCGTCGGGCGACCGCACGCGTCTGGTTTACGAGGCCGCGGTGTGCGGTCTTCGCGACTTCTATCTGAAGAACGGTTACACCAAGGCCGCCGTGGGTCTTTCGGGCGGCATCGACTCGGCGGTGACGGCCTGCCTGGCCGTGGCGGCGCTGGGCCGCACGAACGTGCGTGCGCTGCTCATGCCGTCGCACTTTTCGAGCGACCACTCGGTCGAGGACGCCAAGGTGGTGGCCGAGGCGCTCGGCATCGAATACAACGTCATTCCGATCAACGAGATCTATACCAGCGTCGTCGATACGCTCAAGCCCGTGACGGGCGGCACGGAGTTCGACTCGACGGAGGAAAACATCCAGACCCGCATCCGCACGGTGCTGCTGATGGCGTTGCAGAACAAGACGGGATACGTGCTGCTCAACTCCTCGAACAAGAGCGAGAACGCCCTGGGCCTCTGCACGCTCTACGGCGATACGGCGGGCGCGTTCAGCCCCACGGGCGACCTCTACAAGAGCGAAATGTACGACCTGGCGCGTTACATCAACCGCACGTTGGGCGACCCCATTCCCGAGAGCGTCCTCCGCAAGGAGCCCTCGTCGGAACTCCGTCCCGACCAGAAGGACAGCGACATCCTGCCGCCCTACGAGGTGGTGGACGCCATCCTCTACCGCATGATCGAGGAGGGGCAGCACCGCGAGGAGATCGTCAATGCGGGCTTCGACTCGGAGGTGGTGGAGAAGATCCATTCGATGATCATGCGCAACGAGAAGAAACGCTACCAGTTCCCGCCCGTGCTGCGTCTTTCGACCTGTGCGTTCGGGCACGAACGCCTCATGCCGCTGACCAACCGCTACGGCGATTAGCCGCCGCGGGCTTGCGGAGCGGATTTTGCAGACGCACGCTCCGTCGGCTGTGCCCGCTTCGGTGCTTCGGGCGTCGGAGCGCGGTCGCGGAGCCCGGCGGACCGAAAGGTCGGTCAGGGCAGACGGAGCAAAGGGCTGACAGGATGGACGGAGCGGACAGGGCAGGGCGGACAGGGCGCGGATGCGGCACGCATTCCTACACGACCGAGAGATGAAAGCAGAACGGAACATAGAGCACGACGGTGCGGTGGAGCGGATCGCCGGAGATACGGTGTACGTGCGGATCGCCGCCTCGGAGGCGTGCGGCAGCTGCCGGGCCCGCCAGGCCTGCGGCGCGGAGGGTGCGCGCGAGCGCATCGTCGCCGTGCGCGGGGCTGCGGCCGGGGGGTATGCTCCGGGCGATGCCGTGCGGGTGGGCGTGACGCACCGTGCGGGCGGCCGTGCCGTGCTGCTGGCCTACGGAGGTTCGCTCGGCGTGCTGCTGGTCGTGCTGGCGGCCCTGCACGGGGCCGGCTGCGGCGACGGTGCGGCGGCCTTGGGGGCGCTCGCGGCCGTGGGCCTCTACTTCGGGGTGCTGCGGCTGCTGCGGCGGAGGATTGAACAAACGATTCATTTCACAATAACCAGACGATAATGGAAACATTGCTCATCACGGTGCTGACCTTGTGTGCGTTGGGCGTTCTCGCGGCGCTGGTGCTCTTTTTCGTGGCGCGCCGGTTCCGCGTGGAGGAGGACCCCCGCATCGACGAGGTGGAGCGGATGCTGCCCGGTGCGAATTGCGGCGGCTGCGGATTCGCCGGCTGCCGCGGCCTGGCCGATGCGCTCGTGGGGCGCGACGACATTGCGGGTCTCTACTGTCCGGTGGGCGGTGCCGAGTGCATGAAGCGCGTGGCGGCCTATCTGGGCAAGTCGGCGCCCGAGGTCGAGGCGCAGACGGCGACGGTGCGCTGCGGCGGCACGTGTGCGAAACGTCCGCATACGAACCGGTTCGACGGCGTGCGTTCGTGCGCCGTGGCTTCGGCGCTCTATGCGGGCGAGACGGCGTGCGCCTACGGTTGTCTGGGATACGGCGACTGCGTGGAAGTCTGTGCGTTCGATGCCCTGCGCATCGACCCCGAAACGGGGCTTCCCGTGGTGGACCCCGAGCGCTGCACGGCGTGCGGCGCCTGCGTGAAGGTGTGTCCGCGCCGGATCATCGAGCTGCGCAAGCGGTGGCCCAGGGAGCGTGCGGTGTATGTGGCGTGCATGTCGCACGACCGGGGCGCCGCGGTCATGAAGGCCTGCAAGGCGGGGTGCATCGGATGCGGCAAATGCGTGAAAGTGTGCCCGTTCGATGCGATCGTGCTGGAAAACAACCTGGCATACATCGACCCCCTGCGGTGCAAGCTCTGCCGCAAGTGCGTGAACGAATGCCCCACGGGCGCCATACGCCTGGTGAACATGGAGCCGCTGCCGCGCGATCCCAGGCCGACGCCCGGTGAGGCTCCGGTGCGTGCGCCGGGGGGCGAGGGTGCGGCTGCGCCGGACGCCGGCAAGGCGTAGCGCGGACGGCCGCGGCTTGTGTGCGGTCCGAACGGGGGCGAGCCTTGCGCCTCGGGACCGAGGTGCGGACGAGGCGGCGGGTGATGTGCGGCCGCGGGCCGGAGCGGCCGGGACTGCGGGAAGTCGCCGCCGGAGCGCGGGATCGCCGCAGGGAAAGCCGGTGCGGGGTGCGGGCCGGAAATCGAAAACAACCGAAAAAGAGATATGAAGACATTTCCGATCGGCGGTATTCATCCGTCGGACAACAAGCTGAGCGCAGGACGGGCCGTCGAGGAGATGGCGCTGCCCGACACGGTGACGCTTCCGCTCGCGCAGCATATCGGAGCGCCTGCCATACCCCGCGTCGCCAAGGGCGACCGGGTGCTCGCGGGGCAGCTCGTCGCCGAGGGTGCGGGCTTTATGTCGGCCAATATCCATGCGTCCGTGTCGGGCACGGTGACGGCCGTGGATGCGATCGTCAATGCCCAGGGCCTGAGTCAGAAAGCCATTGTCATACGGCGCGAGGGCGACGAGTGGGCCGAGGGAATCGACCGCTCCGATGCCGTCGTGCGCGAGTGCGATCTCGCGCCGGCCGAGATCGTCGCCCGCATCCGCGAGGCGGGCATCGTCGGCATGGGCGGCGCGACGTTCCCCACGCACGTGAAACTTGCGGTGCCGCCGGGAAAGAGAGTCGAATACCTGATTATCAACGGCGTGGAGTGCGAGCCCTACCTCACGTCGGACCATCGCGTGATGCTTGAGCGCGGCGAGGAGCTGCTCGTGGGCGTTGCGATCCTGCGGAAAGCCCTCGGCGTGGATCGGGCGTGGATCGGCATCGAGAACAACAAGCCCGACGCCGTCGCGCGGCTCGCGGAGCTGGCGGAGCGGCATGCGGGCATCGAGATCGTGCCCCTGCGCGTGAAATATCCGCAGGGCGGCGAGAAGCAGCTCATTGCGGCCGTGACGGGGCGCGAGGTGCCGCCGCCGCCCGCGCTGCCGATCGACGTGGGTGCGGTGGTGTGCAACGCCTCGACGGCCCTGGCCGTGTACGAGGCCGTGCAGAAGCGCAAACCCCTCGTCGAGCGCGTGGTGACCGTGACGGGCAAGGGCCTGCGCGAACCGAAGAACCTGCGCGTGCGTCTGGGCACTCCCATGTCGGCGCTCATCGAGGCGGCGGGCGGCATGCCCGAGGGCGACGTGAAGGCGATCAACGGCGGTCCGATGATGGGGCGCGCCGTGGTGCGGCCGGAGGCCCCCGTGACGAAGGGATGCTCGGGCATCACGATCCTCAGCGGCGCCGATGCCGTGCGCCGCGAGGCTTCGGCCTGCATCAAGTGCGCCCGCTGCGTCGCGGTCTGCCCCATGGGGCTGGAGCCCTACCTGCTCTCGAAGCGCTCGCGCCGCAAGGAGTGGGACATCGCGGAGGCGAACGACATCACCTCGTGCATCGAGTGCGGCTGCTGCCAGGCGACGTGCCCGGGGTATCTGCCGCTGCTGGACTGGATCCGCATCGGCAAACAGACCGTCATGGGGCGCATCCGTGCGCGTGCGACGGCCAACGGGCCGAAGAAATAGCCCGGCGACAGGCCGCCGGCGCCGGTCGCACGCCGGTGGGGGCGGCACGGAAGTATCGACGTTTCCGTCCGGCGGACGTGCCGCCGCATAGCGGTGCAGGCGTGCCGAGGCGGAGAACGACCCTGCTAAAACGAACGAAATATGGCAAATAATCTGATTGTGGCTCCGGCGCCTCACGTGCAGGCCCGGCAATCGACCCGCTCGATCATGCGCGACGTGCTGCTCGCGCTGCTGCCGGCACTGGCCGTGTCGGTGTGGGTGTTCGGCGCGAAAGCGCTCTGTGTCACGGTGCTCGCGGTGACGAGCTGCGTGGCGTTCGAATACCTGATCCAGCGCTTCCTGGTCCGCGGGCCGCTGACCGTGAACAACCTTTCGGCCGCGGTCACGGGCGTGCTGCTGGCATTCAACCTTCCGGTGACCATTCCGTGGTGGATCGTGGTGATCGGAGCCCTCGTGGCCATCGGCGTGGCCAAGATGAGCTTCGGCGGACTGGGTAAGAACCCCTTCAATCCGGCGCTCGTGGGACGCGTGTTCCTGCTGATCGCCTATCCGGTGCAGATGACCTCGTTCGGAACCGACGCCTTCACGGGCGCCACGCCCCTCGCGGCGTTCAAATACGCCCCCGTCTTCGCCGGTGCGCCGCTCGCCGATCTTGCGGTGGGACGGGTCGCCGGGTCGCTGGGCGAGGTGGCGGCGCTGGCGCTGCTCGCGGGCTTCGCCTACCTCGTGGTGCGTCGTGTGGCCTCGTGGCACGTGCCGGCCGTGATCTTCGCCACGATGGCGCTCTTCGCCCTCTGCACGGCGCTGCTCCGCGGCTGGTCGGGCGCCGCGCTGTGGCAGTTCCCGCTGTTCCACCTGCTGGCCGGCGGCGCGATGCTCGGCGCGCTCTTCATGGCCACGGACTACGCCACGTCGCCCATGACGGTCGCGGGCGGCGTGATCTATGCCGCGGGCATCGGCGTGCTGACCATGTGCATCCGGCTCTGGGGCGCCTATCCCGAGGGCATGTCGTTCGCGATCCTCATCATGAACGCCGTGGTGCCGCTGATCGACAAATACGTAAAACCCAGACGCTTCGGCGTGAAAAAACAGGCGCGGAGATGAAAAGTACGCTTTTGAACATGACGGCGGTGCTCTTCGCCGTCACGCTCGTCGCCTCGGCGGGCGTAGGTGCCGTGCACCTGATTACCGAGGAGCCCATCGCGCGTGCGCGTGCCGCCGCGGAGGTCGAAGCCCTGGAGCGGGTGCTGCCGCCTTTCGAGCACACCGTGTCGCATGAGCTCGTGATCGGCGACCTGCCCGTCACGGTCTACACGGCGACCGACGGCGAGGGCCGCATCGCGGGCTATGCCGTGAAGTCGGAGACGCGCCGCGGATTCGGCGGCGTGATCCGCATGATGACGGGGTTCGGACCCGATGGCCGCGTTTTGAATGTCAATGTGCTGGAGCAGACCGAGACCCCGGGCCTCGGAACCGCGATGGCCGAGGAGGATAACGTGCTGCTGCGCTGCGTGCAGGGACGGCGTCCCGCCGAAATGCAGCTCGTGGACGGTGCGGTCGCCGTGCGCAAGGACGGCGGCGACGTGGATGCGCTGACTGCGGCGACGATCTCGTCGCGCGCGTGGTGCGATGCGCTGAACCGTGCCTGGAGGGCTTATGAAGTCGTGGCGAACGGGGCCGATGCGGCCACCTCTGCCGGCGGGACCGACGCTTCGTCGGGAGCCACGTCCACGTCGTCCGCCGGCGGCGCGGCCGAAACGGATGCGGCCTCGGGCGCCACGTCGCAGGCCGCTGCATCCGACGCTTCGTCGGGAGCCACGTCCACGTCGTCCGCCGGCGGCGCGGCCGAAACGGATGCGGCCTCGGGCGCCACGTCGCAGGCCGATACGTTGCAGCATGGGCGGACGCCCCGGTGCGAGCGGTCGGGACCGACGAAGCGCCGGGCACCGCGCATGCCGCGGCAGGGGAGTGCGCCCTGCGAGGAGGACACGGCGGATCATTCCGCAGCAAACGAGGCAACCCGTTAAGGGGCGACTCTTTCGTAAAGAGCAAGATGATGGATAAATTTCGGATCGTACTGGACGGCATCGTCCGCAACAACCCCACGTTCGTGCTGGTGCTGGGCATGTGCCCCACGCTCGGCACGACCACTTCGGCCGTGAACGGCATGGGCATGGGCCTGGCCACGATGGCCGTGCTGATTCTCTCGAACGTGGTGATTTCGCTCATCAAGAATGTCATTCCGGACAAAGTCCGCATTCCGGCGTTCATCGTGGTGATCGCTTCGTTCGTCACGGTGATCCAGATGCTGATGCAGGCCTACGTGCCGGCGCTCTACGAGGCGCTGGGCGTGTTCATTCCGCTGATCGTGGTGAACTGCATCATCCTGGGCCGCGCCGAGGCGTTCGCCTCGAAAAACGGACCCCTCGACTCGGCGCTCGACGGCGTGGGCGTGGGGCTGGGCTTCACGGCGGCGCTCACGGCGGTGGGCATCGTGCGCGAGGTGCTCGGCAGCGGCGCCGTGTTCGGCATGTCGCTCGGCATCGGCGACCGCATGCCCCTGGCTTTCGTGCTGGCGCCGGGCGCCTTCTTCGTGCTGGGCTACCTTATGGTGTTGTTCAATAAAATCGTCGGCAAATAGTTATGGAGCTTTCCTATTTCGCAATCGTCATCGGCGCCGTCTTCGTCAATAACGTCGTGCTGGCGCAGTTCCTCGGCATCTGCCCGTTCCTGGGCGTGTCGTCGAAGGT
>ERZ778497.1633-NODE-1633-length-13762-cov-4.594587_pt1 | contig 13762 bp, 13 predicted proteins | sample MGYA00509938_ERZ778497 | MGnify/ENA primary metagenome ERZ778497 (study PRJEB29527, sample SAMN07138969) | mouse gut metagenome | material: feces | host: mouse | place: China:Nanjing | collected 2016-01-25 ... | reverse complement strand
CGATTGGATATCCGTGTTCCAATATTAAGATATTACAGGCTTCTTGAAATCTCTTCGCACACCTTCACCGCCTCAAACACTGCGCTTCTGAATCCTTTTTCTTCCAGTGTACGCACAGCGCCTATCGTAGTTCCTGCAGGTGAGCATACCATATCCTTAAGTTCTCCCGGATGCTTACCGGTATCAAGCACCATCTTTGCACTTCCAAGCACTGCCTGCGCCGCAAACTGGTATGCCTGCGCTCTGGGCATCCCGCCAGAAACGGCAGCATCCGCCATCGCCTCGATAAACATAAATACATAAGCCGGCGAACTTCCGCTGACTGCCGTCACAACATCCATAAGCTTTTCCGGCACAAGTTCTACCCTGCTAAAGCTTTCAAGAATCTCTTTCACCCGGCCAATCTCTTCCTCCGTCATGTGCTCATTCGGGCACGCTGCCGTCATACCTTCTCCAACCATAGCCGGAGTATTCGGCATCGTACGCACGATCTTTACTGCTCTTCCAAACTGATCCGCAAGCCAGCTAAGTGTCTTTCCCGGCGCGATCGTAATGATGATCTGATCATCCGTCACATCATCCCTGATCCCTGCAATCACATCCGCATAAAACTGAGGCTTTACAGACAGAATGATTACTTCTGCATTCTTCACTACTTCTTTGTTATCTGCTGTCACATGAATTCCAAACTGTTCTTTCGCCCTCTCTCTGCCCGGCGCAAACGGATCTGCTCCAATGATCTCATCTGCCTTAAAAAGTCCTTTGTCTATCACACCGCCCATGATTGCTGATGCCATGTTACCCGTACCGATAAAACCTAATTTCATAATTCGTACCTTCCTTATTCATTGTTTGTTATCACGTTACCATAATTTGAAATCAAAACCTTCACTTCATAACGCCTCGGATTTCTCCGTCTTCAAATTTGTATACATTATATTAATTTGTATACAAATTTATGTTATGGATACTATACCATCTCTTGTACACAAAGTCAACAGATTTCCTTGAATCTATTATAAAAAAATGATACAATTCGTAATAATGAAAGGGGAACATCATGTCCGAAAGATCATTATCTCTTGCCGAACAGGCATATGAAAAGATGAAACAGAATATTATGGATCTCACATACCCGCCGGGAATGCCTCTTACAGAAGCCCTGCTGACAAAAGAACTCGGCATGAGCCGAAGCCCTGTGCGCAGCGCCATCCAGATGCTGCAGACCGAAGGCCTCATTGAATCCGATTATTATAGATCCATAACTGTTAAAAAAATCACCCGTAAGGATATTGAAGAAATCTACCAGCTCAGAGAGCTTTTAGAAAGTTCTGCCTTCCAGTATATCTTCATCTCTGGAAAGCACGAAGAATACTCCTACCGCATCGAAGAAAAGGTTGTGCGCATGTGTGCAGCAGCTTCAGAAGTATATAAATGGGAGGTTGCCGACACGAACATGCATATGGAGATTATCAGCGCCCTTCATAACAGCCGGATCAATAAAGTCTACGAAAATACCCTTTCCGAACTAATACGCATCGGGCAGTTTTCTGTAAAAAACGGAATGCGGATTCCAAAAACGAATGAGAACCTAAAAAAAATGGTACATTATATGCGGGAAGGCAATTACGAAAAGTCCTTTGCCATCTTAAAAGCAGACCACTTTGAGATTGGAAAGGACAGTGCGTTACTATCCTTGCAGGAATAACAAAAAACATGAAAAGCCCTGAAAAGGAGCATATCGCTTTCCTTTCAGGGCTTTTCCAGACAGTAATCAAGCAGCTTTGCCCTTATATCTGATACAATCATGACAAAAAGGAGGCTTTTGCCATGACTGAAAAATTTGAAAAATATTTACTGGAAAGGGATCTCTCCGACAACACAATCAGAGCATACCTGTATGCGCTCCGGCAGTTCAAAGGGCGGTATACCTCGCCCGCGAAAAGGAATCTGCGAGAACATAAAGACTGGCTTACTGAGCACTACAGACCCCGGACCGTGAACTTGCGCCTCCGCGCGATCAACTGCTATCTGGAAAGCATCGGCAAGGAAAATCTCAGGCTAAAATTTATCCGCATACAGCAGAAATCATTTGCAGAAAAAGTCATCAGTGAAGCGGACTACGACTATTTCAAAACCCGTCTGAAAGAGGAAGGCGAATTGTACTGGTACTTCATCATCCGCTTTCTTGCGGCAACGGGATTGCGGGTAAATGAGCTGATCAAGCTGAAAGTCGAGGATGTAAAGACAGGGCATCTTGACATTTATTCAAAAGGCGGAAAGGTAAGGCGAATCTACATACCGAAACTATTGCAGGAAGAAACTCTTTTCTGGCTCGGAGGAAAGCACCAGAAAAGCGGTTTTCTTTTTTAAACAGATACGGCAGCCCCATCACCTCAAGGGGAATCTCAGGACAGCTCAAAAAATATGCCGTGCGCTATCACATTGATCCTGAAGTCGTATATCCCCACTCTTTCCGTCACCGTTTTGCGAAAAATTTTATTGAACGCAGCAACGATATCGCGTTCCTTGCTGACCTTATGGGGCATGAAAATATCGAAACAACGAGAGTCTACCTGAGAAAAACAGGCGCTGAGCAAAAAGAACTTGTAGACAGGATCATCGACTGGTAATCCGCCGCATTTTCCTGAAAGCCAAAATAAGCTTCTGCTTCCGATAAGAAATATTATCAGAACCAGATTGCTTAAAATCCCATGAAAATTAATACTTTCTGAATCATTCTGTCTATAATATCGGTTTCACTTCTAAAAAGTTAAGACCTTTTCTCCCAAAAATTCAACATTTTTTAAATTCATGTATTTTCAACTTCCGATAATATTTCTTGTCGGAAGTTATCTTTAAAACTCCTCTGAAATTCAGCATCTTCTGAACCATTCCAGAACAAAAAACAAGTAAATAATCATAACACAGGGAGGTGTGGAGAGATGTTATCTCTGGGAAGGAATCCGGGCGAGTATCTGGTAATTGGAGAGGATATTGTCATTCAAGTTGTATCTATGGAAGGAGACTTACGGCTGTCTATAGATGCTCCAAAAAATGTGAGTATCGTCCGCGGCGAAGTGTATGAAAAGTATCATGAGAAGCCGGAATGTCGGGAACAGTCTATAACTCTGATCAAAGTATATGCAAAAGACATAAGCCGCCAATGCAGCCGGTGCAGCGCACCCGGACATCAAGAAAAAGGGAGCTTTTGCTGCCCTGCCTGCGGATTTCATGCGGACATAAAGACAAATGCTGCGCAAAACGCAAAAAAACGGGGACAGGACAAATCCCCGCCCCCGTATACCAGTATAACGGATATGAAATAATGATTCGTTATATCAGACAAACATAATCAAGGTCATAAGAGCCAAAGCTCAGATAAATGAGGGCAATGGGCCTGCCCTCATTTTACCGGAAGGACTGAGCCGAAGCTCATGACAGGCAGATGGCATCCATCTGTGATAGAAAAACAGTACATCGCTGTACTGCCGCGGCATTAGAAGGCAGGCGCGGCATCAGAATGACTCTCTGAAAATCTGCTTAAAGCCTGCGTATTGGGTATGCCATGACTCCGGGAACACAAAACTTACCGTGACGTACCGGGGAGCGAAGCGGAATATCTCTTCCGCATCATATCGGAAAATACCGTCTCACCTTGAAGACATTTCTTATATGACCAATGTGCCTTATTTTAAAAACATCTGACCACCCTGTCTTTGTATCAAAAATCATTTCTGAAAATGTTCCATCATGATCGGCATCCATTCTTTGCTTTTCTCACTGAGGGAATACTTTCCCTTATTCAGACACCAGTCATATACCAGCGCCCGTTCGCACATGGAATAATACTGTACAATATCACTGACGGGCTTTGAATCGCAGATCTCTCCCTTTTTTTGTCCCTCTTCTACAATCCTTGTCACCAACTTATAATAATGACGGTTCTGGTCTAAAAGCCGCCTCTGGCCTGCGGCGACCAACTGGGTTGAATACAGAGAAGAAAGCAAGTCTATACTAATCTTTTCCTCCATCATCCTGTGCGCCATATGATTAATATACATCAATTTATCAAAACTGTCCATGTCCCCCTTCATCTCACGGTCCAGCACTTCGTAATATTCATCCAAAACAAGTGACAGTGTATTCAGAAGTTCGTCCTTCGTGTCAAAGTAATAATAAAAGGAACCTTTTGAAGTGCCTGACAGTTCAATAATTTCATCTACTGTAGTTCCATTATATCCTTTCTCGTAAAACAGTTGCCATGCGGCTGATACGATTCTGCTTTTTACACTTTTTTTCCCCGTTCCATTTTCCATATCTTTTCTCCATGATTCGTACAAAGTGTACTAATATTCCATTATCTTTATTTTACCCGAAAGCCTCTCTCCTCTTTTACAGAGATATCCTTCGAGTCAATCCAGTCAATCTGGATATACATACGGTTGTTCAGGCCCTCCATGAGCTTAAAAATCAACGGCTCCCTTCCCTGAACCTCCATAAGAACCGTGCCGTCATATTCATTCTTCACCCATCCGGTAAGCCCCATAGACTGCGCCAGATATTTTGCAGTATAACGAAATCCTACTCCCTGTACCCGTCCATGAAAAACAATTCGTTTGCGCACTTCTGACATAATTTCACTTCCCAAAATATTAAGCAGCGTCCAGTATATTTCCCGAAATAAATAACACACTACTCATTCAAATATTGTACATGAAAATGAAAGCAAAAGCAATCGGCAAAGATAATTAGTAATATTGTTCCTTTATTCTTTCCTTAATCATCTGCTGCCCCTGTTGATTGGGATGCAGCCTGTCGGACTGTAAATACTCGCTGGTTCCGATTTCAGACAAATCCGCTACCTGATATCCGTATTCTTCTGATTCATTTATAATAATCTGATTCAGCGCATTAATCATCCTTTCAATCACCTGATTTAATACGCCCAAAGCTTCCAGCTCTCCAACAGGATCATAGATTGTAGTCACTATTACTTTCGCGTCTTCATTCCGGTTCTGACGGATACTTTCCATCGCCCTTTTCCAATCCCTTTCAAAATCCTCACAATCCCATCCATATATAATCTCCGCCACCTCTGCCAAAATCTGCGGATTACCGGTAGTTTCTTTTTGGATAATTTTCAGAATCGACTCTATATCCCGAACCTTCATATCCTCATCAAAAACCTCCTGATATAACTCCCGGAATTTATTCAAGATGTCGTTCGCTCCGATTGTAACTGTAATTAGATCTGCCTTTTTCAAATCTTCCTGTACCTTTGTATCTGACAAGTATTTTTCATACAGTCCATTTACTGTAAGACCATTTTTTGTATATCCTGAAAGATTTACCGTGGTATCTTCTTCCTTTTTAATATCTTCTGTCAAAAGCTTGGGATAGCTCTTCAACCCGTCATCCTCCAAAACAGTATATCCATTCGGAATACTGTCCCCTAACGCTGTATATTCAAAACTATTGGAACCCTCCTTCAGTTCTCCCCTGCTGACAGTCACTATAACAACTATTGTACATGCACATACAATCGCTATTGCTGCAAATAAAAATTTAGTCCGACTACTTGTCTTTTTTATAATCATTTTCTACCGAAAATCCCCTTTTTAATTTCAAGAAATAATTTCAACTAAAAAACCATTCTGTTACTCTATATAAAGAACAACAGAATGACTTTTCTACCAGATAACTTATCTTATTTATTGCAGCATCTCACCCTTTTTCTCAAGAATCGCTGCCACTGCCATACATGCAGGACAATCACAGTACTTTGCTCCTGCGGCTTTGATCTCTTTCCCATGAGCCGCTACATTTTTTGCCATCTCTTCTCCAAAGATCTTCGCGCCGCCTTCTGAGCTGGCAAAATCAATCAGAGTGTCAACCGGCATAATATCTTCTTCCAGTTCCTCGATCAGATTTTTCGTCTCCTCTGCCTCTTTATCTGTTCCAACTGCTGCCAGCCAGTTTTCTGCGGCCTCTTTCGCCTCCGGGCTGCATGATGAAGCTCCTATCAGTTCATTCACCTTTTCGTTAATGTAATCTTTTACATTCTGGTTCATAGTTTTCTTCCTTTCATCTCAAAAACTCCTCTAGTTTCCTTTCTTCATTCTACTCCCCGCAATTTATCGTTGTCAAGAGTCTGACAGCCGTATAAAGATTAACAACATTTCTGATTGTGTCTTATAAAATATCTATAATTCAAACAGATATATTTTTAATTCTTGACATTGCCTTTTCTTTTATATATAATTCATTTATATAATCACTTTATATAAATGAATTATATTAGAGAGAGGTAAAGTAATGCCAAAGCAAAAGGTCACAAAGGATATGGTTATAGACGCCGCATTTGAATTAGCCAGAAACGACGGTATGGAACAGGTTATCGTAAAAAATATTGCAGAGAAGCTTGGTTGCTCTGTACAGCCTATCTACAGTTATTGCAGCAATATGGGAAGTCTTCGCTCAGATGTCATGAAAAAGGCGGGCTGCTTTGTACAGCAATATCTCAAGGAACATACTGATCCTGACAATCCGTTTCCGAGTACCGGACATGCATTTGTCCGTCTTGCCAAAGAAGAACCAAATATTTTCAAGATGTTCATTCTGCGTCCGAGAGATGATATTTCTTCTTTGGAGGAGCTGTATCAATCGGAAACAGATATAAAAACAGTCAAATCGATCGCTGATAGATTAAATATCAGCCTACCGCAGGCAAAATCGCTTCATCTGAATATGCTTATATATACGATAGGCATAGGGACTATTTTCTCCGTAACCACCCCCGGCATCTCACCTGATGAAATCTTTGCCAGACAGGAAACTGCATACCGGGCCTTTTTAAAGCAGACTTTAGAAGATAAGGAGTAAGTCTATGAAGCCGAAAATACTGATTATATACAAAAGCAGTACAGGATTCACACAAAAATATGCTGTACTTCTAGCAAAAAGGCTCAATTGTACTGCCGTAGATCTTAAGCACATAAAATCCGTTTCCCTGTCTGATTTTGACACGATCATCTTTGGGACGCGGGCACATGCCAATTCCATTGACGGATTAAAAAAATTCCGCAAAACGCTCCATCGATACAGAGGAACCAGACCAGATATCCTGTTTGTTACAGGTGCAGCCTCCGATGCGGAAAAAGAAGCGATAGACAGACTGTGGAAAAACAACCTGACCATAGACGAACTGGCTCATCTGCCTCATTTTTATCTGCCGGCAGGATTATGTTATGAAAAAATGTCCTTTACTGACAAAATAATGATGAAAGGTCTCGCAGCCATGTTGAAAAGCAAAAAGGATAAAACCAAAAAAGACTTTGAACTTGAGAAGAGAATTTCCAGCTCCTTTGATATTTCGTCTGAAAAATACATAGAACCGATCATAACATATATTTCACAGGACAGATAACTGCCGTATTCACAGACTGGACTGTCAAAGCAGACCAAATCGAACCAAAAAGGAATGATATCTGCCTTCAAAACAGATGCCATTCCTTTCTAATCCCGTTTACCCAAAATTCTTTTTAATCAGCATGCAATATTCTTCATACGGCTTCAGTGTATTCAGAGTATCTTCAAGAGAATCCCTGACTCCTTTGTAATACCAGCCGATCGTATCCTTGTCCTTCATCCGGAATCTGTTCCACAACTCATCGCCAAGCACCGGATAATCCCTGTCAATATCACGTATATTAGACAGCTTGTCCGCAAGACAAATCAACTTCACCTCATGGGGCGCATTTCTGATATGCTCAATCGTCGCTCTCTTTCGTTCCATCCATGTCTTAGATTTGTCTTCACTTTCCTGTGCAACCATATTCGCTACGCGTTCAGAAAATTCCTCCGCCAGCAACATCCTGGATACGTGCTCACAGTCCTCAATCGTATCATGCAGCAATGCGGCGCTTATCACCTCTGCATCCTGCGTCATGGATGACACAATGTCCCCAACTTCAATCGGATGCACGATATAAGGTCTGTTCGTCCCCTTACGAACCTGCCCTTCATGTGCCTTTGTCGCAAACTCCCTTGCTTTGTTAATCATTCTAATCTCCTCTTCTGACATTTCCAGATTTCGTTCCATTCCCATGCTGCCTCACTATATTCATCTTAACACCCAGACTATTTACTTAATCATCCTTTTCTATTCCCTCTCTCAGCCTCGCTTTCTCCTTTCTGTGAAATAAATCAAAGATACATGGAACAACGATCAGTGTCAAGATTGTTCCGTATATCAGTCCTCCAATTGTTACAACCGCCATCGGCTGAACCATATCTGAACCCATACCGACTCCGACTGCCATCGTACACAAGCCAAGAATCGTAGTCAGCGCCGTCATAACGATTGGCCGAAGCCTTGTCTTTCCCGCCTCTACCAATGCTGCCTTTTTAGATCTTCCTTCCGCAATAAGCTGGTTCGTATAATCGATAAATACAATTCCGTTATTAACGATAATACCCGACAGCATAACAAACCCAATCATTGCGATCACACTGACCGGCATATCCGCAATCCAAAGTGCAAGCAGTCCTCCTGTAAATGCAAGCGGAACTGTAAACATAATGATAAATGGTGAGCGGAGTGACTGAAACTGCGCTACCATGATCAGGTACATAAATACCAGTGCAAGCGCCAGCATCTTAAACAGCTCTATCATCGCCTCATTGATCGTCTCATCCTCTCCGGTCATCTCCACCTCATATCCTTCCGGTGTATCATAATCATTCAGGGCCTTCTTCACCCGGTTGCTGACCAGTCCGATATTATCATCTTCCTTAATTTCCGCGGTCACGGACATATACCTCGTCTGCGCCTTTCTGTTAATGGACTGCAGTCCGGACGCATCCACAAAATCCGCCACCTTAGACAGATTTACCTTTTTCGTCGTCCCGTCCTGCTTTGTCACCGTAAGCTTGATCTTACGGATATCCTCTCTCGTCAGGCTCTCATTCTCATCATCCTTCACATATACATCATAATCCTGCGTATCTGTTCCAAGAGTCATCGCCGATGACGGCTCGGCAAGCCTGCCATACAGCTCCTGATACACCTGCGCAACAGTAAGACCCTGCTTTGCTGCCTTATCCTTATTGACAACTACACGCAGCTCCTCTGTATTATCCTCTGTTCCGTCAGATACATTCTGCGTTCCCTTCGTATCCTCTACCAGCTTTTTAACATCCTTTGCAATCTCCTGAAGCCTGTCCAGATCCTTTCCTCGGATTTCAACATTGATACCTGAGCTTCCAAGAGCGCTCATGTCCATATTAGACATGTTGACTGTCAGTTCTCCGTTAATATCTTTTGTCAGCTTTTCAATCTTCTTTTGAAGCTGTTTATTAGAAAGAGACGGACTTTCCTTCGTAATTGCATAGAAAGAAATGACATTTGTCTCTACCTGTGTCCCCATCATGTCAGAAGAAGCTACGAGCGCGCCTACATCTTCAATATCGTCTATACCGCCGAGGATATCCATCACCTTATCCGCTTCCTTTGCAGTATCATCAAGGCTGGTTCCTTCCTCTGTCTCCAAAGTCATGCTTATCTGCGTACTTTCCATCTGCGGCATAAATTCCGTTCCGTTGGACACTGCCAAAACAGCGCTTCCCACAAATAATGCCAATGCTCCAAGCAGTACTAACACTTTTAATTTTAAAGCTATTGCGAGAACTTTTCCATAAACTTCTTTAATGTTAACAAAAAGTTTACTTTCTTTCTGCTTTGTTTTCCGAAGAAGCCCCGCCGACATCATCGGCACAACTGTAAGGGCAACCAAAAGGCTTGCCAGAAGAGAGTACGCTATAGTAAGTCCCATATCTACAAACAACTGCCTTGTGATCCCTTCTGTAAACACAATTGGAAGGAATACACATACCGTCGTAAGCGTCGATGCCATGATCGCACCGCTTACCTGACTCGCCCCGAGCATGGCAGCCTTCTTTGCCGAAGCGCCTTCATCATTTCTCATACGATAAATATTCTCAATTACAACAATTGAATTATCTACCAGCATTCCGACTCCCAATGCCAATCCTGACAACGAAATGATATTCAGCGTAATCCCTGTAAAATACATAGCCACGAGCGCCGTCACAATACTGATCGGAATCGAACATGCAATCACTAGCGTGGAACGGACACTCTTCAAGAATACAAGCAAGATAAGGATAGCAAGAACCGCCCCGTAAAGAAGGTTCTGAAGAACAGAATTCACGATCATATCGATGTAAACTCCCTGATCCATCAGAGTTACCGCATGGATATCTTCATGATCCTTACGTATCTGCTCAAATCTTTCTAAAACCTTGTCGCTGACATCTCCCGTCGAATAGCCTGTCTGTTTCTGAATGCTCAGCATCAGCCCCGGCTTCCCATTGATCTTAGCATAGGTTTCATCTGAATTATTCACAAGCTTCACAGACGCAACATCCGTAAGCTTCACCGGATCAATATCCTCCATATCCAAAAGCGTAAAATTCTTAAGCTCGTCGACGCTCTTAAATTTATCGCCTACCCGCACAAGATAATCGATGCCGTCTTCCTTGACATATCCTGCCGGCATACTGAAATTCTGCGCAGAAAGCATCGTTTTGACTGTATCTACAGACAGGATATCTTCTACCTTCACGCTGTTCTCCGCTTCTTTTTCAGCCGATTTAAGCTGCTCTTCCTGCATTTTGAGCGCGGACTCCCCTGCTGCAAGCTGTGCCGTACCTTCGCCGATTCCGACTGCCGCCTGAAGCTGCGCCGAGGCAAGCTTCCCCCTTGCCTGCGCAAGAGACATAGCCCCGTCATTTACCTGCTTTTCTATCTTGCTTAACTGATCCTTGCCGGCACTTAGCTGTGTCTGAGCATTAAGCATCTGCTTTTCCTGTTTGTCAAGCTGTTTTATCGTCTCAGTCAGGGTATTATATGTAGTATCATAATTCTGCATCGCCTCTTCCATCTGAGCGAGCTGCTGTCCAATCTCCTCCTTTCCGGGAGTTCCCTCCGGGATTGAATCGTATTGATTCTTCAGGGCATCATAAGACTCCTTCGCCTGTGTCAGACTGTCAAGCTGTTCCTGCGCTTCTTTTTTTCCGGTCTGAATCAGTGCAAGATTCTGATTAAGCTGCGTCTCCTGCACATTAAGCTCTGCCTTTTTTTCAGTCAGCTCAAGCTGTGCCTGCTTAAGCTCCTCACTCTTAACAGAAACTTCAGACTCTGCCTTTTCCATACCGGCAGCCGCTTTTTTCTTGCTTGATGCTAATGAGCTTTTCCCACTTTGAACCTGCTTTTTCGCCTTATTCAGAGCGCTTTTCGCATCATCAAGCTGCTTCTTCATCTCAGCCTTGATGTCATCGCCGATCTCATCTATCTTATCCTCGTTCACTGTAATCTCAACGGTTTCCTCAATGCTTCCTGTTACTGATACAGAAGCAACACCCTCTACGCTCTCGATCTCCGGCACCACTTTATCCTCAATCGTCTTACTGACCTGAGAAGTACTGTCGCCCTTTGCGCTCACTGCCGCAACAAGCACCGGCATCATATCTGGATTCAGCTTAATGATCATAGGATTCGTCACCTCATCCGGCCAAAACCCTTTAATCTGATCCAGACTCTCTCTCATTTCGATCGTTACAGAATCCATATTTGAAGTCTGCTCAAATTCCATAACGACAGTGGAGGCATTCTCACTGGACACAGACATAATATCCTTGATATTGCTGACCGTCGCCATCGTCTGCTCCACAGGCTTTGTCACAATCTCCTCTACCTCCTCCGGACTCGCACCCGGATAAGTCGTCATCACAATTGCATAGGGCAGATTCATACTGGGAAGCAGATCCACGGTCATCTTTGTAAATGAAACAACACCCAGAATAATGATCAAGACAACACCCACCACAACTGTATAAGGTTTTTTTACACTGAATTTTGAAAGCATTGGATAACATAACTCCTTCTATCATATAAGATCATCAAAAACTAATATGTAAATAATATCACTTGGCGCTTTAAATGGCAATGATTGTAGTGTATAATAATTGTTTAAGAAATTCAATTTAATTGCATATTTAGACAAATTTAATATTTTGTTTAGATAACAGGAGATATTATGAGAAAATGTATTCTGATCACAGGGGCATCCAGAGGAATCGGGAGAAGCATTGCTCTTCATTTTGCAAAGAACAATTATCACGTTTTTTTAAATTGCCGAAAATCAATAGATGAACTTGAAGACGTAAGAATGCAAATTGATTCTATGAAGACTGGTTCCTGTGAGATTGTAATGGGAGATGCGGGCAATCCAAAGGATGTACGAAGGATATTCGATAAAATCAGAGGGACATACGGACGGCTTGATGTATTGGTAAATAATGCAGGGATTTCACATATCGGACTTTTGAGCGATATGAGTGATGAAGAATGGGATAATGTGATACGAACAAATCTTTCTTCTGTGTTCTACTGCTGCCGTGCTGCGATTCCTGCCATGGTGTCTGAAAAGCGGGGACGGATCATCAACGTCTCTTCTATGTGGGGCGTCTCAGGAGCCTCCTGTGAAGCGGCTTACTCTGCCTCCAAGTCTGGTGTTAACGGGCTGACCCGTGCGCTGGCGAAGGAGCTTGCACCGAGCAATATACAGGTAAATGCACTTGCTCCAGGGGTGATCGACACTGTTATGAATGGACAGTTGAATGAGGAAGAGCGTCAAAACCTTGCGTATGAGATTCCTATGGGGCGTTTTGGCTCGCCTGATGAGGTTGCAAAAGTGATATGGGATCTGGCAAACGCACCGGAATATCTGACGGGACAGATCATCGGAATAGACGGAGGATACCTATAAGGAAGGGACATTCCTTTTTATTTTGGAATGTCCCTCCTGCTGTTTGATTGCTATTTACCAACTCTTTAGTCGTTCTTATTCAGCCACTCCTTCATAAGCTCTACATATCTGTCATTGTCCTCTACAAAACACATATGACGGCAGGTACGGAAAAGCTCCCACTCAGAATTCGGAATCCTGTCATACATATATTTTGCAATATATGGTGTACACAAGTCATTTCCGCCGTTGATAACGAGAGTTGGCTCTTTGATATCCTTAAGCTGCTCTGTCACATCGTAGTCTTTCAGTGTACCCATCGGAGTATACTCATTCGGTCCCCATCCTACGACATACGCCTCGCCGCCCTTCTTAACCGGACGTCTTAAACACTCCGGAGACTCCTCGGTCACTGCGCCTGCCGCATGACGGAGCATATACTCTGCCTCTGCCGCCTGATAAACCGGATCGCTGTAATCGTTAGACGAAGTCGCTTTCTCAATAGCGTCCTGCATCTCTTGAGGTAGCTCCTTGATCATACGATGCTGCTCGATTCCCCACATCCAGGATGCCGGAAGAGTACTGGAAAGAATCAGGCTCTTAAGTCCATCCGGCTTGTGATTGCACACATAGTCAAGAAGAAGCATTCCGCCCCATGACTGACCCAAAAGGTGCAGCTCGTCAAGTCCGAGATGCTCTCTCAATGCAATCAGCTCATTGATCCATGTTGTAGCATTCCAAAGATCCGGTCGATTCTCTACATAGGACTCCCCGCATCCTATCTGATCGTACATCACGATCTCACGCCCGTCTTCCTCTGCCAGCCTGTCCAGTGTTTCAAAATAATTGTGTGTAGAACCCGGTCCTCCGTGTAAGAGAACCAAAGGCTTTTTATTACCAGTCTTTTTCCCCACGATACGATAATATGT
>ERZ778497.1630-NODE-1630-length-13771-cov-6.744751_pt1 | contig 13771 bp, 15 predicted proteins | sample MGYA00509938_ERZ778497 | MGnify/ENA primary metagenome ERZ778497 (study PRJEB29527, sample SAMN07138969) | mouse gut metagenome | material: feces | host: mouse | place: China:Nanjing | collected 2016-01-25 ... | reverse complement strand
TTTAATGATTATCAAATCCAAATATTCCTTTTTTGTGGCAACAGTCGCCTACCCTATCACAGCCATCTGCGCAACATAGACCATCCAGTTGACCGGCAGGAAAAACAGATTGCACAAATCAAAGATCCCGATCGAAAGAGTAATGATCAGCAAATGTTTTGACTCGCCCTCTTTTCTCAATAAGTGGTTTGCCGTACAGACTATGAGAAGAAATACTGGAGTGAACAGCATATTCTTTGTTTTATCCAGGTTTTCAAGAACTGTGCTTTGAAACGGCAGGACCGCAAGTATACCTAGAGAAAGAGCGAGTACTGCCGCATATCGCTGCTTCGGACGCGATGGGGAAATTGTTTGTTTCATACGGTAAGGCCCTCCTTTTTTTTATGTGTATTTGTTAATTTTAATATACTTTAAAAACTAAATAATCACAACTGTTTGCGGTATTTGCTTCCCGTTTGGACAGATAAGTGGAAAGAAACGATCGTTTTTTCACCAGTACGACTGCAGGATCTCGTTCATACAGGCCGACGGGTCATCGTCGCTTTCCAGTTCCCTTTCATAGGCAATACGGCTGATCGTCCGCTGAAGAACCGGATACCACGCGCCAACACGCTGTTCTTTCAAATTGAAAACGAGAAAGTCGAGATCTTCGAAAGAGACCGCTTCATCCAATGGCTGCAATGTATCCTTCGCCATTTTCTGCAGTTTCGGAGTGGAGGAATTCAGATCCTCTACACCGCAGACCCAGTAATGGTCCTGCTCGGAAAGCATATAGACCCACTCCCCGCTTCCATCAGAAAGTATCGTGCCGATCGCAAATTCATACTTCGGCTTTTTCTTTTTGGAAGTTTTTTTTGCGATTTTGTCTTCATGCCTCTGCAAGCTCTCTATCCAGCTTCGTTCGATCGGTCCTTCGAGCCGGGTCATAAATTCGGCTTCAGGAGATAAATGCTCCAGGGCAGGCTGGCTGAAATCCGGGTACAGTTTCTTCTTGTTCAAAGAAAGCGGCGCACTATTCATTTGGGTCTCTGTCAGTTCAATGGAAAGACCGGAATTGGAACGGACCCAGAACAGTTTTCCGTCCTGCTGGAAAATATCCCCTTTTTCCGGAAAGGTTTCCTGCCGGAAAGCAGCATACGCTTCGGGATTGTAACGGATCAGCTTTTTTTTCAGAAGATTCAGATGCTCTGGCCGAAGATGTCCGGATCGGCAGATCAGATTGCGTACCGGAAGAGAAGCGGCCTGCCGTAAATCATAAAATGAATCGTACTGCGCCCACAGACGCTCTCCGTTTCGCATATGGACCGGGTATTCGCGATGCGAAAGGGCCAATGTCGTCAGGGAAGAGCCGTGGCTTTGATGCGAAGCCGGAAAGGCAACGAGATCGTTTGGACCTTTTTCGATCACAAGATAAGGGCGGCGGCAGTGATCCTCTCCTATTTGTTCCAGTGTCGCGTCATTGAACGGCATCCATGCATAGACGATATCGCCCGTATCCAGACTGTCGAAAAGCTTTCTGCTTTCTTCGTTTTCTTCCGGAATCAGCTCGCTGACCGAACTCCAGAGCCGGATCAGCGCATGCATTTCGGTTTCGATCTGCGATACCGTTTCCATGTCCAGGATGCAGAGCCGTTCCGGGTTCCCTTCGATCCGGCAAAGCCGGTCTGTCAGGCAGTAGCGCTCATTTTCAAATAGAAAGACCGCTTTTTTGGCAGCAGCGCTTTTTCGGCACGGCCACGCCATGAGATGCGTCCCGTTGTTCTGATGAACAAGGTAAAGAGTGCTGTCCGATCGAATGAGTGTTCCGCGCATAAAGGCCAGCTCGAACGGCAGCCTCTGGTTTTTTCGGGCTGCCGCAAACTGCGCCTGACGCAGCATCTGTACTGAAACCTGACCGCAGTAGCTATTCAAACGACCTGGTCTGATGCGCTGCAGCCGATCGGTCTCAGCCCATATTCCATCCGGAAATACCATTTTCTTTCCTTTGCACGACAGGATGGTTTTTCCGGCATTTGACCCGATCACGCTTTCTGATATTTTGTGCGCATGGCAGGGCAGTGCCCAGATTTCTTTTTCTGTCCCAACCACAAGATACAGATCCGCGCCGAACAGCTTGCGGGAAAGAACGAGATCGCCAGGCTCGAAAGTGGCGGTCTGGACAGCTGGTTTGATGGCATGCAATGGAATCACTCCTTTTCTTAAAAAAATATGAATAAAATCAAGCAATGCGAAAGTACAGGGTTTATTGTTTCCTTGTTCTTTTCATTATAAGGTAGCGTAAACAAAAAGAAAACATTGTTTGCAGAGATGTATAGAGCGTTGCAGACTGTCGGGAGAAAAAGAAAAGAAGGCGACTTCATGCCGCCTTCAAACAGTGAACGTTCACAGCTTACTGGACCGAACTCAAATGTTTCGTACGTTCGAGCGCCCGCCGGACGATCGGATAGGCGACAAACGCGATCACGATACCAACTACGCTCTGCACGATATTTTCCGGGATCCCGCTCAACGCGATCACCGCGCTTCCTTTCAGGAACCATTTCGCGAAGAAATAGCCAGTGACCATGACGACCGATCCAAGCGCGTAATAGCCCGCCTTGTATTTCGGACCAAAACGATGGAACAGCTGGGCGATCACAAAGGCTTCGATCCCCTTGATGAGCAAGGTCCAGATAAAGTAATAGGCATATCCTCCTGCCACATCAGCCAGCGCCGAACCAAGGCCGCCGACAAGAAAGGCGCAGAACGGATTCAGGATGCTTGCGAACAGCATGATGAAACCGTCACCTAAATTAAAATACCCATCGATCGGATTGGGGATCTTGATGAATAAGGTGGCTACGAATACGAGCGCCATGCCCAGCGCCGTGATCACAATTTCATTTACCGAATATTTTTCTTTCATATCGAATCTCTCCTTTGGATATGCGCCTATCGTATCAAATATCTGCTCATCAAAAAATATACAATTTGCATAAATAATTCATGGACAGAAGGGACAGTTTACAAAATAAGCAAAGGGACAGAATATATTCCGGCCAAACATGAATAATAATGAATAAAAATGAATAAAAAAGATTGAAATAATGAATATAAGTGGTATATTAAAGGCACATAGAAAAGAGGAATAGAAATGCCGAGAATCAATATCGACGGAGCACAAAATGTAGAAATATCAAAAAAGATCCCTTGCGAAAAACCGGCTCTCGAACAGCTGGAAATCATGGAAGCGTACACGCAGGCCTACAAAGACCACATGCATGACGACAAAGCCATACGGGAAGCCGCCTGTCTGAAAACTATATTTCCGACCCTTTTCCGCTCGATCGAAGAAGACGATCTGATCGCCGGACGGCTCGATTTTCTGCCAATCGGCTTTGGAGCCGTCACAAGTATCGGCGGAGTCGGACACTATTGCGTTTTTCATAAGCTGCGCGCCTTCAAGGACGAGCTTCCAGAAGAAGAACATGCCAGAGTGGACGCGCTCTATGATTTCTGGCAGGAACATGATGTCAAATCCATTTACTGTCAGGATGTGCTGAATGATACGACGACCGGACGATTCATCGACTGCCGGTATCCTTTTATGGCAACGGCCAGACTCTCGGGCATGATGCTGAATTATAAAAAACTCGTCACGGTCGGTGTTGACGGGCTCATTGACGAGATCAGAACCGAAAAGGAAAATGATTTTTTGAAAGGAACGCTCGAAGCGCTCGATCTGTTCAAGGACGTGATCCGAAACGAGATCGTTCTTGTCAATGAGGCGAAACAAAAAGCATCCAGTCAAAAACGAATCGAAGAACTCGAACAAATGGAAAGTGACCTCGAATACATCCTGGATCATAAGCCGGCAACCTTCCGTCAGGCGCTCCAGCTCGTATGGCTGTATGCCCTGTGTGCAGGATGTATCAATTACGGGCGGCTCGATATCGTTCTCGGACCGTTTCTGAAACAGGATCTCGAGAACGGTACGATTACCGATCAGCAGGCCTACGATGTCATCCGCTCGCTGTGGAAGCTCATCGAAAACCGGCGCACCACGGTCAACGGACGCATTATTGTCGGCGGACAGGGAAGAGACGATATCGAAGCGTGCGATACATTCACAAAGCTCTGCCTGCGCGTATGCAAAGACACCCGGTATGTCGAGCCACAGTTTACGCTGCGCTTCGATACAGCCACCGATCCCGAGATCATGGATATGGCTTACGAATGCATCGCATCCGGCGCAACGTATCCGACATTGTACAACGATGATGTCAATGTGCCGGCTGTCGAGCATGCCATGCGTCTCGACCGGAAAAGGGCCGAACAGTACATTCCGTTCGGATGCGGAGAATTTGTGATCCAGGGCAAAAGTGTCGGCACCCCGAACACGCTGCTCAATATGGTCAAGATCCTGCAGATGGTGCTCAATCACGGCGTCGATCCGATGGACGGGATCTATAAGGCCGGGCCAGTCCAGCTGAAAAATATCGAAGAATACAAGACATTTGATGAATTTTATGATGCCTACAAACAGCTGCTCGACTACTATTTCGAGCTGAGCGTCCAGGCACAGCAGCACAGCTATGAAGTAATGAACAAGGAAGTGTCGTTCCTGTTCAGCTCGATCCTGATGGATGACTGTATCGGACGCAGAAAAGCGCTGCTTGACGGCGGGGTCGAGATCCTTGGAGGCACCAATGAGACCTATGGCAATATCAATGCCAGCGATGCGCTGTATACGATCAAAAAACTCGTATTCGACGAAAAGAAATATACGCTCAAAGAGCTCAATGACGCGGCTCTGGCAAATTTCGTAGGCTATGAAAAACTGCATAAGGAAATCATGGATCTGCCAAAATACGGAAACGATGAAACCGAATGCGATGATCTGGCCAATGATCTGTACGAATACACGGCCAAGGGAATCCGCCAGAAAGGGATCGATCATGGAATGGGGTATTATCTGATCGTCATTTCCAACAACCAGACCAATACGGACTGGGGCCATGAGACCGATGCATCCCTGGACGGAAGGAAGCGGGGCGTCTACATGAACCCGGCCAATAATCCGCAGGGAGGCAACTCGAAAAACGGCCCGACCGCCGTACTGAAATCTCTGTCTCGTTTCGATGCAAAATATCATGGCGGAAGCGTGCAGAACATGAAATTTACGCCTCGCATGATGCATGAAGACAAGGAAAAGGTAAAAGCCTTGTTCCGGACATACTTCAAGAACGGAGGATGTCAGCTCATGGTCACTGTCGTGGATCACGGAATTCTCGAGGATGCGCAGAAGCATCCGGAAAATTATCCGGATCTGATCGTGCGGGTTGCCGGATACAGCGCGGTATTCGTCAATCTGACACCGGATGTGCAGGAGGAGCTGCTGAGCCGTACACTCTATGATTAGGATCACAAATATCGAACGGTTCGCCACGCATGACGGGCCAGGCATCCGGACAACCTTCTTTTTCAAAGGCTGCATGCTTCATTGTCCGTGGTGTTCGAATCCGGAAACATGGAGCAGCAGCCCCGTCCTTCTTCACGATGCGAAAAAGTGCACGAGCTGCGGTCTTTGCGAAAAAGCGTGCGCCAATGGCGCCATCCGCCTTGTCAATGGACAGTGGACATATGACAGGCACAAATGCAGGGTGTGCCGTCGGTGCGAAGCTGAATGCCTGAACGATGCCATTTCCTTTTCCGGAAACGACTACACGGTCTCAGAACTTGTAACGATCGCGAAAAAGGATCTCGATTTCTATGAGGAAAGCCAGGGAGGCGTGACGTTGTCGGGCGGAGAGGTATTCATGCAGTTTGAAGGGCTCAGGGAACTCGTCCATGCCCTGAAAAAAGAAGGGCTGCATGTGGCGCTGGAAACGACGGGTTGCTACAGCAATGAAAAACTGAAGGAGATCGCTGATGAGATCGATCTGTTTTTGATGGACCTCAAACATACGGATGCAGAAAAGCTTTATGAGGCGACAGGAGCCGACGGACAGCTCGTGATGGATAATTTCCGCTATCTGGCAGACCATTATCCGGAAAAGATCATCCTCCGCATGCCGGTCATTCCCCGGTTTAATGATGATGAAGAAACGATCCTTTCGGTGCTCGATTTCGCGGCACAAACCGGGATCGCCGAAGTCGATCTGCTCCCGTTCCATCCGTTAGGAAAATCAAAGTGGATCCAGATGGGGCGGCGGTATGCGTATGAAAACGATAAAATGATGGATAAGGAAAACCTGTATCCATACATACAGATCGGAAAAGAAAAAGGGATCCAGGTAAAGGTAGGTGGATAAATGGTAAGCGCACAAAGATTAATGCTGATCCGGGAAATGATCGAAAAAAATACGTTCGTCTCGGTCAAGGAAATCATGGAACGGTTCGAAGTTTCGCGTTCGAGCGCGATGCGCGATCTGATCGAGCTGGAAAACCAGGGACTCGTCATCCGGGAGCGGGGCGGGGCTGTTCTCAAGGAAAAAGCGGTCACCCTTTCCAATGCCAATGAAGCGGCGGTCCGTACAAAAGAAAACGTACAGGAAAAGGAAAAGAAGATCATTTGCGAGCGGGCAGCCCAGATCATTCATGAAGGGGACTGTATTTATATCGATGGCGGATCGACGCCTTTGTTCCTGGCTGAAAAGATCGGCAGCATGAATGTGACGGTCATTACGCCCAACACATTTTTCCTGCAGAAACTGCCCGCCACCTTTCCCGGAACGGTGTATCTGCTGGGCGGCGAATTCGGCATGAACCGGGATATGACCTACGGACCGCTGACGATCGAAATGCTCAAACAGTTCAATTTTGATCTGGCGTTTCTGAGCGCCAACGGAATCGATCTCGAACAGGGAGAAGTCAGTGTTTATGATTTTCAGATCGGAAACGTAAAAAAAGAAGTTCTGAAACGCTGCCGGCATAACCGGCTGCTCATCGACTCGTCAAAGCTTGGCGTAAAAGCTTTATGTTCCTGGGCCAGGATCGAGGAATTCCAGGACATTTATATGGACAGCTGTCCTGCGGATCTCATGAGCGAAAATATCGTGATCTGCGAATAAAAGGAAGAAAAGGAGAATGAATATGAAAACAACAGACGCAAAAAAAAGAGAAATTCTGGAAAGCATGAAAGGTGGACTGATCGTCAGCTGCCAGGTCCAGTATGATGATCCGATCTACACCGATGACATGGTCGTCAAGATGGCGGAAGCTGCACGCTGGGGCGGCGCGGTCGGGATCCGCGCCAATTCGCCGGAACAGATCAAAGCGATCAAAGAAGCGGTTCCTGAACTGCCGATGATCGGCTTGTGGAAAGTGTGGCATGATGATACGGATGTGTTTATCACTCCGACGATGAAGGAAGTGCGTGCGATCTGGGAAGCAGGTGCCGAGATCATCGCGCTCGACTGTACGGCCCAGACCACGCATGAAGGAGGGCAGGCATGGGATCTGATCAAGGAAGTGAAAAAGGAGATCCCGGAAGCCATCATTTTTGCGGATGTTTCCAATTATGACGAAGCGAAACGTGCCATCGAGAACGGAGCGGACATTGTCGCTCCGACATTGTACGGCTACACAAAAGAGACGGCCGATATCGAAGGGCCGGACATGCGGATGTTTGCGAAAATGTGCCGCGATTTCAAGGACGATGCGTACGTCATGATGGAAGGACATATTTATACGCCGGAAGATGCGATGAAATGTATTTTCCTTGGCGCCCACAGCGTTGTGGTCGGCAGCGCCATCACCCGGCCTCATTTAACGACCAAGCGCTTTACCGACCTCTTGAGCGGATATCAGGACAACTGGCGCGATGCCGAAAAGGCAAAACATTAAGGCGGATTCTTTCCGCTTTATTTTTTGTATACGTAAAACCCCCCAGATAGTCTGGGGGTCCGAAAAAGCTTTAGCGTAGAGATCATGAAAAAGCCCTCCTGGTTTATACTAAAAACGTGGTAAAAAAAAAAAAAAAAAGAGAAACCAGGAGGGTATATATCATGAACACTAAATCAGCATCCAATGACTTAAACAGTTTATCACAAAATGGAATTGTAAGTATCACGTCGTATTTGCTCCGAAATACCGAAGGAAAGCATTTTATGATGCGAGAAGGTTGGAAATCGGAAAAATATTAAGAGAACTATGCGAATGGAAAGGAGTAAATATAATAGAATCGGAAGTGTGTGGAGATCATGTACATATGTTGATCGAGATCCCGCCAAAAATGAGCGTATCAGGATTTATGGGCTTTTGAAAGGGAAAAACAGTCAGGCAATATTTGAGAAATGGGCAAATGCAAGATATAAATATCGAAACCGGAACTTTTGGTGTCGAGGCTACAATGTCGATACGGTAGGCAAGAATACGAAGAAAATAACAGAGTATATCCAAAATCAGTTAAAAGAGGATCAAGTAGCCGAGCAGCTGGAATTGGAATTTGAGGATCCGTTTACAGGCAAACAAAAATAATGCAAACGGCAGATCACCAAGCGAGGTAACGCGTAGCTTTGAGAGCAGGGCTATGCCCGCATTTGAAAAACCACCGGCTATGCCGGTGAATATTTATTTCAGCACCGTAGCTTAAAAACAACCAATATAACCAATCGCTTTTCTCTGGGGCTGACGGCAGAAAAGCTTACAGCTGTTTTCATTCTCCCGCATGATCCAGACCCTGGTTGCGGTTCATATGCGCATATTGATTGAAAAATTCTTCCTGAGCGTATATTTCCAACATAATGATTCCTGCTTTCTTCAATCTCATTCCAGCAAAAAGAGGAAGAAATCAATAACTCCTTCCTCGATTTTAAATTATGTTTTATGCTTCGTCGTTGTCGTAATTTATAAAATTGCTTGTTTTGGCTGCAACACCTTTTTTGAATTCTTTTAAGAGAGGATGCTGCATCGTACTATGCAGGCTTGAACTTATTACAGCACTTATGAGCTGCGGAAACGGCAGTTCTGCAAAGGAACTGTAAAGAGCGTCGATCCGTGGCTCAATGACGATGGCATTGGCGTCAGTTTTGAAAGTCTGGTCCATTGTGATCAAATATACATGATCGCTGATCGATTTCGCACTTTCGTAAATTTTCTGCAGCCGTCCAGAAGCGGAGTCGTTGCTATCGAAAAAGAACAAAGTATACGTCGGATCCAGCTGCAGATTCGGTCCATGGATAAATTCCTCCACCTCATAGTAGAAGCTTGGTACATGGATCGTTTCACCGATTTTCAAAGCGGCTTCCATTCCCGCTCCCTGGGAATAAGGTGTTCCTAAACAGTATACGGTCTGCATGCCTGAAAGGGACTTGTAATGTTTTTCGATAAAATGCCTGGTCTTGTTTTCTGTATCTTTAAATGTATCAAGCACAGCATACAGATCTGTATTTTTTTGATCAGAGACTTTTTTGGCAAAGCAGATCAGCCAAAATAGAAGAACATTTACTCCTTTTGTTACATAACCGACAAGCTCTTCGCCCACGCCGTACTCAAGAACGCAGTCTGCGTGATCCTTTACATCGCTGTTTTTATTGCCGGTCAAACAAATCAGATTTTCATACGAACGAAAAGCATCAAGCACTTCGATCGCATTCGTCGATAATCCGCTTTGCGTAATAACAAAGATCAGATCGTTCTTTTTCAGAGTTGGTGTATAATGGAGGAAAGTGAATGGTGTACGGACTTCCACATTCGAATCCATCCACTTATTCATCAATGGCTGTGCACAAATACAGGCATTGTAGCTCGAACCTGAAGCGACCAGCCAAATCGTTTCGGGTTTTTGTTTTTTATATAAACCGGAAAGCAGATCAAGAGTTTCCTGATGATGAAGAAGATCTTCACATGCAGAGCTACTCTGCAGGATATATTCTTCCATGGTCATATACTGAATCTCCTAGTAATCGAGTGCCCGGTAATAACGACGAATCTCCATCGGATGTTTTGTTTCATCTTCCATATGCACATCGATCCGATTGTTCACAGCATGCATGACCAGATGGGAAATATCTCCACGATACTTTTCGCTGATTCCTTCCAGCGGGTAATCCTTCGTATCGATGATCGTATAGTTCGCGCAGATACGAGGCAGAAAACGGGCTACGCGTTCCGAGAGGCTGCGCTGTCTGTCCTCTCCGATATAGACAGTGACCGGCGTTTCTTTCGTTATGATCTCGAACATTCCGTGAAAGAATTCAGGTGAAGAGATTGATTTCGTTTTGATCCAGAGCTGCTCTTCCCAGTAGCACATTGCGTAGGAATACGTTGCACCCCACTGGTTGCCTGCTCCGACAAAATAGTGAATATCATCATTCCAGTGCTTTTTCGCAAACTCGACCGCAAACGGTTCTGCCGCTTTTTCAACTTCCACCAGAGCGTGGGGCAGATACTGATCGAATTGTGCATACATTTCCTCGTAATCGTTGAATTCTCCTGCATTTTTCATGAAGCGGTCGGCAACCATAAAGAATTTAAGCTGCTCATTCTGTTTATATGAAATGACATGATCAACCATTTGTGCCAGTTCGGCTTCTGGAGCATCGATAAAGCCAATCACAACAGCACCAGCTTCTTTGGCTTTTTTGACCGCATCAACCACTTCGATCGTATTGCCTGTGACTGAAGAAGTAATCACAACACTGCCTTTACCGATCCGTTTGTTTCCTGTAGTGAGATATTCCGCCGCATTTTCTGCCCATGTTTCAATTTCCGACCGTTCTTTCATATGAACGGCAGCCTGCATTGAACTTGCCCATGTGCCGCCGATTCCAAGCCAGACAATATTTTTATATCCGTCTGAGCAGATCGGATCAACAATTGCTTCAATTTGCGGACGAAGTGCCAGTGCACCCTGAACACTTTCCAATTTTTCTTTTTCGTTGAATTTCATCATAGTAATTTCCTCCCGTTATTTATCCAAGAATTCCAAAGAATGCGCCAATAAAACCAATCAAAATGAATACGATGAGCAGAGTCGTTGTCTTCACATTTTTAAATTTCAAGACATAATAAATCAAGAATGTAAACAGCAGAGGCAGGATCCCCGGCATGATCTGATTGCATATATCGCCGATTGTAGTGGCCTCTTCTCCTGCGCCGATCGTAAGCGGAATGCTGATTGCCACGTTCTGAGCTGTCATGCCTCCGATAACGATCAGGCCGAGGACCGAAGCGCCGTAAGTCAGCATTTCCATCCAGCCGCTCTTTTGTAGCTGAGCTAAAAAACCGCTGCCAAGCTTATAACCCGCATTCATTAAGTAGTAACGGAGTCCCTGTGCCGGAATATTGAAAATCAGGAAAAATAAAATAGGACCAAGAATATTTCCCTGTGTTGCCAGAGAAAGACCGACACCAGTTGCAATGATCCGCAACGTACCCCAAATAAAGGAATCGCCGATTCCTGCTAAAGGTCCCATTAAGGATACCTTTACATCATTGATGGACTGGGTATCAAAATTCGGATCGTTTGCGTTCTGTTCTTCCATGGCAGCCGTTATCCCAAGAATTAATGTAGCAAGCTGAGGCGTCGTGTTGAAAAACTCCAGATGCCGTTTCATAGCCGCCTGCTGCTGTGCAGGATCCGGATAAAGCTTTTTGATTACAGGCAGCATACAGTAACAGTAGCCGATATTCATCTGCCGCTCATAATTCCAATCCCATTCCAATCCGAAAGAACGCCAGAATACGGATCGGATCTGTTTTTTATCGAGTTTTTTAGAAGTCGTCGTCATCATTTGTTCCTCCTTGTGCAGTTGCTGTCAGCTGTAATTGGTGAGAACGTTTGATTTGCGTTAGTACGATAGCGATAATCGCTCCGAACACCGCAATTCCTGTTCCAGGCAGATTTAAATAAACAGAAAGTCCGAATCCGAGAATAAAGAAGCAGATATTCGATTTATTCATGATCATCTTCATCAGCAAACCGAAACCAATGGCTGGAAGCAGCCCCATCGTGATTTCAAGACCTTTCGAGATCCACTCGGGAATAATAGAAAGGAATGCTTCGATTGCCGGACTTCCCATGTAATAACCGATTCCGACACAAAGCCCGATAATTAAATTGACTCCGAAAAATCCTGCTAGATAGTGGACAAGCGCGACCCCATGCATATTGCTGTGACGGGCATATTCATCCGCTTTATGAACAAACGGCGGCAATATGAAGACCATCCCGAAGTTTTTCGCTAATAAAACGAGTGATGCTACAGGCAGACCGATTGCCAGAGCAGTTTCAGCACCGGAACCGGTTGTGATCGCAAATGCGGTTCCCAGCACCGTTCCTGAAATCATTTCCGGAGGAATACTTGCACCGATCGAGAATGCTCCCATAAAAGCAAGCTCCATTGTTGCACCGATCTTTACGCCTGTTTCTATATCTCCCATGACGATTCCGGTAAACATTCCCATGATCATTGGACGGGAAAGCAGACACGTTCCCAGCAGGTATTCAGCGTTGCCCAGCATTGCAACAAGACCTAATAATATAGCCTGAATTAACATAAATCCTCCTTACAACGCTTTTTCGACAGGTACGGGTGTATCTTCCGGTACCATTTGGATCGTAATATCTGTTCCTTGTTTCAGTAATGAACGAAGAATATCTTCTTCTTCTTCTGTAATATTCACGGCTTTGGAAATGCTGCGCGTTTTTTCGGTAGCTTTTGTACCTCCCAGGTTTAATTCGTTGATCTGCGTAATTTCGTTGAGCAGTGTCTGCGCATCACGGATACTTTCCACAACAATAAATAGTTTATATTTATCGGTTTTTCCACTGTTGATAGCCCGAATACTGTCGGCCAGATTTTTAATAACAAGCTTGACTCCATTCGGCTTGGCCATTTTCATGGTCGTTTTTCGAAGCTCGTCGGTAACGACAGAATCATTGGCAATTAATATGCAGTCCGCATTCAATGCACTGGTCCAGGAAAAAGCTACCTGTCCATGCAGAAGTCGATGGTCGACCCTAATTTTTTTAATCATATTTCCTCCTTTTAAAAATCTTCTTCGTCGCTTTTCTTCTGGATCCGTTTCTGATCTGTCAGACTCAGACCGTTTTTTCCGGTAGCGAGCAACCGGTTCTGGACTTCCGTATTATGAATGAGCGGTTCGGGCGTTGACAAAAGCAGATCAAGTACTAAATTCATATTGGTTCCGGCAAAGACAAGAACATTAGGATATTGACAGAGCATAGAGAGCGTGCTGTGCACACTGCCGCCTTCAATATCGCAAAGAAAAATATACTCATCCTCCGGATTTTCCTGAATCACCCCATTCATTTCTTCCATGTAATCTTTTGGAGTATGGGAAGGATAGAGAGAATAGGTCTGCAGCTGATCGGCCATGCTGCCTACGATCATTTGTACAGAATGCTTCAGTCCTTTCGAAAAATCGCCATGAGAAGCTAGAATGATATGTCGCATAAATACCTCCTTTCTTTTTTCACTTCTAAACCAGCAAGAAGCGTGCCAGTTCTATACTAAGTTTCCCTTTTTTTGTGTTCATACTGGAACCGCTTCACTTCTATACAAGACATGTTTTCTATATGTTTTCCCCCCCCCCCCCCCGCAGGTCCCTAGTTCTAGGGCTCTAGAGCACTTTAGAACACCCAAAATGCGGCGTTTAAACACCCAAAATGCGGCTTTTTAATCCCTTTTGTAATATTTAGGGTTTTAAATATGTTTTTTTATGATATGATAACCCTATAAGTAAGAAAGGGTTCTATTATGAATGAGATTACAAAACCTTCTAAAGCCCACGGTTTCAACCGTGGGACGAACAAATATCAGAA
>ERZ778497.1621-NODE-1621-length-13830-cov-4.708966_pt1 | contig 13830 bp, 11 predicted proteins | sample MGYA00509938_ERZ778497 | MGnify/ENA primary metagenome ERZ778497 (study PRJEB29527, sample SAMN07138969) | mouse gut metagenome | material: feces | host: mouse | place: China:Nanjing | collected 2016-01-25 ... | reverse complement strand
TTGTGCAAAGTGGTCCTGCTTTGCCCATCCAAAAACGCAGGGGTAAAGCAGGTCGTGGTTTGCTATTTTATTGAAATACAGATGATTATAAATTGGTATCCTGCTCGTGTTTTGTGTGCCGTCCTAATAAAGTTTGCCATAAACATTACTATGGACTTATACGAACAAATCCGTCTTCCGGATAAGTGGCATCTGTCCCGAACCCAGATAAAGTCGTATCTCTTATTATGGCGGAATGAAGCCGTCAGGACACTGCACAAACAACGCATTGATGATGTTGATCAGGCTGCATAACTCTTTTAGGTGCAAATTTTTCTGTTGATTCTTATTTGCGGCTTTTATGTGTATGTATAGAATAATCAATCTCTGTAATTAATCGTTGTGTTTGTTAAATTAAAATATAATATTGTGTTTATAAATTGTCTTTTATGAACAGGATTGTTTTGATCGGCAATGGGTTTGATTTGGCTCATGGACTGCCGACTAGATAAGAGGATTTTATTCTATGGTATTGGGATGCTGTAGTGGATGGCTTTTATGATAATTATACAAATATTGCAGCAGATAAGTTGTACTCTTTTAAGATTAAGGATCAAATAAAGAGTTGGAATATTTTTGCCTATAAGCATATTTCAGCATTAACGAAAATATGTGGTAAAGAAGTTATTGATAAAATAATAGCATCAACAGATTCTTTTGAAGTAAATTATACTCCATTTTTTAATAATATTTGTAAGTCCATTGAAACGAAAGGTTGGGTTGATGTAGAAGCTGAATACTACAATTTGTTGGGTTCATTTCTTTGGGAGTCAAAATACGATAATCCTAAGATTTTGAATGATTAACTTTATTTTCTCCGGGACAAATTGATAGAATATTTGAATATAATTCAAGAAAGGCAAGTTAAATCAAATATAATCAATTTACAGATTTCAAAAATAATATTTTCACCGTTTTCTGCTGATGAAATATCAATAAGGGGAATGAAATATCTTGATGAACATATAGCTTCGCGTTGTATGCTTGATGAGAAACATTTTCTGGCAATCATTAAACCGTATTATGATAGAAGTGATATAGAATGTGCTCGGTTGTGGTATAGGGATAATTATCAGATAGATAATATGTTGGATTCTTCTACGGTTCAAAATGTTGGATGTGAGTCCGAGTATTTCCTTAGGCCTGACAGAATAATGCTTTTAAATTTTAATTATACATCAATGGCGGATATGTATTTACAGGGTAGTTCGGACGTATTTACTGTAAATCATATTCACGGACGCTTGAATGAACCTGAAAATGTAATATTTGGTTATGGTGATGAACGTGACGAAAAGTATAAGCAAATAATGAATCTGCAGGACAATGAATATTTGCGTAATATTAAATCTGTTAAATATTTAGAAACTGATAATTATCGCAAACTTTTGTCATTTGCTGATTCTGCTCCATTTCAGATTTATATAATGGGACATTCGTGTGGTAATTCTGACGGTACTTTGTTGAATACATTGTTTGAACATAATAACTGTGTGTCAATAAAGCCATATTATTATGTAAAAGATGGGAAGGATAACTATAATGATTTAATTGCCAATATATCACGTAATTTTAATGATATGCGTATTATGCGCGATCTTGTTGTCAACAAAACTTTTTGTGAACCTTTACCTCAAAATTGTATGTAAAAGTGTTTTCATTACTGTCTTCATAATGCTATTCTTGTGCGATTTGTTACTTACCTATCAGGAAAAGGATATTGCCGCTTGGAGAGAATCACCGCGCTTGTGTATCAGCTGTCTATTGTGCCCATCTGGAATAAATAAATGCTTATTATAGTTCCAGATGGAAAAACACTAATTACCACTGACCGGCCAATTATGGGAAACAGCTTCTGCAAAAACGGAAAGAACAAGATATGTTATTGGCTGTTGTTGAAAGATATGATAAATTTGTATGTTTTTTAACAGGATGGCACTATGATAACCTTTATCTCTTGTCTTGCATTTCTTGTTGCAGGATATTTCGTGTATGGAAAATATATTCAGAAGATAGTAGGCTTTGACGATTTGTCCCGGACACCGGCCTGCCGTCTGAATGACGGCGTTGACTATGTCCCGATGCCGTGGTACAAGGCATTCCTGATCCAGTTTCTTAATATTGCCGGGACCGGTCCGATATTCGGAGCGATTCTCGGGGCTATGTTCGGTCCGGTGGCTTTCCTTTGGATAACGTTGGGGTCGGTATTCGCAGGGGCTGTGCACGATTATCTTTCCGGTGTCATATCTATGCGGCACGACGGAATATCCGTATCTGAAATTGTAGGCAAATATCTTGGCAGGGGTATGCGCACGGTCATGAGGGTGTTCTCTGTCATTCTTCTTATTCTCGTCGGGACGGTGTTCGTCAGCTCTCCTGCGGCTCTGCTGTCCTCTATGACAGGTGTTTCCGTGCTTGTGTGGTCAATAGTGATAATCATATATTATATCATTGCTACAGTGTTGCCTATAGATAAGGTCATAGGCAAGATATATCCTCTTTTCGGGGCAGCTCTGCTGATAATGGCTGTCGGAATAACTGTTGCGATTATAATTGGGCAATTCAACGGTTCGGTCAGGATGATGGAGATGACGTTGGAGAATCTTCATCCCAAAGGGCTGTCTGTGTTTCCTTTCCTGTTCGTGACCATCGCCTGCGGGGCGATCAGCGGTTTTCACGCTACCCAGTCACCGATGATGGCACGCTGTGTCACCAAAGAAGGGGAGTGCCGTCCGGTATTTTTCGGTGCAATGGTGGTTGAAGGGATTGTGGCGTTGATCTGGTGTGCTGCGACTATCGCATTTTTCGGAGACACGCCAAGTATAAGTGAAGCGGTAGCCGCAGGAGGACCAGCGACTGTGGTCAACAGCATTTCAAAAGGCCTGCTGGGCACTTTAGGGTCAATCCTTGCGGTGCTTGGAGTCGTCGCCTGTCCGATTACCAGCGGAGATACGGCGTTCAGAAGCGCAAGGCTTACGTTGGCGGATGCTACTGGTATCAGGCAGGACCGTCTTGAAAAAAGATTCCTGATTGCGATCCCTCTTTTTGTGGTCTGCATCATACTTACACAAGTCAATTTTGATGTTCTTTGGAGATATTTCGCCTGGTCAAACCAGACCTTGGGCACAATCTTCCTCTGGACTGCGACGGTCTATCTTGCTGTGCATTTCAAAAATTATTGGATTACATTGATTCCTGCCATCTTTATGACGTGTGTGGTGGTCTCATATATTATGCAGGCTCCTGAAGGGCTTCGTCTGGGAGCGGTGGTCTCAAATGTCACAGCCGGACTGATTGCCGCAGTGCTTTTCATCTGGTTCCATTTCCGGCGCAGACGTTCCTGAAAGAATCTTGATTGTCAGGCCGGCTTCAATGGCTATAGGAGGGTCTCTGCAATACGGTGAGGCTCAGTGTGTTATAAAACAGTATGTCTCGTATTGACTATACTGTTTTGCAATTGATTGACAGACAGTATGTTGCGAGAACCCACCTGTTGTGGGCGCAGCGATTAAGACAAAAGCTCCAGATGATTTGCATTCAATCATTTGGAGCTTTTAATAGTACCCGGAGCCGGGGTCGAACCGGCACATCCTTTCGGACATTGGTGTTTGAGACCAACGCGTCTACCGATTCCGCCATCCGGGCCTGAAATAGTAGACCTTTCTTTTTAAGGACTGCAAATATATTGCAAATTGTACTAAAAAACAATAGGGCATTCAAAAAGTCTACAGGTCAGGTCTCAAGATAATTTATTGCGGCGTTCTGTTATGCCTGATATTTTCCGGAACTGGACAGCACAGGCTGTGCCGGCGATATTGTGGACGGGAACTGATAAAGCGACAGCCCGAAGGAAGGTGCCATAGCGATCAGGTGGTCAAAAATGTCTGACTGGATGGTTTCAAACTCATCCCATATCTTGTCCTTAAGAAAGAAATATATTTCTACGGGAAGTCCTGACGGTGTCGGCTCGCGCTGTGCGACTATCAGGTCAAGCTCCTGGTTTACACCGGAATGGCTGCGGAGATATTCTTTTATATATGTCCTGAACAGCTGTGCATTTGTAACAGTGCCTTTATTTTCCGGAAGGACAGTGTCCTCCGGTGTAGGTTCCGAACCGGAAGCACCGTTCCAGCCTCTCATAAGAGGTATATCCTGAACAATCTTTCTTGTCTGATCGGGAGTGCAGACGGCAATTGTGCCCATATCCATGAAAAGCCTTTTGTCTACGCGCCGTCCTCCGCTCTCCTGCATCCCGCGCCAATTCTTTACAGGTATGCTCACAAGAGTATAAGGTGGAATGGTCGTGACCGTGTTGTCCCAGTTCCTGACTTTGACGGTGTTGAGGGTGATTTTCTCCACAGTTCCGTTCGCACTTCCGTCATTCATCTGTATCCAGTCTCCGATCTTGATCATATCATTCTGCATAAGCTGGACTCCTGCCACAAACCCGAGAATGCTGTCTTTGAAAATGAGCATAAGCACTGCCGCTGAAGCCCCGAGTCCTGTCAGCAGGGCGGTGGGGGACTTGTCTATCAGAACGGCTATACAGATGATGCTTCCTGTGAAGAACAGGACGATCTGCAACCCCTGCACCAATCCCTGAAGAGGACGGCTGCGGCTCTTTTCAGTTGTCATATAGAAGTCAAGAAATGCCAGCATCAGAGAATTGGCGATTGCCATCATCGCCGCTATCATATACACGATGTCAATCCTGTGCAGCAGCCGTAACGTGTGGCTTCCGGTCTCGAATACAAGATAAATCAGGAAATATATCACAATCCCGGGAATGAGCAGAATAAGATGATTTCCTATTCTGCGCTTTACCAGATATTTGTGCCATTTTGAATGCAGCATCTTTGTGCTGTGCCGCGAAATCATATTGAACAGGAGCTGGCATATCCAGTTGATTCCCAGTCCGAGCAGTATGAGGGCTGCGGATGCGATGAGATCATCGGAAAAATCTGCAATCCTGCTCGGCATGTCAAGCCTGTCTGTAAGGAAATGGTTGAGGGAGTCTGCGAAAGGTTTCATAATCTGTTGCGGTATAATTGTTTGCAGTGATGTCTCGCCTGTATTTATGACAATGCGCATTGCACCGGCGTTGTCACCATTCTCAAAATATATTCCAATTTTCAGATTGCAGAGCAGTTTTGATGTCTGCTCTCTGATTTTACCTATCTTTGTAGATGATAAATCAAAATAACTTTAACAAAAACAATGAAAAGATTTCTGCTTCTATCGGCTTTGCTTCCGTTTTTTGTGGCGTCGGCTCAAGACACGGGATATCCTGAGCCCCAAAATGATGATGTAAAAAGTGTCTATATGCTCACATACTTCCGGCAGCGGTATCCTACCCGCATTGAAATTACCGCTGAAGGAAAAGTTGTGGAAGTGCCCCTTCCGGAACCGATGCAGGTGGAACAGCTCCACATAGCTCTTTCTGATGATGGCAGACATTGGACTGCCCTGAACGGCAACAGGCCTGTCTGGGAGCAGCAGATGCGCGACCCGTACGTGCGCCGCGGTCCGGACGGGATATGGAGGCTGATGGCTACCGGCGGAGGCAGGAGGCCGGACCGTCAGGAGACCGGTCCGAGCTGTCTTTATGCAACTTCTGAAGACCTTGTGAACTGGAATGTCGGAGGACTTCTGCCTTTGATGAAAGATGTCAGGGACTCTGATGGAAGAATGGTCCGTAACATCTGGGCTCCCGAGTGGTTCTATGATGCCGGGAATGGAGATTATATGCTTGTCTGGTCTTCGTCTTTCGAGGACGCAGGATGGAAGAAAAGCCGTCTTTGGTATTGCCGTACCAAGGACTGGAAAGAATTTACGCCTGCGAAAGTGCTGTTTGAGCCTTCCTATAGCGTAATTGACGGGACGCTGCTGGAGCACGGAGGGAAATATTATCTTTTCCATAAAGAAGAAGAGTTCGGTGAGGTTACCGGTGAGCGCAGGGCTATACGGGTGGCTGTGGCCGATAATCCTGAAGGTCCATACGCTATTCTCGAAGGTCCGCTTAATAAAGGTCAGATAGTTCCTGTGATAACGGAAGGGCCGTCAGCGATACAGGCTGAAGACGGTGAGGGATGGCTTCTTTATTATGACTATTGTATGACCAACCGTTTCGGTGTCTCATATTCGTCCGACCTCGTGGAATGGAATATAATTGAAGATGTCGCTTTCCCTTCGGAAGCCCGCCATGGAACTGTCTCGATTATTTCTGCGGACCAGGTAAAGAAGCTTGTTGAAATCTATGGCTATTAAAGTTCCGGCAGTATCAAAGTAAACTTTGCTTCTGCTCTCGGCTTTCCGTATATTTGTACTTTTGCATCAATATGCTATAATGATGCAGGACTTGACAGACAATGGAACATAAACAGATCAGCATATATTCGTCGGATAAAGTGATAAGCCGTATTTTCGTATACGATGACAACGGCAGGGAAGACTGTGACAAGGCCTCTTTGGAGGAACTTCTCAGATGTCTTGAGCCCTACCGGCATATTTTCATATTGGTGGACAGGAATCTTCTGTCCAGATCGCAATATGTATCACTTCTGGTTGACGGACTGGAGAAGCAGAAAGGAGGTCCTGTGTTGCCTGTTGATGCTTCCGAGCAGAACAAGACAATGGATTCTGTGCTTTCCATCTGCTCCTGGCTGCTGGACAAAGGGGCTGACCGGGATGCTCTTGTGCTTGCAGTCGGAGGCGGGATTACGACGGATATGGCCGGATTTGCGGCTTCGGTCTATAAAAGAGGTGTCCGCTTCGCGTTCGTTCCGACTACGCTTCTGTCCCAGGTCGATGCTGCTATAGGAGGTAAGACGGGAGTCAATTTTGAGAAATACAAAAATATCATAGGGGTTATCCGGCAGCCGGAATTCACCTTCATCAGCCCGTATGTGCTGAAATCACTCCCGTATCGCGATCTCCTTTCAGGTGCGGCGGAAATGATCAAGACATTCCTTATTGAGGACAATGGCTGTTATAATCGTGCTGTGGCTTTTTTCCGGGAACTGCACAGGGAAATGTCGTCACCGGATCATTCTTCTGCAATGGAAATCTCCGGATGGACGGATGGCTTTCCTGCAGCTGCTTATTGGAACAGAGCCAGGGTATCTGAACTTGCTCAACTGATTGCAGCTGCAGCCGCCGTGAAGGCCGGAGTCGTTTCCAGGGACCAGTATGAAGGAGGTGAACGCAGAAAGCTGAATCTCGGGCATACCTTTGGACATGCGATAGAGACACTTGCCCGGAGGAAGAATCTTGATATAACCCATGGCGAAGCTGTGGCGATGGGGATGGTGCTTGCTGCAAGGCTCGCAGACCGTTCGGAAGAGCTGTCCTGCAATACTGGGCAGCGGACATTCAGTGCACCGGGCATAGCCCAAAGAATAGAGAAAGACCTGAAAGAATGCGGGCTTCCTGTTAAATGTCCGTTTACAATGGAAGAAATGTGCCCGGTTATGACCAAAGACAAGAAGGCCGAAGGGGATGCAGTGCATTTTGTGCTTCCTGTGGCCGTAGGCAATGTCGTTGTCAGGGATTTCGCGGTAGGCGATGTATATGGAATGATGGAGCCGGCTTGAACCGACAGCTGATTGCTTTGGAGGAAACAGACCGGACAATATTGATATGGATTATGATTTGTACAACAATACAGAATAAAAGTTTTGAGCAGGTTCTGGAGGCACTGGAGTCTTGCGAAATGGCGGAAATCAGATTGGACAGATGCCCTTTGTCAGAAGATGAGATCAGAGAATGCTTCACTTCGGATGTCCCGCTTGTAGCCACTTGCCGGGTCTCGGAGATTATGGAATCTGAACCTTCGCTCCGTGACCCGGAACTGACGGTACAGAGCCGCACCATAAGAGCATCTCAGATTGCTGAAAAAAGACTTTGCAGGGCTATAGAATCAGGAGCGAGGTTTGTGGACGTGGAGGTTGAAGCTCCGAAATCTATGGCGAAACGTGTATTGGCGGCCGCAAGGGAGAACGGTACCGTGTTCATACGTTCATACCATAATTTCACAGGTACTGATTCTTACGATGAACTGAAATCCATAGTGGAGAAATGCCGTTATCACGGTGCGGAGATAGTAAAGATTGTAACAATGGCCGGATCCGTTGAGGACACGGACAGGGTTATGCGTCTGTATGAAGAATATGCCCCTTCGTCCCTGATCGCATTCTGTATGGGTGAAGCGGGACGCGGTTCGAGGATAGAATGCCTGCGCAAAGGCTCTCCTTATACCTATGCGGCAATGTCTGAGTCTGAAGCCGCGGCTCCCGGACAGTGGGATATGAAGGAAATGCGCGATGCTGTCTACGGAAACTTCGGGTTTGTCGGTGCGTCAGCTTCTGCGCTTCGGATGCCGGCCTCAAAGAGTTTCGCGCAGAGGGCTATAATAGCAGCTGCCCTTGCTGAAGGAGAATCGCATCTGGATGCCTATACTCCCTGCTCTGACAGCGAAGCTGCCATTGCCGTGGCTCGCGCGCTTGGGGCGGAAGTAAGTAAAGAAAAGACCGATGACGGATATGACAGACTGACAATCAAAGGTATAGCCTGTGCTCCTGCCTCTGTGGACATAAAGGAGTTGAATGTGGGTGAATCAGGGCTTCTTACCCGTCTTATGATTCCGCTGGCTGCTCAGATTGCAGCCAATGATGTGACCATAACAGGAGAAAGGACTCTGCTACAGCGTCCTATGAAAGGTGCCGGGGATATGCTCGCAGGATTCGGTGTACAGCTTGAAAGCGGATCGGAAGACTGTCGTGTACCCCTTAAGGTCTGCGGTACCCTTGTGGGAGGACGCTCTGAGATTTCCGGCAGGCACGGTTCGCAGCTTATCTCGGGCCTGCTTATGGCTTTGCCTTTTAATGAAAAGAACTCTTCTGTCGTAGTCAATGACCCGAAGAGCATTCCTTATATGTTCATAACCCTTGACGTGCTGAAACGTTTCGGGATAAAGGTCGCCAATGAAATGTCCGGAGGACGTGATTTCTTTGAGTCTGACGGAGACTGGTCCCTTTGCACGGAAATGACATTCAAGGTGCGTGGCAACCAGCATTATCATCCTGCCTGCTTTGAGCTTGAGGGAGACTGGAGTGCGGCGGCCAATTTCCTTGTTGCGGGCGCTGTATTCGGAAGGACGGAGCTTGCCGGACTTGACACGACATCCCTTCAGGCGGATCTTTCGATAATGGATATATTGATGGATGCAGGTGCGAGCCTTTCCCAGCTTGACGGGGACAAAGGCATAGTTGCGGTACAGCGTGCACCTTTGAATGCGTTCAATGTGGATGCTTCCAATTGTCCTGACCTGTTTCCGATAGTCTCGGTGCTTGCAGCCTTCTGTCAGGGGACAAGCCGTATAGGGGGAGTCGACAGGCTTGCCCACAAGGAGAGCGACAGAGGGGCCGCTATAGTTGGAATGCTGACAAAAATGGGAGTATATGCGACTGTGGAGGGCAACGAACTGGTGATAGAAGGGGAGTCTCTGGCGTCAAGATGTCTCAATGGCAGGATGTTGAAATCCGGGAAATATACATCTTCCCACGACCACAGAATGGTGATGGCTTTGAAGGTTGCGGAAATAGGTGCTGACGGCAGGATAGAGATAGACGATGAGGCTTGCGTCGACAAGTCATTTCCTGGATTTCTGGAAATGTTCGGCAGTTATTCCGGGGCGGAGTGATTTTGAATTGCCGAGATGCAATATTTATTGTAGTTGATAAACTAAAATATATGAATACTTTCGGACGAATTTTCAGGGTCTCGGTCTTCGGTGAGTCCCACGGGGAGGCTATAGGTGCAGTGATTGACGGTGTGCCTGCAGGCATTGCAATATGTGAGGATGATTTCTCCGCTGACATAGACCGTCGCAGAAGCGGAGCTAAAGGTACTACCCCCAGAAAGGAGGCCGACATTCCGGAGATATTGAGCGGAGTCTATGAGGGGCATACTACAGGTGCGCCTCTTGCTGTCATATTCCGTAACGGCAATACGCGCTCCGGAGACTATTCGCTTTTCAAGGATATGCCGAGGCCGGGACATGCCGACCGTGTGGCTGACATCAAATGGAACGGATACAATGACCCGCGCGGAGGAGGACATTTCTCCGGCCGTCTGACCCTGCCTGTAGTGGCTGCCGGGGTGATCGCAAAGAAGATCTTGTCCGGGATTTCTGTTGCCTGCTCTCTTGTTGAGGTGGGAGGCCTGCCTTATTCTTCAGACAGCCTGGAAATAAAATCCATTATAGATGAAGCGGCAAGAGACGGAGACAGTCTCGGAGGAGTTGCGGAGTGTATAGTGGACGGTCTTCCGGCAGGTCTGGGGGAACCGTTCTTTGATTCTGTGGAGTCGCTGGTTGCGCATAGCATATTTGCGGTTCCCGGAGTACGCGGTATCGAGTTCGGGGACGGATTTGCCTCGGCTTGTATGAAAGGCTCCGAGCATAATGATGTGTTCGGGGAAGACGGTCTGCCTGCGACGAATGGTGCGGGAGGTGTCAACGGAGGCATAACCAACGGGGCGCAGCTGAGATTCCGGGTGGCGTTCAAGCCTACGGCAAGCATCCGCAAAGCACAGCGTACCCTTAATTTCGCTGAGGGGATGATGGAAGAACTGGAAGTCCCCGGCCGTCACGATGTGTGCTTCGCCTTGCGTGCGCCGGTTGTCGTTGAGGCGATGACAGCCATTGTCATTGCGGATCTTGTTGCGGTCGGATAAAATAAAAGGATAGGTGATGGAACTCAGGAAAATTTTTGCCGGATTGGTTCTGGCCTGTTTTTCTCTATTGTCTTTGTCCGGTAAAGACAAAGATGGTGTGATAAAGATTTTGGCTATAGGAAACAGTTTTTCTGAAGATGCTGTAGAGCAGTATCTTTGGGATATTGCGGCTGCCGACGGCAGAAGTATGGTGGTCGGTAACCTGTATATCGGAGGGTGTTCCCTTGAAACGCATCTCGGCAATGCCGAGGGTGACAGACCTGAATACCGCTACCGCAAGACAGATATTGACGGAGTCCGTACACAGAAGGACCGTGTGACTCTTCAGGAGGCTCTCTCTGATGAAACCTGGGACTATATCAGTTTCCAGCAGGTCAGCCAGCTGTCAGGAGTCTATGCCACTTGGGAGGATTCACTGCCTGAATTGTATTCCTATGTAAAGGCCAGGACCGGAAAGGACACGAAATTCATTATTCATCAGACCTGGGCGTACAGTTCAGATTCATCACACGGAGGTTTCGCCAACTATGGCAGAGACCAGATGAAAATGTACACCTCAATAACAGATGCCGTGCAAAAGGCTGCCAAACTTCAGAAAATCAAGATTATAGTGCCTTCCGGTACGGCAATCCAGAATCTCAGGACTTCATTTATTGGAGACAATGTCACACGTGACGGATATCATCTGGATCTTTATGTGGGACGCTATACGGCTGCCTGCGCCTGGTATGAAACGCTGTTCGGAAGAAGTGTCATAGGCAACTCCTACCGTCCGGACGGGCTTCCTGAGGAGTACAGAATGATTGCTCAGAGGGCAGCGCACGAGGCGGTACGCCATCCTTTCTCCGTGACATCTTTGGCTGATATGCCCGAGAATATCAGGTAGCGGCTCTGCCTGTATTTGTCAACTGACAGATTCCTGTCGGTTCTCCATTTATATCAGCGGATGTTCATCGGCAGGAAAAGTGACTCCTGTCTGCCGGCGTATCTCGTCTATTATTTCTATTGTGATGAGAGAATTGGCGTGGCTGTTGACGGAAGATTCGCGTCTGCCGTCCATAATCAGACTGATGAATTCAGCCATTTCAAAATAATAGTCGTCTTTCTCTGAATGTATGCTTATGTCTTCCTCCTGAGTTACATACAGGTTGGATGCTGCGGTCTTTGGCCTTCTCGGCATTATGGATGCCTTGTGCATCAGGTTGATGCGGTCGATTGTGATATTCCCGTCTTCTCCCTGGATTTCTGTCGGAAGGGATGAATCCGCGATTTTTGAATACAGCACGGTAGCGTTCATACCTTCATATTGGAAATTGACCGCTCCCTGGCCGTCCACTCCGGTGGAGAGCATAATGCCGGAAGCCTCGATTTTTTGAGGGCGTCCGAAAAGCACGACCATAGGATACATGGTATAGACTCCTATATCCATTGCTGCTCCGTTGGACATTTCGCGCCTGAAGGCATTTTCGATTATTCCAGCCTTGTATTTGTCATAGCGTGACGAATACTGGCAGTATGACGATATATATCTTCTCGGCTTTCCTATGCGGTGGAGATTTTCCCTGACCGACAGGAAATTAGGCATAAGTGTGGTCTTCATCGCCTCCATCAGCGTCACATTGTATTTCTTTGAAGCCTCTGTCATTGCTCTGACCTCAGCCGCGTTGGAGGCAAATGGCTTTTCGCACAGCACGTGCTTGCCGTGGCTCATGAACAGAATGCTTTGGCTGGCATGGAGAAAATTAGGTGAGGCAATATATACGGCATCGATGAACCCGCTTGACGCCATTTCTTCTATGGAAGTGAACGTGTGGGGGATATTGTGCTTGGCAGCGAACATATCAGCCCTTTCCTGAGTCCTTGAGTATACTGCCGCCAGCTCGAAGCGTTCGTCCTGCCTCGCTCCGTTTATCATCCAGTCTGCTATAAAATTGGTGCCCACCACACCGAAACGCACTTTTTCCATATTTTCCTGTCTTTAGTCTTTCCGTATAGTCTTTCCGGACAAAAATAATTATTATTTTCTGATTGCTGACCTCTGCTGACTATACTTGTGTTTAGGATCTCAGAACAAATCGGACTATGTGCGGCATATAAACATATAATTTGTAAATCTGTAAATCTTGGGTGGAAAATTAAATTATTCCTATGCGGTGGTATGTGCAGGAACAGTGCCCATCAGCCCTTTCCCCGTCCGGTGACTACGGTGCTGTCTTGTTCTGTGGCTGATTATCAATCAGTTGTCTTTTGAATGGCGTGGCCATCAGCCCTTTCCCCGTCCGGTGGCCACGGTGTTGTCTTGTTTTGTGATTGATTATCAGTTAGTTGCCTTTTGAGTGGCGTGCCCATCAGCCCTTTCCCCGTCCGATGGCCACGGTGTTGTCTTGTTCTGTGGCTGATTATCAATCAGTTGTCTTTTGAATGTCGTGCCCATCAGCCCTTTTCCAGTCCGATGGCCACGGTGTTGTCTTGTTCTATGTCTGATTATCAGTCAGTTGTCTTTTGAGTGGCGTGCCCATCAGCCCTTTCCCCGTCCGATGGCCACGGTGTTGTCTTGTTCTATGCCTGATTATCAGTCAGTTGTCTTTTGAATGTCGTGCCCATCAGCCCTTTCCCCGTCCGATGGCCACGGTGTTGTCTTGTTTTGTGATTGATTATCAGTCAGTTGCCTTTTGAGTGGCGTGCCCATCAGCCCTTTCCCTGTCCGGTGGCCACGGTGTACGACCGGTGACGGCAGCATAGTAGGTGTATGGTTGTTTATGGGCTGAGTTTATTTGATCTGAACTAAGCACGCCACACCGTGCAGTCGTGCAGTCAAAGGGTGAGGCAACCAAGTAAAAGCTGCTGGTGCAGTTCGCTTAAATGGAAAGGGATAGTTATGATGAACAAAATCATACAGGCATAGAACACCGTGGACGGCAATTGTCCGGCCTCACTCCCAAGATATACTATATGTCAAAATTACCGGATATGGAAAGGATGACGAGAGCCTGAGAGAGACAGGGTATAATTGACATTTTTGGTTGGTGATCATGACAAAAGTGGTTGGTGAACGAG
>ERZ778497.1614-NODE-1614-length-13873-cov-55.965625_pt1 | contig 13873 bp, 20 predicted proteins | sample MGYA00509938_ERZ778497 | MGnify/ENA primary metagenome ERZ778497 (study PRJEB29527, sample SAMN07138969) | mouse gut metagenome | material: feces | host: mouse | place: China:Nanjing | collected 2016-01-25 ... | reverse complement strand
TTAAAACAGTTGATTCAGCAACAAGGGTGTCATTTATAAAGTTGTAAAGTGGTGTATCAAATTCTAACATCAAGATAAAGGGACAGAGTTGTCCAAAATTCGACAAATTATGATATATCAGGAAATAGAAAAACAGCTCTGATTTCAAAGAACTGTTCCAGTAATTGTATGATATTCCATTTCAATTATTAATAATGCTTTACAATTAAATTCCAATCTAAATATATAAACTCATAACTTTTTAAACCGATTTTCCTTTTGGTATATATTGGTAGAAATACCTTTAATCCCTCTATATTATAATAAGTTTAAGTAAAATAAAGTTTTCTGCTTTTTTCTTCCACTTTTTCTACTGTTTATACACAAATTTCATATATTCTGAAATAACTTTCTGTTTATTTGTATCCTATAGAAAACGCAGCCTTAGAATTTAGGCTGTTTCTCAATACTTTTTTCTAGGAGATGGTGATTATGAAACATCAATATCCATATACTAGGTATTTCAACTACCTAATGTGATAATATACTTGGTACTTCTAACTAAGTAAAGAAAACTGCCTGACAAGTACAACAAAGAATCAGACAGTTTTTGAATATTAGTTCTTTGACAGGTAAAGTTTTTTGGAGAACTGCTCCATATTACAAAGATACTGAAAGAGCATCCATTATCAGTAACAGCATCTTAGACAGATTAACAGTAAACTTTGTAACAAGTTCCAATGTATTTATGAGCGATAACCCCTGATATAGTTTACAGCTACTCAGGTATTTATGATATTCCTGTGGTATTTGAAAGAAATATCAAATGCAGTAATAAATGTTCTTCATATATCCTATCTATATTATAATATGGGATTCGGGGACATATTATTTTGATTTTATGCATGAACACACAATTTCTTTATACAGGAACAAAATCCTTATTTTATCAGGGGTTCAAGCACTTTCTAATTTTCCTTATCTGAATAATTTTATCCCCAATGATATATACTTCTCAATAACAATCGGCTTTTGAGTTATCTATATATAAAGTGATTAATTTTTGCGGCTCTTTGTTAGCATCAACTTTTTCAGATTTCTAAATGATTTGAATAGAACCTTGTATTTTCAAATCCAAGATTTTATATAACAAAAAGTGTATATATGGGAATAAGCAAAAATCAAACACGACATATATACTTCTATTAAATTTAATGTGACAAAAATCATTTGTACTGTTATATATAGAAATCAACAACCTCGTATCAAACTACGAAGTTTAGGTTAAAGCCTTACGACTTTACCTTGTTTGGTTAGCTTCTTACCCTATAACAAGCTACGGCTTTCAAAGAAATTTAAAGTATATGAGACTGCCAAATCAAATTTTAAACAACAGGAGAATATCTTTATGCCATTTATGGAAGAATGCATATATTCGAGAACTGATCGAAATGGAAATGAAGTCAAAGTGCATTTTAGTGCAGAACCACTTGTATTTCAGGATAAATGTTTTATGCCTGCAACCTTGGGAATTGATGATTGTTCTGATTATTTTGTTTCATTTGATCATTCCATTGATTCAGATGCATTAAATTGTTTACATATTGAACTGCTTCAAGGCATGACTATACATAACAAACAAAAACGCTATGGAGGAATTCTGTTATCAGCATTGTTTGAATACCTGCATTTTTTAGAGAATCTGTATCATATTAAATTTTAATATATTGATGGATGCTTAACTACAGAATATAAAAGTATTTATTATAAACTAACAGGCAGAAAATTAACAGATTTTTACATACATGCAATCTCATATATTACCCCTTATCTCTATGGCAAAAAACTTAAAATTCACTTTTATGTAAGTAAGTCTGCAGATACAGAATTATTGGGAAATGACATAGAACATGCTGGATATTTCAGGTATGATATTTCAGAATATGAGGGTTAAAAACCCTCATATTCTGGCTGTATATAGTTAATATTCTGCTGATTAAATGCAAAATAATGCGCTCCATTCCATAGCCCTGTTTTAAAAATAACTTTTTCAAAGGGACTGTTCGTTTGATCAGAAATAATCCTCTTAATTTCCTCTTTCGTACATCTTTTTGTCATATAAGGATGAACATAATATGTATAAGGTTCATCAAACTGGGGATGCCCTGATGAAAACAAATGTTTTTTATAAATGAATGTATTTTGAATGCTTACTTCTATATGCCTGCATTGAAAAAGTTTTGCTATGAACTGAATATTCTCTGTTAACATTTTACCCACAGATCAATATTTCTTTGATTACATACAGCTCTTTGAACCGAAGCCGCACATACGCCAGATAACTGGCACAAATCTGGCAACTCAACTTCAATCCTCATTTCTCCGTTATCTAGTATAATAAAATGCCTGCCTTCCACACAGTTTCCTTCAACTGACAAACAAACAGGCCTACCTGTAGAAATTATATTCCATATTTCCTGCGGAAATACCCCAGAAATAATTTTAAAAAAGTTATTGTTATCCATATAAATTGTAAAATATTAAAAGCAGAAAAATTAGTATTCCATTTACAGTATTTCTATCCCTCTGCTATCTTCTCCTTTCCATTCTTATGATAGCCAAAGCACATACCTATTATTTCATTTCTTTGCACGAAGTCTCTAATTTATTTGGTTATTTCATCATTACATAAAGAAATAAACGAAATCCCAACCTTAACTACAAAAAGCAACCTTATGATTAAGGCCGCTTCTCAATAGTTTATTATTCTAGGAGATGGTGATTACAGAACATCCATGTCCACGTATAGGATATTTCAATCACCTAATATAATAAATAATGTCCTTAGTACTTATAACGGAATAAAGAAAAACTGCCTGACAAGTACAACAAAAAAAGTCAGGCAGTTTATATATAATAATTAGTTGACAGGTAAAGATTTTGGAGAACTGCCCTTAAAATTGGTGAGGATTGTTTTTCACTATTTATAAATATTAGTTGATTAGCACATCAAGTATACGATAATACTATATAGCTATTTTCTCTAATAGGGAAGCTGGTGTCCCATCTACCTTTACTTCGCTTCTACTGGTATATCTTCACTCGTATATCTCGTTCCACACTTTCTGTAAAATATTTTAATCTATCCTCATATTAATTGATACATTTGTCTCAGACTTCAAACCATGGGCATCGGGATACTCCTGAAACACTTATACGATCCACTTGAAACAGGCTCTTTAGGTTGTAATTAATCGTTAATATGTAGAATGTTTTATAATATCAGTGCTTTAATAATTTTTAGTTTTCTACATAATTTTCTTCATCTGAATGACTATATTCCGATAAATAATAATTCTTTACTAATTTCTGACCTCAATAGAACTGTATTGTCTGAAATCCTATCAACATTAACATAGGATTTTATTAACAAAATTTATTTCAATTTTGTGTATAAATTTAACAATTATTGCCATTTTAAACCCAATTTATAAATTTGATTGTTTATAAAAAAACATTAAAATCTCCTTCTTTCAATATTCTAAATCACATTAGCTTAATTTCATACAATATAAAAAGGGAGAGCTTTAAGATCCCTCCCTTTACTAATTTACATTATAATATATGTCCAAAAATTCTCATTATATTCTCTAATTAATATACCCTACCATCATTGCATCAAAAACATCTTGATGCATTATCTAAAATCTCACTCTCATTGTTCACTTTCCTAAATTCTATCTCATTTTCATATTCAAAATATTCTCCAACTTTAACTTTTGTTCTATTACTTCCTACATTATTATGCATTGAAACTATAAATAAAGGACCTATTATTGCTAACATCACTAATACACCTAAAAGAAGAACTAAATTTTTAAATTTTCTTTCCGTTTTCGATTTTGTTTTCATAAGCACATCCTCCATTTTTTTGCTAGTATCAATGGCATTAAGATGCCTTATTCTTTCATTCTCCTCCTTCTTTAAATTATTTGGCATCCTCTACCAAATGATATAATAACATTTATTTTTATATATGTCAATCACTTTTTCCCAGAATAAACGCATGAACGGAAAAGAACTAATTTTTGTATATCAACATTATGCAAATTTACAATTTATTTGTTTATCTCTTTCTTTAACAAATAAAAGAAAAGTATTGTAGATTGTAAACAGAAATGATAAAATCTTTTTTTAATCAATATACAGGAGAATTATATATGCCAAAGAAAGATACCAAACTCGAAAAATTATCTCAGACAATTTACATTACTGTAGAGGAAATGAAAAATCTAAACATCAATAATTTAGACCAAATGTTTATGGAAATATATGCTCAACAGGCCTATCTGCTTACAGATACCAGACAGCAGAGCAAGGTTTTATATTCTTTAAAAGATATCATAGGAATTGTCTTCTTTGCAGTTTTGGCAGCAAATGATGAATGGACTGATATCGCTGATTTTGCCTTAGATGAACAGGAAACTTTGAAAAAATACTTAGAACTTCCGAATGGAATTCCTTCCCATGATACAATACAAAGGGTGTTTTCTATCTTATGTCCTGATGAGCTGCAAAATATGCTAGTAAATATATTAGTACAGCTTGTAAACACTGCTGGAAAAAAATTGGACAGCTACCTATATCAAAATAATTCTCTTGACTGTTACCTGCATGATGTAATTGCAGCAGATAGAAAGCGGACGTGTAATACAAAAAAAGAACAGTCAAGATATCTGTGATAAACGCAATCTTAATGAATTTAATGTTATGTCTACAGAATGGGGAATCTGCCTATCCTCCACACGAATTGATGAGAAAAGTAATGAGATTCCCGAAATGCAGAATGTAATAAGCAAACTTGACTGTAACGGGTGTGTTGTTACAGCAGATGCAATGAACACCCAAAAAGAAACAGCACAGGCAATTGTAAAAGAGGCACATGGAGATTACTGTCTTGCACTGAAAGAAAATCAAAAGAATGCATATGATGAAGTAAAAAAATACTTTGCCACAGAAACGCTTCTAAAGGAAATACTTACAACAACTGGACGATATCTAAAAGAAACCGAAGAAATCTTCAATAGTCAAATTACAAGAATAGAGAGTGTCAAATAAACTGTGTATTTTCTTAAAACTGCCATTGGGGATTATATCAAATCCTTGGAAGCCTGTAAAGGCTGGAAGGCTTACCTTGACAGGTTTCCAAGGATTTAAGGATAGCTTCTAAGCAGTTTTAAGAGGCAGTATTTTGAAAATAACTTACACACTTAATCTGACACACCCAGAGAATATAAACTATGTGTCAAACCATCTTTGAAATTATCAAGTTTATCCATAAATTTTCTGTGTGTCTTGTCTCCACGTGTAAACTTAGGATTTATTGTATTTACTTTTGCCATATTATAATCTCCGTTTCTATACTATTTTTGTTCTTGATATTACTAATTGATATTTAATAAAAAAGTAATTCGCAAATAATGGATACATAAATTTGAATATGTTATATTTACAAACTTTTAAACTAACTTTCCCATCCATATATGAGGACAACCTTGCTCATCTTCTATATCACCAAACTCTTTATATCCTAATTTATTATAAAAGGTAATTACCTGGCATTGGGCATGTAGAACTATGCATTTTCCTCCTGTTTCCCGTACATATTTTTCAACTTCTTTAACTATAAGAGAACCAATATTTTTACCACGGCACTCTTTTATAACAGCAAGCCTTCCAAGAGTATATGCATTCATTTGATTGTTCCAAAATACACGGCAGGTTGCAATAGGACTCTCATCTTCATCGAATAACACAAAATGTACAGCCGTATTATCTATTTCATCAAATTCACTCTCAAAGCCTTGCTCTTCTATAAATACTGCTTCTCTAATCTCTTTTGCATAATTTGGAAAGCTATCATATCTTAATATTTTCATTTGAGATTTAATCCTCCTGATTATGATTCACTTTATTGCTTAATGTTTTAGAAAAAACCTGCCTTAAAACATCAATGCGAACAGTTTGATTTAGATAAATTTGCAGCATTCCTTTTGGAGTGATTTTATAATCATTCAATTCTTCCTTATACAAAGCTACTGCATGTGCCTCAATGTTAATATGATCTTTAAATGGAATCAATCTTACGAAATTATCTCCAACATAATAGCTTGGGAGCTTCGCCCATAACTTTTCTTCTACTTCTTGTGATACACTATCATAAATTATCTTTCTTAATTGATAATATAGTTGTTTGATTTCATCTGAAAATTTATCTATATATTCTTTTACATTGTCATTCATGTGCTGTTCTCCTAATTATCCATTGATTTCCAAAAATATTATCCAATGCTGTTTTCATGAAATAAGCAAATATTGTAAATGAAATCAAAAGAATCGTGGCTCTATTTTCTAATATTTCCTTTATACCTATTTCACATCCTATTATTTATAAGTATAGTAACTACAGGAAAATTAAAATAACTCCATTTTAAAGGACTGGCCTTCTAGCAAAATTAAAATATATTATCTATTGATTGGGCTGCGCCCAATTCTTGTTATTTTCCATTATAATTCTCTTGATTATCTCTTTACCGTCGGGAACTACTAAGCTACTTAGAGTATTGCCCTGAGACGCAATCTCTTTCAAAATAGCTGTTACATCATTTACATATAAACCATTACCTTTTTCTACACCCTTAAAACCTAATGCTATATAAGAAATTATACATATATTTATATTTGTCAGGTTTATATGCTTTACAGCTTCTAATACACCCAACAACGTTGTCAAATTCGCACTTGACCATCCTGAAGCACATTAGTAATAATCTTTTTATAACCTTGATATAGCATCAGACAGGTATATGTACCCAGTCTATTTTCTTGACAATAAGAAGATGTCACCATGATTATTATATCATTACTGTTCTTTATGTAGTTTTCTATGTCAATTTCATTGACTCTCTTTATCTTATGCATAATATTCCTCCTCTCTCATTATCCGTCTACACCATGCATAAAGCAAGAAGAATATTTTTATAAATATAATTTTTTTGCACAAACTATATAAATTTGCTATGTGCTGCATAATATTTTTTCAAAAATGTCCAAATGTGGACGTATTAAACTATATATAAGATACAGATTAGGAGGCTGACAGGATGAAAAAACAGCCACTATTTTAATAAAAGATCTAAAAAATAATTTCACCTGATATAGAAAATAAAAAATTACTTTTCTTTTAATTTCTCCAGAATAACCTTAACCCTATTGACATACAATCACATTCTTTAATCAGCTCATCACAATAATGTGAAAGCTTATCTACATCTATTTTATAAAGCATATACATGATATTATAACAAGTATAATATTGAGTTTCATCTATCTGACCTACAGGAAATGATTTTCTGTTATACAGATATTCAGCAGATTCTATTATAATATCTCTGTAATAACTTGACTCAAAGTTTTGTTTAAGTTTATATGAGTAATCATATGCTTTTTTTCCTTTTGTTGTTTCTTGTAGGTACATTATACAAGTTTCAATCATTTTCTCCCTCATTTTCACAATTTCTTCTGAGTAAACCTTTTCTATTTTTTTAGAAGATAAATGAAAAATAATAACACCATAATCTAAAACGTTTTCTTCCCCATCCTGAATACTTTTTTGTGGATTTTACAAATTTTACAGAGTTAGTTCGTTTAGAAGTTTCCAAAAAACTGGACAACAGTTACACGGTGAGACTGGATGATATCAGGAAAAATAACGGAATCATCCTTAAGGGACTTACAATCACACAGGGAAACTGCAATATTTCCCCGACAATCTACCTCAATAATCAGTTTACGGATTATATTAACGGAAAATCAACACTTTCCGATACAGTCAGCTATGTTCTTGATACATATAACAAAAATAAGATTGGTCAAAGTGTTGATATGAGATATTTTCTGAACTATGAGGAAATAAAGGAACGTGTGATTTACAAGCTAATTAACACAGAAAGAAACAAGGAACTGTTAAAAGACATACCCCACATAGAATTTTTGGATCTATCTATTGTATTTCAGTGTTTAATTTCGCAGGAAGAATTTGGTTTTTCATCCATTCTGATTCACAACGTTCATCTGAAACTTTGGGATATATCAGTAGAGAAACTATACGAAGCTGCAAAAGAAAACACACCACGGCTTTTGCCATACCAAATTAAGAGTATGCAACAGGTTTTATTTGAAATCATGAAAGAGCAAAATCCTAAAGAATATTCTTCAGAGGATTGTATAAAGCATTCTACGAACAATATACCTATGTTTGTTTTTAGTAATCAATATAAGGTTGAAGGTGCTTCTTGTATTCTGTATCCTAATGTACTCCATGATTTTGCTGATACAATTAACAGCAGTTTTTATATCATTCCTTCCTCGATTCATGAAGTATTACTTCTGCCCACTAAAACCACTAAAGAAAGTGCATCTATTTTAAGCATGATTCAAGAAATAAACGACACACAGGTGAGTGTTGAGGAAATTCTGTCATATTCTTTATATTTTTATGATAAAAGGACAGATAAGGTTGTTAAAGTGTAAAGGTAAATTGTATTTATTTGGAGGATTACATGATGGAAAGAATTTATTATTCAATTAATGAAAAAGATGCTAAAACGGCACATAATATGATGTCATTTAGTGATTACAAGACAGGAAGCAAAACAGAAGAATATAAAGGCTATGTTGATCAAGCATATGATTTAGCTGATGAAATTGTAAAAGCCAAACCAGACTGTACTGAACGAATATATAATATGGCAGACAGATATGCAAAGAAGATGGCAGAGTACTTTAATAAAGACACCCGCATTGGATGTATGTGCCCATCTGTACTGATTTCTGGAGCTGGAAATTTCCCCGTGAAAAAGAAGGAAAAGCAGAATCAGGCATGGGAAAGAAATCACAAGTTCTTCGATGAAATTCAGGAAATTCTTAAAAAGATGGAATCTATCTTGTATGGCAGTGAGATGATTATGTCAGGTGATGAAGATGCTGTTGAAAAACTGGAGGGCAAACTGGAAAAGCTCAAAGCAGAGCAAGAAAATATGAAATCGGCAAACAAGGCGATTCGTATGAAAAACGTGGAAAAAGGCAACAAATTACTGGAAACTATGGGCTTTACAGAAGAACAAATTAAGTCATTAAGAACCCCTGATTATTGTGGACGAATTGGCTATCCTGATTATCTGCTTAGAAACAATAACGCAAATATTCATCGAATTGAAACACGACTGAAGAACCTTAAGTCAGTAAAAGAAAGAGGAACTTCGGAGACAGAAAATCAATTTTTTAGAGTTGTAGAAAATACAGAACTTATGCGATTGCAGTTATTTTTCGAGGGCAAACCAGAACAGAAAATCAGAGATATATTAAAAAGCAATGGTTTTAAGTGGACACCAAGCCAGTCTGCATGGCAGAGACAACTCACAAATAATTCCAGATATGCATTAGAACAAGTAATGAATCAACTTAAAAAACTTCAAGAAACTGAAGGATATAGTATGTAATCTATAGGACGAGTATTATATACTCGTCCTATTATTAATCAGATAGAGACAGAGGATATTGAAATATGCAGTATGAAAAATGGATGAACAAATCAACGTCTAAAATATCAGTTACGATATTCAAAAATCTGAGATTAATAAGGATAACAGAGTTATTACCACAACCAAAATGTTACAGAATTTTACAAAAGAAAAATTGAAAATTCCTTGTATGAAATGAGCAGGGTTCTAATAGGCATTTTGAGACTTACTTCTAAAGTGAAGTAAGTGAAGTTGGAAAGAATAAGGATTTTACAAATAATAACCTTGATTCTGATGAAGTCAGGGTAATATTATATCAGATAAAGAATAAATAAGTTTTTAATCAGGAGGCTAAATTATGAATTACTTAATTCAGAAAGCTGCTGAATTAATTGGTGGACTTACAGATATAAAACGTATATATTTCTACCTAAATGCATCAGGCAGAAGTATTCAGGGTTACACGAGCGATTTACTTATCATTGATTTTAATGACAGTATTCGTAAATTATATAAATACAGTATCATACATGGACAGTTTGAATATCTTGGAAAAACATCAAGATATCTTCCAATTAAGGTATCCAACTGGATTGTAATAAACGGTTATAAATAACACAGAAAGGAACAAATTCTATGAATATTAACTTAATGGAAGTTATTCAACATATCAATGATTACTTTGATGAATACCTGCCTCAATTCACAATTTTTGAGGTACGAAGGCAGTCTTATGAGCCAGCAGACGATTATCTGTATATGGTTGCTGCGAAACACACAAACGAAAGTTATGCTGTCTGGACAAGCTGGAATGAACAGATATTTTCGCTCAATCATGGACATTACGATCTGCCTGACATGAAATCCTGTGCAGAGATTATGTCAGACTATCAGAATATTTAGAACACAGTTGATACTGAAAGCAGTATGCCATTGAAGTACTTACTAAAACTGCTCGTTAAACATAAGAATAATTTAAAAGATTCCTACCAATAATAGGTTATGTAACAAGCTTTATTAATGGCATCATTGCACAAAGAAAAAATAACTAAAATCAGTTATTTAAAATAGAAATTAATGAATTATATCAACAAGCTTTAATTGAATAAAGTTATAACCTTAATTTTAAAAAGAGACTTACATAAAACACAAGTCTCTTTTTTGATATATCATTTATATCAATTAATAAAGTTCTCCATAGGTCCCATAGCAAAACCACTATAACTAATATGTAGAACATCTTTAAATGCATTACTATCTATTGCAGTTACAGAAACGGAAACAGATAAGTTTGTCAATGATTTACATTCTGAAAATGCTTCTGTCCATTTTTTAACTGCATTAGAAATTGTATTATTAACACTAATTACCATCATTATTTAATGATATTCCATTAATGATAATATTATTTGCACTCATTATAGTCAAATTATTCTAAATCATAAAAGTGCATATTGTATTTCCAATATTCTCCTTAATTTCTCCTTTCATTTTTTGAGTAAAGTTTTATTTGTTGCCTTATGGGTATTCAGATAATGAAATTTTATCTATATAAAATTTTTTTACCTGAAATGTTTTATATACTCTATGCCTTCTACTATAAATTATAATTTATTTCTGCACTATCCCCAATCTTTTTTATACAAGATAATATTGTAAATGACAAAATACTATCTCCTACGAATGTAATACGCTTCCATCTCTCACTTACAATATAAAGTAAGTCACTTTAAAGGCTTACCTTATAAAAAGGAGTGTGAATGCACATGTATAGAAATGGAAACATCTCTGCTCGAACAAAGAGCAGAGAATCAAAGGAAGCATGTTTTTATTGTAATATTCCAGTTCTCAATATACTCTTTTACATTGGAAAAGGATTTATGCTGCGAAAACAGATGATTGTACTAGTAAAGATTTTTTATAACTTAAATCAACATAGAACAAATGAAATGATTACAGACCTGCTTGCTCATGGACTTGTAATAAAAAAACAGGCTACAAATACCAAAACCTGTATCTATGTTCTGACTAAGTTCCCTTTAGCCATGTACTTTGAATGCAGCACTCGTGATTCCTGTTCTGTCAAGTTAAACAATCGAAAAATCTGGAATAACATTTATAGGACAGAATTCATTATCAGACAAGTTGTTACTTTGATGGAACAGCTTAATATAGAATTGACACTAGAAAATATGTTAAATTTCTTAACAGATTATTGTATTTCTATTTTTACAACAGAAAATCAAATGTCGGTGTATCAACTTTATGGAAATCTATATGATAAATTTCCAATAAAAAATAAAGATTTGATTTTATCTAATATGCCTAAAGAGTCGGATTTCCTAAATGATTATTACAAGATTACAGCAGATTTGTATAACCATCAGGTTAACTTCTTAGGGTATAAGACAAATGATGATTTCTCGTCTTATCTGAATATTAAAGACAAACTGGAAAGAGAAAAAACATTAGCTGCTTCTACGCAGGAAACTAAAAAATACTATTATTCTCTTTTTAATATGACGGCTGCAGGGTTTTTCTTTGTTGGAAAACCAACTAATGATGGTCATATAACTATTGGAACTTTTGACAAATGTAATAACATGTACCTGAAAAAAATTTACGAAAATATAATTTTTACCTTCTTAATGCTTGAAAGGTATTTGGGCTTTTATCTCCAAATTACTTTACAAGTGTATATGTCCGACTATGACAGGCTCATTTCCCTTAGATGCAACGAAACAGAACAGGGATTTGATTATAACAGACAGGAAAAAACAGGTTGTACCAAACGGGATAGTTTCTTTAAGAATTTGAATATTCCACAGCAATACTGGGATTACATTCAAGTAAATTATATTTACTATCCACTAAGAGAGAAATACAACCTGTAGTGTTTAATTAATCAATCTTACTTCATAGATATTCCTGAAATTTTGACTTCAAATCATATGTATTTTACGTTTATATTTTCATTAAAATATTTTATATTCATAACTTTTTTCTCGTACAACCAATTAGACTGCCTGTGTAATACAGGTGGTCTTTTTATGACATGATTACAAAAACAGGAGTCAGTTTTATCCGACTCCTATTAGAATTTATTATCTTATTTCATATGTGTTTTCAGATATTCTATCACTTCAACACTACACTTCCTTAATGCTAATTTCAAGGCATAATTATCATACCCTTTTATATCATCTTTCGCCTGACCTACAGTAAAAATTCTGTTATGTTGATGGTAGTATTCAACCTTATCAGAATGCTTGTGGTATAAATATATCTTTCTTTTCCCTTTATTAAGCCGTTTCTGAATTATCCAGCAATGCTTTGTATTTTTACTTATCCTCTATAAATCCCTCCGTTTCCCTAATTACTTTAAAATATACCTTATCTATTAACTTCTTTTCTGTATTTGCAAACACATAACACCTCTCTCATACAATTTTTAATAAAATTGTAACACAAATATTCAATTCCCCTTGATTGATATACCTGCTTTGCGACCTATTAGAATAATACACATTTTCAGAAGAATAGTCAAACTGAAATATAGGTACAACAAGGGCTTGTGTTATGTCGGTAAGTTGTTTATCGTCTATTGAGCTATAAGCAAGTTCACAAACTCGCCTTTCCCAGGTTGTGTCGGTAAGTTGTTTATCGTGTGTGTCCCATCTCCCTGTCCGACGGTGCCTCCACCCCAGGCTCATACTGGTTCGGCTCCTCCCACTGCCTCCGGGCTTTTTCGTTAGCCTGACGGACTGCCGTTTCCTCATCGGGAGCCTGCTCCATGTCGTTCCACCATTCCGGCTCGCAGGGGCCGTTCTCCGCATCCCCGTCTGTCCCCGGAACCACCAGCCAGACTTTATACCATTTCATCCCTGCCATAAAACTCCTCCTTTGCCCCGCACTGCCCTGCGGGTGTATTTTTGCCTGGGCTTCCGGCCCGCGCCTTACGCTTCTTCCGCCGCCATCTGGATCGCCGGGATGACCGCCCGCTCCTAGGTCTGGAAGTCCGTGTAGTTCGCTTTTACCTCCGTCAGCCCCGCCATCTGGAAGCCATGCCTTGCAAATTCCGCAAGCATCGGGATCAGACTGGAAAAGGTGTTGCTGATGGTGAATTCGGTGATGCCGTTCTCCTTCAGCGTCTCCGCGATCTCCCCGACCTCGTTGTCCCAGATGGCCTCGCCGAAGTCTATCCTGTCGTTGCTCGCCGTGATGCTGTTGCGGTATGCCCAGAACAGTGTCGGGTTGATCCCCATAAGCACTAACTTTTGCATATTCATAAATTTTATGTTATACTGAAACGG
>ERZ778497.1608-NODE-1608-length-13896-cov-4.321942_pt1 | contig 13896 bp, 9 predicted proteins | sample MGYA00509938_ERZ778497 | MGnify/ENA primary metagenome ERZ778497 (study PRJEB29527, sample SAMN07138969) | mouse gut metagenome | material: feces | host: mouse | place: China:Nanjing | collected 2016-01-25 ... | reverse complement strand
ACCAACGCTGCAACAAGCGCAGAACCGCCCACCGACATATCGGTCGTAAGCGACCCTCGACTGAAAGCAGCACTCGCCGACATCGAGAAATATCTCGCCGACAACTTCGGCACTCCGACCGTAAAGCTGCAATATAAGGACTACGCCAACGGCACCAGTCTTACCTCGGAAGATGCGACCTTTGCCGTATCGCTCGTAATACTCACAACGCCGGACGGAGCCTTTAAACTCCCCGACAACGTGCTGCTGCTCGGCGGAGTCACCTCAACAAACGATGTAAAATGGCTCGCCGCCGAGCTTAGAAAGTTCACCAACTTCCTCATGCAACTCTGTCCCAAACACCGCATCCAGCACCTCGCCTTCGCCTTCGACAAGACCGAGAGTGACGATCCTCACTTCATCAAAGAGGCCGACGTCACCTGCATCCGCCTCTACTAAGAGGGAATCCCATCCAACGCCCCGATAAGACTCTCTCTTGTCGGGGCGTTTTGATGTTTCTTATACTTCTAAGCATAATTGATTGCCATATCAATAAAAATTGCTAACTTTGCATGATATTACAAGAAGTTGTAAAAAGATGAACACTGAAGATAAACCAATACCAGTTAATAGGATTAAAGCAGTTTTAGCCGAAAAACAGGTGTCTGCCAAACAACTATGTGAAGCCGTAGGCAAAAATGAAACCACGGTTTCACGTTGGTGCAATAATAAGATTCAGCCTTCTGTTACTCAACTTCAAGAAATAGCTCACTTCTTAGATGTAGATGTGAGAGAGTTATTATGCCCCACAAAATGAATCGAATATGTTTAAGATAACATGGGATAACGAGACGGGAGGTGTTCTCCTCAGCTCCAAGGTCACGAAGGAGACCTTGGGCATATCGCCACGTCCTGTGTTCTTTGAGGAGCTTGACCTACTGGGGCTCGATCGTCTGGGATGGACTTATCCTCATGAGAAAGCCCCCATCATGTGGGCAGTCAATAAGCAGTACTGGTATCGCGGCACTCTGCTTTTTGAAGCAAAGGGTGCCAATATATATGATGCTCCCACGGTGGTGCTCGCCCCAGGCGTAGAACCAACGGCACTAACGGCTATCGATGTCGATGCGATGCTCGCAAAGAACACCGACCAGATGTTTCTAATCGAAAGCGAAGCCATCGAGTTTATCCGCGACACATTCGTGACATATTCTAAAGTGAATCATGCCCACGACACTGTGCGCGCCAATCAGGGAATGGACTTTGAAGCAATGGCTGCAAAAGTCGAGAAAAAAACCAAGACCAAGATGGCCGTGATACGTGAGGATTGCGATAGCTTCGACATCGTACCGCTCGATGTCGCTAACGAAGAAGGCAAGCGAGTGTTACTCTCCACGCGCATCGACCGTTTCATTGCATCGTTCTCCGGAGGCAAGGACTCACAGGTTGTTCTCGACCTATGCACTCGTGCCATACCGCCCACCGACTTTGAGGTCATCTACTCCGATACCGGCTACGAGCTTCCGCCGTCGCTCGACCTCTACGAGCAAGTGCAATGTTACTACAAAGAACGCTTCCCGGCTCTTAAGTTTACCACCACTCGCAACCACGAGTCGGTGCTAAACTATTGGGATAAAATCGGGACTCCCTCCGACACTCACCGTTGGTGCTGCTCTGTCATGAAGACCGCTCCTCTTTATCGTTCCCTCAAAGTAAAGGGGAACAAGCAAGCGCGTGTTTTAACTTTTGACGGAGTCCGCGCGGAGGAATCCACACGAAGAAGCGGATATAACCGCATTGGTAAAGGCGTGAAACATTCAACAGTGATTAATGCCAGCCCTATATTACATTGGAACTCAGCTGAAATATTTTTGTATTTGCTAAAATACAACCTGCCTATTAATCCTGCTTATCGTTTGGGGGTTACTCGTGTCGGATGTGTTATTTGCCCGTTTTCTTCTGAATGGAATGATATGGTTATCAATCGCAGTTTTAATCAGGCAATACTCCCTTTCTTGTCCAAAGTAGAAGCTAACGTCGCGCGTTTTAAAATTTCAGACCCTGCTGAATATATTAAAAGTGGGAATTGGAAACGACGTGCAGGAGGTAGAGATATGTCCCCAGACTCAGCCTTGGAGGTATTGTCAATAAAACCTGACCTTGTCGTTGAACTAAAAAATCCTCATAAGAATTTTACAACCTGGTTTTCGGCAATTGGCGAGTTTAGAGGTAACGCTAATTATGGCAATATAAAGTTCCAAGGTATTCCATATGCATATAATGTTACAACGGAAAAAGGGAAAACCATTATTAAGTTTCCCGGAGCTTCAAACAATGCCCTTTTTATCGGTTTAGTTAAACGAGCATTATACAAATCTACATTTTGTATAAATTGCGAGGCTTGTGAAGTGGAATGCCCGACGGGGGCTTTATCTATTTTACCAAATCCCAAAATTGATTCTAAAAAGTGCGTACATTGTCAAAAATGCCTCAACTTTCACGAGTTAGGTTGCATTGTCGCACATTCTCTAAAGATAACTAATCCCAAATCAACTAAAATGAAACTTGTTGGTTATAACAACTTCGGTCTTAGGGAAGAATGGTTAGACTATTTCGTAGGTAACTACGAAGATTACTTTTCTTCTGATGACCACGGGTTAAATACAAAGGAGCAGTTACCTAGCTTTATAAAATGGCTTACACACTCCGAAATACTCGCAGATGCCAAAGATAAGAAGTTAACTGAAATGGGTAAACTGCTTATAAATATTTACCATGACAATCCAGCCCTTGTTTGGGAGATTATCTGGATTAACTTGACATACTCGTCACCGATTGTTAAATGGTATGCTCAGTCTGTTCCATTCCTTCGGCAAATGACAGACAGTGAGATTCGTGCCATGGTAAAAAACGATTATCCTGACACAAGCGATACTACAGTTAAAAATATAGTCTACGCTTTACTGCGAACACTTAAAGAATCTCCTATAGGGGAGGATATATGCCAATATATCTCCGACGATAAACACGGATTTGTTCGTCGTCCTTCAAGTGATGTGTCAATGGAAGCAATTGCTTATTCTCTTTATCGATATGGAGAACTAAATGACACCAAGGATCTTCGTGTATCCACACTAATTGCAGATCAAGAGCATGGACCCAAAGTTGAATTTGGTGTTGAGCGAAACAACTTTCTTAAGTTATTGCGTTCACTTCATGTAGACGGAGTTCTTACTGCGGAATTGAATATGGGCCTTGATCATATTACTCTTAAGCCGGACTATTCTTCAATCGACATCCTTAAAAAGATGACAGAATAAACATGGATAATTTAGCACTGAACATATATCACAATTTATTCACGCGGTTAAGCCGTGGGAATCATCGTGGTGTTTTTTCAAATGCTAAGCCTCTTTTCTTATTAGCAGTAATAGATTCCATCCCGAATATTATTTGCAATAATCGAATAGAAATTACAAATAATTATTTCGTTGAGTTATATAAACTTCAGGCGAAGATATATAACCAAGGAAGACCTACTCCAATAGAAAAGCCGTTGTACCACTTACAAAGTGACAAATTTTATTCTCTTGTATGGAAAGATAATTTTATACCTAATGTGGTTAGTTCACCTTCAGCGAAGTATCTGCGTGATAACCTAGCTTATGCTAAGCTCGATGATGACCTTTGGGAACTGCTTCAAGTGCAAGAGAACAGGGACTACCTTAAACAAGTAATAATAAACCGATACCTCAAAGAATAACTTCAATCTTCCGTAATCTAATGGCAACTAAATATGCGGATATAATAAAGATACGTGCAGGCAAACCAGCTTACAGTATCGAAGAAGAAAAGGGCGATGAATGGCAGTCGTTCATTCCCAATGAGCAGTTTAACAACGTGCTCAAAACCGTAATGCGCTCAGTGCGTGGCAATGACATAGACTTCCATAAGTCGTTTTGGATAAACGGTACGTACGGCACCGGCAAGAGTCACGCCGTAGCCGTAATCACTCATCTTCTCTGCGATCCTGTAGAGAGTATTCGCCACTGGGTTGACTACGAGTATAAGGATGATAAATTCCGTCTGATACGTGAGTCAATCTATTCGTTGCGTGAAAGCAAGCGACTTCTTCGAGTTAAGCTTGAAAGTCTTAAAAACATCACTCACGTATCAGAGCTTGCGCCGGTCATTCAGACTGCTGTTGTGGAAGCACTGAATGAACACGACATCGAGATGGCCGTCGATACTGACTATGACTCTCTGATGTCGCACGTCAAGGACAACCCTGTGGTATGGGATGACCTTATCAACCGCAATGTGGCTCTCGGCACGATAGTTGCCAATCGTGCTATGCTCCTGCAAAAACTTGCAGGAAAGGATGCAGCCACATTGCAAAAGGCGAAGGTAGCACTTCGCGAGGCTCGAATGAATGTGCTCCTTGAACAAGACACACTTGCCCAGTGGCTCATTCAAGTGCAGGAAGAACTGCGCAAGCAGGGAGTGTTTCAGGGCTTGCTAATTCTTTGGGACGAGTTTACAGACGTGATGGACGATGCAGTGGGCATTCCCGTGCTCAAAGAACTTCAGACCGTCGCCCAGAAGTTCATGAATGAGGAAAACGACAGTTTTCTCGTCCTCATATCGCACCCTTCGGCCTTCAATAAACTCGGGTCGGAAGCCACGAAGCAGACCGATGGTCGCTACCACCGCATGAAGTACAACATGGAGTCGGTGTCGGCCTTCAAAATCATGTCGCGCAAGTTTGAAGTGGTTCAGCCTACACTGCATCAGAAGCGATATGAGTTCTTCTACAATGTGAACGGCAACTTGCTTGACCTCTATTCGCGCAACTCCAACGACCCGCAGGAGACGCGCGACGACCTGTTCAAACTTTTCCCGCTCCATCCCGGAACAGCCAACCTCGCCACTCACTATGCAACCGTGGTGGGCTCGTCATCGCGAAGCGTTTTTGAGTTCCTTGGTCAGAACCCCTCAATCCGAGAGTTTCTTGACAAGGATGAATATTTTGAAAACCGTGACACAATCACCGCCGATTATCTCTGGGATTTCGTTTACTCGGTTTTCCAGGAAGACGTGGTGAACTATGGAGCCGTGACTGAACGCTTCAACACTTACAAACATCGAGTAGAACACGCCGGGCCTGCTTATGTAGCCCTTTTCAAAGGCATATTGCTTCTAAATGCCTTCAACAATGTAGCCGCCGATGAGAGCGTGACTCCCACCGAGGACAACATTCGCAACTTGTTTGTCGGTTCGCGCTACGAGGAAGAAATCAATACCGTGCTCGATTGGCTTAACGACGAGGGCGTTGTGCCAAGAGCACCCGGAGGAATATTCTCCGTGCAATTCAATTCGCTCCCATCGCACGAGCTTGAAGAAATCAAGGAAGAACTCTATAACACGGAGTATCGCTATACTTCACAAATCCTGAAGTTTGGCGACACTGCACGCATCTTTTTTGACAAGAAATATGTGCAGAAAGTAATTCGTCCCTATGTCTTTGAGTTCTTCTCCAACGATACCAACGACTCTATTCTTAAAAACAAGATAAAGACAGCGAAGAAGAACGCCCGTCCGAGCGATCTTTTCCTTGCACTGCTTTACTCGCGCGATGCAGCCGAGTTAGCGCACCTCCGCCAGTTTGCTGAAGATTGTGCAAACGCAGCCGTGAATGAAGATAAAGACCTTAAAGATATTATCTTCCTTGTCGTTGACTCAACCTTCGGCGAAAAGGCCTACGACCGTTTCATCGAATATATGGCTAGCTATAAGAGCGCAGGCAATCATGGTTTCAACGACCAGGCCGACGTGCACCGCGACCATGCCATTGACATGATTAAGGAATGGATGCAGACCGCTCTGCGCGGTAATGCAACCATCTTCGTCAATGGTAAGACAATTCCATTCTCAATCAAGCATCTATCTTCAGCACTCAATTCTACCGTTGCGCCAATTATTTTCCCCAAGGGTCCGGATGCGCTTGAAGTGCTCCGCACCAAGGCTGCTTCCACTTTCTGGAAACCGCAGGTGTCAAAAGAGATTATCCGCACATTCTTGTTCGGTACGAGCAAAACCGATCTTCTTGATGTAAATGGTGTAATGAAGCCCGTGCAGCATTTCATTCAGGACGCATTAGATGACAATTTGCAATGGAAGCCTGATGTCCCATCCGACCATCAATTCAAAGGTATCTTTGACTTCATCAACTCCACAATCAAAAATTTTATAAGCCACGGTAACACATCCGTGCCTTTTGACTTCACAGAGCGCTTTAAGGAGTTGACAGAACCCCCTTATGGGCTCTCGGCCAACTATGCTTCGGCAGCTGCCGTGGCCTTTGCCATGCGTCCGTGGATTGACAAAATCTACGACAAGGACACCGGCAAGGCGCGCACCGCCGATCATCTTGCCGATGACGTTGTTCTTCTATTTAACTTCTGGGAAAAGGGCAAGGCAACCAACAAACTCAGCTTCAAGTTCCAGACTCCGCAGGAGGGACAACTCTGCAAGAATCTGATCAAACTATTCAAACTGAATAAGTTGCCCGGATATAATGACGTAACGAGCATGAAAGATGCCCGTTTCGCCATCACCGGTGTATTTATCGAGCAGAAGGGTTATCCCCTGTGGTCACTTAAATACATGACCGACGATTTCATCAATTCTTTGCCTCAGCTCACAATGAATGATGATGTCAAGAAACTTATTGACAACATCGTCGCTATATGCGAAGAAAAAGATCAGAAGAATGTTCAGCTCGTCACTGCAACGCTTGACCTCATTGACCGCTACCAAGCTGATTTCCCCGACATCCTGTCTAAGCAAGGTTCGTTCCAGAATGGTTTTGAAAACTTCATGCTTTCACAACCAAATGTTGGTCTGAAGGAGGAAGAAGTCGCTGATGCTTATGATTATATTAAAAAGCATCTCGAATCAACAGTCGGATTTTGGACAGAGGCGGAGGTCAGCGACAAACTCAAGGACTGGCGTATTGCCGAAAACGAGCGACTTGAACGTGAGCGTTGGGAGCGCGAAGCAGAAGAGCGTCGTCGCCGTGAAGAAGAGGCTCGTCGCAAACTTGAAGAACAACGCAAGCAGTATGAGAAGGAGCTTGAAGAAGCAAAGAAAATTATCGGTAACCCCGATAATGTTCCGGTCAAGAAAGTAAGCGCACGCCAGCACATCGACAGTATCAATGATGTGCAGAAGCTTCGTGACATCCTCGACAAACTGATAAATCTCGGATATGAATATATCCTTGACCAAATCATAAACGAAGAAAACAGCAATGCATAAAAGTTTTCAATCATTAGACGAACTCTTTGACTATCTGAAAGTAGACAAAGAATGGGAGGGTGCCGAGGCTACCATGCACAATCGGTATCCCATCCGCTTTATCCTGTTTGAAAATTTTGCTGACTTCAATGAATTTGTCGTCAACCGTCCTTCGGGCGTCTACAAGTTCTCGATAGATTATCTTGTAGACAAAAACTATCTTGACATATTCCCGACCTTCACAGACCTATCTGACAATATAAAGAAATATGTCAAGGCACTTCCAACCAACGACTTTGTTATATATCCATTTTCCGAAATGGTACGTTTTTACAGCAAACGAGAATTTGATTCGCTTGTAAAAACCATACGTGGCTATCAGCCGCCGGAAGATGCTCAGCTTGCACACCTCCGGTTATATATTCCTATCGTTGGTATGCAGGGTAAGATGGGTCCGTACATGGACGACCATCAGACCTTTGTCTGGGAATATAAATCGCCCAATGAAACGGGTACGTACAACCTTATCCTAACCAATGGCACAACCTATGGCGTATCCGGCCTGGAGAGGAATTACTCAGTAGTTCGTAATCTATATGAGTGGCTAAAACTTTGGGAGAAAGGCTCGGATGTAAAGAAGAATATTATATGCACTTCAAAGACCATTTTTGCAAATGCCTTTAACGCGCAACCGGATAATGCCTTCGTTTATACCGAATGTGATAGTGCATACAAGTTCCTTACCAAAGGTCTGAAACTCGATTTTAGCGGCATTACTCCTAATGAGGATGAAATGCCACAGTGGGAAACACTTGCCCAAAACATTGATTTAGACGATTTCGATTTCGAGACTTTCATTAATGAGCGATTTGACACATTCAACATCAAGGATAGTAAGGACTTCATTAAAACTTGGTTTGAATGTGAAACCGATTTCGACCGCTGGCTTCTGGCCATGTATTACCGCAAAATTTCCGGTGACCATGGTTACATTTGTGAATCACTTGGCAAGTGCATAAATCTAAACACATCAGAGCTGTTCTCTAATATAGCTACGCATATATTCGACACACAAATGAGCGATGAAAATATTCGGGAACGTCGCTCCGCGCTCAAAGAGGCCATGCGTCATGACATTCGCATAACCGATGCTGCCGAGCGACAGACCTACGCTAAACTCTCCGCTATGATGTGTGGAGAACCTGAGGCTAAATATACTGCGATTAGGCTTATGACAGCCTTTACTGACAGCGACCGCCGTCTGATTATCGAATCGCTTGGCAAAGGGATAATCACGCTCTCAGATGTGGTGAATATTTACCCGGAACTATATCATTATATGCGACCACTCGGCATCCAATTGGATAATTCTAATCAGTGGATTGCAGAATATTTTGAGGCATATCGCTGCTCAAAAATCGCAAATAATTCAACCCTTGTAGCACCTCTGCTCGCTCAGAAGAATGCAAATCAATCAACATTCCAACACTGGCTCGATAATCTAAAAACTGTCAAGACGCTTCTTCATAATCGCCCTGACATTGATAAGTTCTATTGGATTGACGGGCTCGGTGTTGACTGGATTCCATTCATCTCCTATGTTATCAAAAAGCATAACGTAGATAACATTTATCTTAATGAAGCGTATGTAAGCCGCGCTATCCTTCCTACAACTACAGCTGTAAATAAGGCTAAGCTTATGGAGCTTGTCGTAGATGGAAGTAAACTCGAAAAAATTGGCGACCTTGATAGTTTCGCACACCAGCATAAAAATTTTCCTCAATATATTATTGATGAAATGCGTATTGTCGAGGATGCTGTTCATAAAATCCTGACTCAATACAACGGTAAGAAAATCGCTTTTGTGTCAGACCACGGCCTAACGTATCTCGCACAATATGGGCAAGGGTTAAATCTCGCTGGTGTTGTCAGCGACCATGAAGGTCGTACAGCCGTTATTACTTCTGGAACGGCAGTGTCTGACAACAAATATTGTATTCTTGACGATGGCAAAACACTTTGCGCTCTAACAGAAGACTCTTTGACCTCAAAAACGCCAAAAGGTCATGGCGCACATGGAGGCGCGACTCCTGAAGAAGTGCTGGTGCCCATCATTATTGTGTCTAATCAGCCTAATGCTAATATATATGCGGCGGACATACTGACTAATGAGATTGACGGCACAAATCCAGTGGCTCGTCTTAAAATAAGAGGTCTCAACTCGATAGATGTACCTATGCTCGAATACAATTCTACTACATACTCACTCGTGCGTGAATCAGGCGACATATTTGTCAGTGAGAAGCTGAACCTTGTAGATACTGCTACACGAGTTACACTTCACATCGGCAACTACTCTAAACCATTCATCATAAAGATTTCCACCGGCGCGGAGGAAGACGACCTCTTTGACTTCTAAATCTGAATAATCATGAATACAGTAACCTCCAATAGAATTCGCGAGCAATTTGCCGCTATGGCCATATATAAAGATCCGCTGGCAACCAACTCTTTGTTTGCCGGACGAAACTTACCCTCGTTTGTAAAAGACTTCCTACTCAAACGATATATAAATCCAGATGGCTCAGTTGACCGTCTTAAGCTCACATCATTCCTTGATATGGTCATACCAAAGGAGAGCACGGAAGTAAAAGATCGTCTTGACGCAGGACAAGAAGTAATGCTACTTTGCCGTTTTGTGGTCTATATAGATCTTGTTAAAGGATTGCGCCGATTTGGAATTCCAGACCTCGGCATCAAAACCAACGAGGGTGTAATACCGGAATATGTTTACACAAAACATCCTGGCGAGTTGGTTGATGGCGAGAAGTGGGGTATCATCAAGCTTTCTGTTCTCCCTGATGATGATGGCAAGAAAAACCACGTTGAAATGGTTGATTATAAACCATTCAAGCCATATAAATCAGTTGATATTGATTATCTAAGAAATGCCCGTCAAGCATTTACGACAAGAGAGTGGATTGATGTAATTCTCTCTTCTATGGAGTATGATGCCGATGGATTTGAATCGCTCACCCAAAAGCTGGAATTTGTTTCTCGCTTACTGATTTTCGTTGAGCCTCGGTTAAATGCAGTTGAGCTTGCACCCAAAGGCACAGGTAAATCTTTCGTTTTCGGCAACCTATCGAAATACGGATGGCTTGTTTGTGGTGGTAAAGTAACTCGTGCCAAGCTGTTTTATGACAAGGCTCGTCAGCAGAATGGTATTATGAAGAATCATGATTTCACCGCATTTGATGAAATCCAAACTATCATATTCCAAGAGCCAGCAGAAATTCAGGCCGCATTAAAGTCCTATCTGGAGTCTGGCAAAACCACGATTGATAACAACGAATTCTCATCGGAGTGTGGCCTGATGCTTATGGGCAATATTCCTCTTGACTCCAACAAGCGACCACTAAATTATCGGTACTTTGATTCTTTACCGCAATCGTTCAGAGAATCTGCGCTCCTCGACCGTTTCCACTGCTTCATCGAAGGCTGGCATCTTCCCCGTATCAATGAAGGAATAATCTACAAGGGCTGGACTCTCAATGTAGAATATTTCTCTGAGATACTGCACTCAATGCGCACTCAGAGTGTCTATGGACTTGTGTTTGACCAAATTGTCGGCAAAGACAAAGATGCAGACACACGTGACTCAAAAGCTGTAAAAAAGATCGCTGTGGGTTACATGAAGCTGCTCTTTCCCCATTGGACAAGTGCACAAGCTGTTGACCTCGATGAGTTCGATACCTACTGCCTCCAACCAGCAATCCGCCGTCGTGGTATAATCAAAGAACAATGCCATTACATTGACCCCGAGTTTAAAACCACGATGCCCAATTTCTGGATAAAGAATCAAGGCGCAGTCGAAAACGAGTTATTCTAATATCCGATGGCATCGCGAGAAAATATGGAAAAGAAGCTTGTCCTTTTGGAACAACGCTTGAAAGAGTATGGCCGTGTTCCATCTCAAAAGGAGGACAGACTCCTATATGCTAATGCCAAATATTATTACACAAATTATCCATTACACCCGATTGTTAAAAGATTGATGGAAGAATTTCCATTTGAAACTTCCAGAAGTCGACAAACAATGAGTAGAGAGGAGTCAATTCGTTATCTTCAGGATGAGCTAGAACAACGAGGTAATATACCTGGGCCGACAGAAGATCGGGCTTTATATTCCAAAATCAAATATTATTACGAAAACTATTCGTACATTCCCGAAGTTGCCGAACTTATGGCAAAGTATCCTCTTATTGCCCAAAAGAAACCATCGAGGTTCACCGGAATGACATTCGATGAAAAGGTCGATTTAATGGAGGAGTATCTACGTAGAAAACAAACATTTGGCATGAGAAGCCGAATGACTGCAAATATATTACGATACTATGAAAAGTACTCGACACATCCTAGAATAGCAAAGTTGAGAATGTTATTTCCCAACTATAAAGTATATGATGAATTATTAACTTCTTGCGGCAATATTGTTGAATACTTCAAGAAATGTTGGATTTTGTATGGGGAGACCCCAGGAGAAAATTCTATACCTATGGAAATTCTTCTTAAAGAGTGTCGAAAGGTAAAATATATTCTTACATCTTCTTCTGGCATAGAAAATCCTGAAATTCGACTCGTAATAGAGTTAGTTGAACAAGGTGTAGCATCAAAACACCTGCAAGCTATATACGAACGAATTAAACAATAAAACGAGGACCAATTTGATTGCAAAATAACTTATGAAAGGAGTTACGCAAAATAACGAGATGAATGGAATAACACTCTTACTGCTATTCCTAACCTCTTATACGCCATTATTCCTACTCATAGCAATTAGGTATACACTTATTAATAGATCACACCTTATATTTGGTGGATTTACAACAGAAGCAGTTAAAGAATGTTTGAGATATTTTGGAATGCCTATAGGCTTGTCATTACTCTCCCTCATATCAATCATTTGTTGCCGAGAATTTCTTAAAAAACTAGACCGGGATTCGAAAAATGGAGACAGAGCCTCAATAGAGAGAATTGAGAACCGCAATAGCGAATCCTTAGGTTACATTGCCTCATATATACTTCCCTTCATATCAACTAATGGAGAAGACATTGTCGAGGTGTTTACCTTTATAATTTTGATGATGATCATCTTCGTAGTATATATACGTTCCAATATGGTGCTCATAAATCCTATTCTAAACATTAACTATTCAATTTATAATATTGAATATAAATGCGGACAGGACAAAACTCGCGACGGGCTGGTAATTGTGAGGGGGCATGATATGGGTGAAGATGAAAAAATTAAATTGTACAAAATTGGATTCAAAATATTCTATGGAAAAAGAATCAATGACTGAAATTGAGGTTTTAAGAGCTCGTATCTCTCAAACAAAACCTGATGATGCAAAATTGTATTTCGTAACTCGAATTCTTAAGAATTCCGCGTTGCGAAGGAAAGCTGTGCTAGGAAAATTCATATATAAAGTCTATCAAATAGATATAGATGATGAGATACGTGGACATTTATATTCTACTACCCTCTCAGAACTAGACCGAACAATCAAGAAAGAATTATCTTTAATTGAGTATTCCCCAATTTCAGATGATACAGACTCTCTATTCTCATACAAGCTTAAGGGAAAGGAAAAAACTTTGGCATTTTCGGATGTGGTAATCAATCAACTTGCAAAACCGTGTCCAAAGGTACAAAGTATTGAGGGTATAATATCTGAAGATGAGGAATTATGGGCCTACTGTGTTGGCTTTGAAGAAGAGAACGATGAAAAAATATTCACATTCCGCCGTATTCTTGGAAGCAAAATAGCGATAGACGAGAAAGCTGGTAAAGGGCTCATAAAGAAAGTTATGCAAACTCTTTTCAACACAAAGAGTAAGAAACTCGAGCTGTTGCATGGTGAAGTGGTAGCTCTTGACAAATCTGTAGATTGCGTATATTTTGACGAAACGTTCTTCGTACTCAAGAAAGTAAACTTTGAACAAATAGTTGGCATTCAGGAGGAATTCAAAGAGGCCGCCCACAATGTTGTCAAAGACTTAGAAGCAACAGGAAGGATTGATGGACTTGAAATCTTAGCAAAGAAAGTAGATTCAGGAACATCTCTACATAGAAAATTGGCTCGTATTGCGCGGTCTGGAGGTATACGGACTATTGACGACAAGGCAGTACGAGCAATGAAAAAGATAGCGAAAAGGCATGGAGAAAAAGATATCACATCTAACGGTCGCTTAGTTCTTTCCGAAGAAGCTGATATTGAGGTACTTCTTAAGCTGGTCGGGGACTACTATAAGATAGGCGAGGTATCCGGCAAATCATATGGTACATATTCTGGGAAAGAGTTAAAAGTTGAAGAATAGTATATAAAGTCCACGTAGCATAGCCATAGTCAAATCATCACCTCGAAATGTCAATAATAAACCGATTGTAAGAATCTCTATGTCAAAGAAGTATGAGATACGAAACAGCACTGCGGAGTTCCTGATTTTTCAAATCGAGGGGAAGGAGAATGGTGTGCAGGTCGTGTACCGTGATGAAACTGTGTGGTGTACGCAGAAGGCTATGGCACAACTTTTTGATGTGGGTGTGCCAGC
>ERZ778497.1600-NODE-1600-length-13949-cov-21.478768_pt1 | contig 13949 bp, 13 predicted proteins | sample MGYA00509938_ERZ778497 | MGnify/ENA primary metagenome ERZ778497 (study PRJEB29527, sample SAMN07138969) | mouse gut metagenome | material: feces | host: mouse | place: China:Nanjing | collected 2016-01-25 ... | reverse complement strand
CACAAATTTAACACTTTTCTCAAAATTCATGCACCGGGTTTTCGGCTTGAGCCGTGATGAGTATCTTTTTGATTCTATCGACGAACATGTAAACCTCCGTCAGAGCGGACGCGATCTGGCGATGCTGTATCTCGTTCTTGACAAAGGTCGGGCTATGGTAAGGACAACCGTCACTGAATTTCATGCCGCACTCGTTGTGAGATATAAGGACAAGAAGAATATAGAGATTCCGGGACACCGATGGATTCAAGGTGCATTGAAAGATTATCTTGAGCCTACGGAATATAGGCAGAAGTCTATTCTTACTTTCGAGCGACCCGAACATATCGTTGATTACAACGAGTTGCGGGAACGCCTCAATGTCGCCGACTATATGTATTCATACTGACAGCATACATTATATTATAACCGGGAGTCATCCGACATAACGTCGAGTGGCTCCCGTTTCTTTTTTCATGCTCTGACGCTATTTCGACAGCCTTCTATCCAGCATAAAATCCACAAAATTCTTCGTTTTACTTCGCAACGAATTAAAGCGAACTTAACACGCTGTGCATCAGTGTTATAAATTTGGAGAAAGCAAACAAATATGCTTACTTCGCACCGTCAAAACGCAAAAGCGAATGTCGGAATTGATATTGCTAAGGGTAAAGACCGGTCACCCGATGTCATCAATTCTATTCATTATCTCGCTTTATGCGCGGCGACCGTCGGGCATTTAATTGTTGTCGGTGTCCGATGAAAAAATAACACAGACGACGCGAGGAATAAAAGATGATTGATTTTTCAAATCTCTCGCCGGAGCAGCTGACCGGACTCTCTATCACGCTGCCACTGGCACACCTCTTTGAAATTGTCGAGCACACGGCAGAGCGTGTCGTGGATAAATTCAAAGAGGAGATTCTGCCGGCTCATAAGCCGGTGGATCAAGACCCTCTCATTCCCCGCTTGGAGGTGATGAGAATCCTTGGAGTCTGCTCCAATACTCTCCGGAATTGGCGCAGGAGTAAATATCTTGAAGCTACCCTTGTCGGAGGCAAAGTCTTTTATAGGACATCAGCCATTAACACTATTCTCGAAAAGTATGGAAAAGAACACATCTAACCAGAAATCAGTTGACCCGATGCTCGTACTCGACAAGGCCGTTGATATGAGTGTAAAAGTCAGGGGCGGGGATTTTCCGCTTGGCGCATTGCCGATGAAAATTCAGAGAATCGTCAGGGAGGCTAACGACTGTTACGGATATCCGGTGGATTATCTTGCAGGGGCTATGCTTGTGGCTGTCGGTCTCGGTATCGGCAACACCCATTTCGCCCGGCTCAAAGGGAAATGGGATGAGAGCGCGATTCTGTTCATGGCTCTTGTCGGCAGACCCGGAGCGTGTAAGTCGCATCCGCTGAATTTTGCCATCCGACCGTTCACGGAATTGGATGGGGCCGCGACCCGTGCCTACATCAAGGCGTGTGAGGAATACGAGCGTCAGCGCGAACTGCCTATGAAGGAACGCTCCGAGCCGCATCCAGTAGCCCCTGTATGCAAACGATTCCTTATTTCCGATGCCACTCCCGAAGCCATGCTGCTTATTCACTCGCAGAATCTGAGAGGGATAGCCATGTGGAATGACGAGCTTGCGGGCTGGTTCAAGAACTTCAACCGATACAACAAAGGCTCCGATGAAGAATACTGGCTAAAGCTGTTCAACGCAAATCCGTCGTTCTCCGACCGCAAGGGCGTGAAGAACTCGGTCTATATCAGCCGCCCTTTTATCTCGGTGGTAGGAACTATCCAGAACGGCATACTCAACGAATTGGCACAGGGCAGCCGCTCGTCAAACGGATTTATCGACCGCTTGTTGTTCGTCATGCCCAATAATCAGGACAAACAGCCGTGGAGCGACAAGGAGCCTACCTTCGACATCGAGGCGGCATGGGCTGACATTATCGGCAGACTTGTGAAGCTTCCATACGAAACGGATTCAGACGGCAATATCATAGCCAATATTCTACACTTTGCACAGGATGCGAAAGCGAGGCTCTATGAATGGCAGCGTCAGAACACCGAGGAATGTAACCGGGAAGAATGTGACGCACTGAAAGGCGTTTACAACAAGTTCGATTTCCATGCCATACGTTTCTGCCTGATATTGCAGATGGCGCGGTGGGCCTGCGGAGAAGCCGACAGAACGAACATAGACCTTCTATCTGTCGAGAACGCCATATCGCTTGTGGATTATTTCAAGTCCACTGCCAAAAAAGTGCATGGCATCATCAGTGAAATGTCGCTGACCGAGCAGCAGAGAGCCATAATCGCCGCGCTGCCCGACTGTTTCACGACCGAGGAAGGAATAGCCGTGGCAAAGGAGAACGGTATGCCGGGACGCACGTTTCAGGACTTTCTCAAACGGTCGGTGTCGTTAGGCACATATTTCCAGCGTGAGAAACATGGACATTATTCCAAACTCTGACACCTGCGCTTTCTGCATTTTCCGCATTTTGAACCGACAAAATGCGGGTTACGCAGAAAATGCAACCCTAATCCCGGATGATCTATGAACGCACACCGATTCATTCTCCAGCCCTATAAGGGAGTGGCGACACGGCACACTTGCCCTGCCTGCCACAAGAAACGCTGTTTCAGCCGCTACATCGACACCGAGAAACAAATCTTGTTTCCTGATGATGTCGGCAGATGCGACCATGAGCAGAGTTGCGGTTACCACCTTACGCCAAAGGAATACTTTGAGCGCAATCCGGAGGCGAAGCCATTACGCTCCGATTTCGCCACTCCGTCAGCATGGCGAGCCAAGCCGACCGAGCCGCGAAAGCCACTCTCCTTCATCGCGGCAGAGACTGTTTCACAGACTCTGCACGGCTATGAGAAGAACAACCTCTATTTGTTCCTCCGCTCCAAGTTCGGAGGCGAGGAAGCTCTCCGATTGATAAAGAATTACCGCGTAGGCACATCGAAGCACTGGTCGGGGTCATGCGTATTCTGGCAGACCGACATCAACGGCTATGTACGCACCGGGAAAGTCATGCTCTACGATGCCGACAACGGCAAACGTGTAAAGCACCCGTTCAACCATGTTACATGGGTTCATTCGCTGTTGAAGTTGCCCGCGTTCAATCTGCGTCAGTGCTTTTTCGGTGAACATCTATTGCCGATGAACAGGGGCAAGCCGGTTGCCATTGTCGAAAGCGAAAAGACGGCACTTGTGGCAGCTTATTATCTGCCCGAATATGTGTGGCTCGCTTCCGGCGGTAAAAACGGTTGGTTCTTTGCTAACGCAAAGCGGCAAGCCGATGACAATACTGATGCACTCCGCGTTCTCCGAGGTCGTCAGGTAATTCTGTATCCCGACATCGGCGCGACCGACCAATGGCGGCAGAAATTGGGTTTGCTCCGCAATCTCGGTATCGAGGCAAACATCTTCAACTTCCTTGAAGATGTTGCCACCGCTGACGAGCGAACAGCAGGACTTGACATAGCAGACTATCTCCTGCAAATCGAACCTGACCAAGCCGTGCTACAAACTATGATTAGAAAGAATCCAATGTTGCAAAAACTCATAGACGACTTGCAACTCACACTTGTGTCAGTTGAACGGTATAACCCGGATACTGATGCAATCAACAAAACCTCAACACCACCAAAACAATGAAAACCACAAAAACATCCACAACCCCAGCATCCAAGTCAACCAAGTTGACCGATGCCCCCGAAAACCAAGTATCAACCAATAATCCCGATTTTATTATGAAATCAGATAACTCCACCAACCCCAATCCCACTGTCAACAGCGACAATGCTGTTAACAGCACCGCCACTGTCAACGCCGTTGCCAATGAAAATCTGTTCGGCAACGAGCAGACGGCAACCGAAGCAACATCCGTAATCGAAACGACCGAGCCGCCGAAGCAACAGCGCATCGGCAAGCAGCAGCGCAAATCGGACTTCGCCGAGTTCAAGGCTACATTCCTAACTCCTGCAAAAGTGGTGAACCGTCACCCGGTCAACATCGAGGACGATATCTGGGAGCAGGTTGAACGCATCGCCCGCATCCTCGGCGAGCGTGGCACCACAGTCGCCAGCTACATCAACGCTGTCCTCGCCGACCACCTGCGAGCCTACTCCCCGGACATCGAAATCTGGCGCAAACTCTGAGATAGAAACGGCATCGGATCAGCGGCTAAATCGGGAGGCGGCAAGTCCCGCAGGGATGGCTTCGCCCGATATCCAATAGCGTCTTTTAGATTGGTAAGGCAAGATACCTTTTGAGTTTCTCAAAAGGGGCAAAACAGCCCATCCGGGCGGTTATTGCATGCCTCCCGATGGTCGCTCAACCCGGTGCAATCAGTACACCGACTACACCGATTTTCCAATGAAGAAATCAACTGGAAGACCGCCTCTCGGACAGGCGAAGAAGAGCAACACTGTGACGGTACGTTTCAGCGATTCTCAGTTCGACATCATAGACATCAAGGCATCCCGCGCCGGTTTGAGCCGGGCTGAATATGTGAGGGAGGGAGCGTTGAACGCCGAGGTCACCGGCGTACTCTCCGACGAGGAAAAGATGCTCCTTCACGAGCTGAAAAAGCTCGGCCCGAATCTCAACCAGATAGCCCATCAAGCCAATGCCGAGGGCTATCACGGCGCGGCGGACAAGGCTGAAAACCTTGTTGACCGCATCGCCGCCTATGTTCTCAAACTCAAAAACCGCATGAAAACATGATAGGAAAAATACTCAAAGGAGGGTCATTCGGCTCAAAAGTCGATTATGTAACCCGCGAAAAACACGACAAGAAAATCTTTACATCCGACACTTGGAAGATACTCGGCAGCCGTGGTCTGATGGGCGAAAAGCGCAATCAGATAGTGGCGAGCTTCGAGGCTCAGGCAATGCAGAACCGGAGAATCGGCAACCCAGCCGGACACATAACATTGTCTTTTGCCGCCGACGACAAGCCCAAGTTGAGTGATGAAAAGATGCTTAAAATCGCCCTTGACTACATCAAGATGATGGGTCTGGACAAGACGCAGTTTCTCATAGTCCGCCATTACGAAACCGACAAGCCGCATTGTCATATCGTGTTCAACATGGTTGGAGACAACGGCAAACGTATGGAATCAGGGCGCAACCGATACCGGAACAAGCGCGTCTGCGAGGCACTGACGAAGCGTTATCGCCTCGCCCTGCCCAAGCAGGAAACTCCCGATCCGGAGAAACTTTACGGTCTTGAAAGAGCGAAAGCGGAGATAAAAATTGCCGCTGCCGAGGCTCTGCGCAATGCCCGCGACTGGAACACTTTTGCAGCTCTGTTGGCACGGAAGAATATCCACATCATTCCGAAATATCGCCGTGGCACCAACGAAATGCAGGGCATATCTTTTCAGTCGGGCGACTATAAAGTCAAAGGCTCTGATGTAGGCGAGGCTTTCAAGTTCAGGAATCTCGACCGCTATTTCTCGCAGTCCAACCGTCAGGCAGCTCCTAAAAAGGCGACAGTGCAGACCAAATCTCCGCAGTCCGGCGCATCGTCAATCTCCGACGAGGCAATGCGGGCTGTCAGGGCTACGGCGGCTACAGCAGCGGGAATGGTTGCGGATATAGGTGAGAGTGTCGGGCAATTTGTAGGCGGACTGTTCCAGCCGGGCCCCGCATACGACCCGGAGGAAGAACGCCTTGCATGGAAACTCGCGCATCCCAAGAAAAAGAAACCGAATCCTAAACGTGGAATCAAAAGATAATAGTCATGGCAAAGAAAGATGAAGTTCAAGGCGTACAGTGTGAGAACGCCGACATCGAGATACTGCGCCGCCAGTTGGCGCGTCTTGAAAATACTCTCACTGAAAAGTTCACGGAGGTCAAGAAGCAGATTGGCAGTATTCCGGCGCAACAGCCTGTGTTTCCCCCACCGGCGGAGCCACAGCCGCAGGAAACGATAGAGGTCAGTCTTCCTGACAACCTCGCAAAGAGTGACGACATAAAGGCTCTGGCAGGAATGATACAGACATTGAACGGCACCGTCGCGCTTGCCGTGAAGGGGCTGGCTGAAATCAAAAAGGCTTTTGAGGCTATGCCCAAGCCTGATGTTCAGTCCATAGCCGAGAAAGTGGCGAAGGAAACCGCACGGGAGGTCGTTGACAATCTCACTCCGAAGATTGACGATTCGACATCCAAGGCTATGCGCCACGGAGTTATGAACGCTCCGGGAATCAGCTTTGATGATGCCGCGAGCATACATCAGACGCTGAAAGAGACAAACAAGAGATTTGAAACGCAAAAGGATTATGCCAGACTCCTGAAAGTCAACCGCAATTTTGTCATCGTTATAATGGTCCTGTTCAACATTGCGTGCTTACTCGGCTGGTGGGCTAAGGAAATCCGTAAGGAACGCAACGAACTCATGCGTGTCGAGTGGCTCTATCGTGGCTTGCGGTCAATGTTAAACACGAAAGACACCGCTTCCATAAACAGCATGGAGCAGAAGATACTGTATGGTACTGACGAGCAGCGCGAGAGTTGGCAGACAACCATAATGGAACATGAGGCAAAGGGAATACCATTCAGTCATTTTCAGCCGCATGACGGCTGGAAGCCGAAGCCGCCGAAACCGCAGCCGGAGGAACCAGACCCTGCCAAAGAAACGGAGATCGACAGATGGCCGCTTCCGCATCAACGTAAATCAAGGTTGACACCCGGTGAAATCCAAGCCATTAAGGATATGAGAGCCAGCCCCAACATCCCCGAGGACGCCAAACCGGAACTCCCCGAAGGCTACGAATAATGAACCCCGGAGCAACAGCTCACAATCCCTAAAGACAGGCAACCCCGACATCACTGCCGAGGTTGCCTGTCTTTGTCTATGTATGATTAAGCTGTTTTTATCATAGTCGGTTCATTTCATCTTCTCGCACGGCTTTACCTTTATACTTTTCTTTGGCAGCATTAACTGTATATCGAATAGTAAGCGACACATATTGCGAAGCTCCCTTTATGTCTGATCTATAGTCTACTGTATTGGAATAAGTATCAAATTTTTGCTTCCATGTTCCGAAGATGTCATTGGCAGTCAGTGTAAAAGTCCAATTTCGATAACTTTTACTAAGTGTCAATGCCATTTGCCATGTCCCGCGGGAATATGTGGTGGATGTATTGCCAGTTCCAAGATAAAACGCTGATAGATAGGCGTAGATTCCCGCAGGCAAATCGAATCTGTTATTCAGGGATAACTGATAGAACGGTTTATTATATTTCCTGATTGGGTTACCGTATTTCAAATTTTGAAGCAATAAAACGCCTTGAATAGTCGGATGCCAGAACTTGACATTGAATCCTTGTGAAGCGACAAACTGCCATGTGTCATAGTCCGGTAGATTGACATTTGTTCTGACATTTGCATTACGTCCGGCATCATATTGATATACGCTTCCGATTGCATTTTCAGAACGTATATATGTCCCTTGAAAGATAAAATTTCGATAATATAATGAAACTCCTACATTATGGGTTCTTGAAGCAACTAATTCCGGGTTGCCTGTTTCCCATAGGGTTGGTGTGACGTATGCAAAATTGTTATCAAGATATGAATATGACGGACGACTGACTTTAGCTCTGTAGTACATTGTTAAGTTTACAGGCGATTTGAACTGAATTCCTAAATTGGGAAGAAAATCATGGTATTTCCTTGAAAGATTATTGTCAGGTGTCTCATCTCTCCAATAACGCGAATCTGTGGTTTCATATCGGACACCTCCGTAAATGTTCCATTTTGCACTTATGTCCCAATCAAACGAAACAAAATATGCTTGTAGATTCTGGCGGACTATATCTGATGAAGACATTGGAAACATATCCGATAGTCCGTGACTCGTAAAGTATTGATCGTTTTTTGTATGGGCATATTCCGCTCCGGCCTCTACCTCGATGTCGCCGAATTTTCTATCTATTCTCAGTTTGGCACCAAAATAATCATGATTTGACTTATTATTGTTTGTTATGATTCTTCCGGTTTCTTCCTCCGTTGCATCCCAACATGATGTATTTTTTCCGAACATATAGTCAAAATCTGTGCGCAAACCGATAGACAGTGGCAGTTTGAAATCTCCAAAGGCATTGATATAATGGTCGAAAGCCTGAGCATAAAGTGAGGTTGTCGATGTAATGTCACTTATTGGCAGTGCATCGGTTGAAGAATTACCCTCAGAGGTAAATTTACTTTTAGGTGTGCGGCTGAAGATATACTTTATGCCTGCGGAGTTGTTTCCGAAGTCATAGTTTAAGCCACCGTCTGCTGTCAACGACTGACTACGCTTCTTTGCCGTTTCATCAGAGAGTGTTGTAAAGGTTTCCTCTGCATCTGAGGTTCTTTTGAATATTTCTGCATAGTGTCGCGTCTGCTTAAAGCCATCCCAGCCATAAGATATGTCTCCGAAAACAGTCAAGCCGTTATCGTTATGATATTGTAGATTGGCACCGGCTGATTCCGACCATTCTTCGGAGGCTGTCACATTTCCTTTGCCGGAAACATACAATCCGGCGAGTGGCTGTTTTGTTTTAATGAGGATTACAGCAGACACATCGGAGCCATATTCTGCGGACGGATTAGGGATGATTTCCACTGATGCGAGATCAGAAGATTTCAGTGTGCTTAATTCAAATGAACTCATCATTTTCCTCCCGTTGATATATATCACGGGAGTGCCTTTACCGAGAACAGAAATAGTACCTGCCGAGCCGTCGATAAGCGGCATCTGCATAATTGCATCTATAGCGCTCCCGATTTTTGAAAGTGGATTGCCTGACATAGACACTTTTAGTCCGCGAGTCGTAGGTTTGGTGTACTTTCTTTGGGCGGTTACAACAACCTCATCGAGATCCCTATTAATAAGAAGGGAATCAAGAGAATCCTGTGCGTAGATGCCTATGGGCATTGCAAGCAGGAACGAGATAATCAGTATGATTCTTTCCATATATAAACGGTTTTTGTTTCTGCCGCAAAGTTAGTGCTGACAACCATAACCGTCTATATATCAAGTCGGACAATAGTGTGACACAAGCCGAATGTCACGCTTTTGTCCCAAAAATGGCATCAAAAACAGCTTGAGGAAGCTTTTGTTTGATTCTGCTCTTGCGTCGGCGGAGTGCATCCTCGCTTGACCCGAAAGCCACAGATGCAACCTCTTTCGAGAATCCGACATAGATTATTGAGCAATACAACACATCGTCAGATGTCATGCCCGGATATAGTTGCCGGAGGTTTGAACATACATCTGCAAACTGCCCGATCACCCCTTCCAAAATCTCCTTGACTGCGGTTTTGTCTATTGCATCAGAATCCCGTTTCAGGTTCAGTTGTTTCAACCGACTATATACCGGCTTACGCATGAAAAGTTCTCTATTCAATCTCAATTTTTCAATAATCTCGGGCTGAACATCGACATTCACTTCGTTGGAAGGTGTGTCGCCCTCATTATGAGATTCTGTAAGCTGAGCTATTCTAAGATTTAGCTTTAATATTTGTTCGTTCAACTCAATCTGCTTCCTCATCATAAGCCTGCGCTTAACTCCTGCAAAAAGAAATGCTGATAATATAATGATGGCACATAAGCCGATTATGACGGTAATCTCTCTATTCATCTTCTCTTTATCAAGTTTGGATGTAAACTCCAGCTCTGTTTTTGACAGTTTTTCATCAAGACTTATCGAATCAATCTTGTTCTTTATTTCGTCAATCGAATCACGATATTCAAGAGCTGATTCATACCTTCCTTCCCCTATTTCAATGGCATATAAATTACGATATCGGGAAAGCCGGCCATATAAATTCAAATCTATTACATTTTGCTCTTCAAGCAGTTCCTTTGCCTTGTCAAAACTTTTACTGCCAATAAGATAATTCATTCTGACATTTGCCAATTCAATTTTTAGTACGCTATCACTGCCAACAGCATAATCCATATTGTCAAGTATCTCATGTGCTTCATCCATATTTCCGATCTGGATGTATGCACTTGCAAGATTAATTCCTGCCATGACTTCGGTATATCTTGATCCGGAGACATGGCTTATATCCTGACATTCCTTAAGATAAATCAAAATCGAATCATTGTCGGATATAGTCAGACACCTGTTCCACAACGCAGTACTCTCATATCCCTTGCCACATTCACGTGCGACAGCCAATGCTTTCTTAAAATAGTCATCAGCCTTATCCTTTTTGAAGTCTGAATAATATATACTTCCGATACGTGATAATATCCTATATTTCAACGTGTCGGGTGTCGTTACATCGAGATTGTTCTCAAGTTCAAAAAGCTGTGTAAGCGCATCATCTTTTTTATCCTCTGAGATTAAATCTTCAGCCCTTTCTAAGCCACGATATATTTCAACATTATGACCATTGTTACAAGCCACTAACAGCAAAAACATCGCTAATGCTGTTATAAAAGTTTTATAGAAATTGTGCAATCCCATGCTTATCCAAAATGCAAGATTTATAATCGATGATATAGACGATCTGATAAGACGAGCGCGAAAACGCCTCAGCCGAGCAGATATATTCATTCACACGGCTGTAATCAAGTTCCTCTGGGTACCTGACCTCATTGTCGGGTATGAAAAATTCGTCTGGCGCTTTCATTTCGTTAGTCTTTCTGTATGCAAAATTACTAAAAATCGCCGACTCTCCGGCTATACACGCCTGATTATCTTCGCTCAAAGTCCTCTTTACACCAATTTAGCCCTACCTCCCATCCGTTTGGTTTGGTTCGGGCTTTATATATGCCCGACTAAACTAACCCCATCTATATAGGCATACATCAGATACAGATAAATCATTTTTTATCGCGTCTGTCCCCGGTAATATAATCGCGATTCACACGATAGACAAGGACTGACACTATAATGACAAATATGATTGCCAATACTCCGGCACAGCCGCGCATAAAGTACCATAATTGCCAAGACACCTTATCCACAAGGAATATCATACTGATTAGAATGGCAATAGCTACTCCGATAACGCAAAGCGCTATATGCTTTAATCTTAGATTTGCCGGCTTATTATAAAGTTTTTTAAGTTCTTCCCTATCCATATAATTTATTATAGAGTAGTCGTTTGTTATTATCTTTTTGGAAAACATTACACCATAATCTCAAAACGCAGATAATGCAGAAAATGCAATGTTATTTCAGCTCTAACTCAATGTCCTCTATTGAGGGCAGGGAACTCTTGAATTCGTCTGGGATGAATTTAGTCAGTTGGAATTCTGCCACGCCGATAGGCTGTGATGACGATTCAAGTGCATATTGAGCAAGCACATTATCTTTATCCTTGCATATCAGCAACCCGATAGTGGGGTTATCCTGTTCGGTTTTCAGTATGTGATTTACCGCTGTCATATAGGTGCCGAGCTGCCCTATGTCGCCGGCTCCGAATGTGCCAGTTTTGACTTCGATCACACAATAAGCGTGCAATTTTATATTATAAAACAGCAAATCAATGAATTGCTCCGTGTGCCCGACTTTGAGACGATACTCTTCCCCGACGTATGCAAAGCCCGATCCAAGTTCGAGAAGGAACCGGGATATATTTGACATCAGAGCCTTTTTCAACTCACGTTCCTTATATGGCTCGGTCATTTCGGTAAAGTCGAAGATATACGGGTCTTTGGTCAGTTCCTGGGCAAGATCGCTATCGGGAGCCGGTAGTAGGCGGGAGAAACTTGTCAACGCTTTGCCCTGACGCAGATGCAGATTGGTGTCAATAAATGATTTCAGTACATTTCTCGACCACCCTTCTTCGACAACCTTATGGGCATAGAATAGCGCAGTTTCCCGTTCTCCTTTTTCGAAATATTTATCTATCAGCGTCCGATGATGTCCCCATGGAACAGAAAATATAAAATCGCCCACAAGTTGTGGGCAATTTGTAGCTGGCTCACTATAAAGAAGATACATCTTCTTCATATATTGCAAATTCTGCCGAGAAAAGCCCTCGGCTTCCGGTATAGCCGCTTTCAAATCCTGACTGAGATTCCGATAGAAACTGCTGCCATAAACATTCTCGGCATCACGAGCCACGATGTCACGACCGAGCGACCAGTAGAAGCGCAGCATCTCGCAGTTCACTTGGGCAGCAGCCTTAATCTGACTGCGGCGGTATCGTTCTTTCAACTCCTGTATCCACCGGGAGTATTCGGCATCGGTTTTTATCAGTTTGCTCATGCTTTACATTCTTGAAACTATCCTATTACAAAATTACAAAAATATTCTGATACTGAGGGTATAATTAATCCTATTACCGGCTATTGTCAATCCAGCAGCCCTACAAGTTCCTTTTTGATGTCCTCGTCAATCTCACGGTAGCGAGCGAAGGCTTTGCTGCCCTCCTTATGCCCGGACAATGCACCGACAAGGCTGGGGTCTTTTACCTTCTTATAGAGATTGCCGACAAAGGTACGACGCGCCATGTGGCTGCTGGCTATCTCGTTTATGGGGCGGCGTTCTTCTTCTCCGGTCTTGGGGTTGAGAACGGTAACGACCCTCGTTATTCCACAGGCCGTGAAAATGCTTTTGATTGCGTCGTTGTACTTCTGCGTACTGATAAACGGGAACAACCGACCTTTCTTGTCGATACCTTTATATTTCTCGACCAGCGCCAATGCCCGCTTATTCAATGGAACGCGAATAATCTCAGGTCGTTCTCCCTTTGTCTTGTTGGGCATATATTCCACGGCTCCGTCGATGATACTCTCCGGGGTCATCTCTATCAGGTCAGATACGCGACAACCGATAAGACATTGAAATATAAAAATATCACGTTGAACCGCCAATGCCGCTTTCTCCGAAAAATCAAAATCGGCAATTTTATCCCGCTCCTCGATGCTTATATAATATGGAGTGCCATATTTTTCCGCACCTATGCTTGTGCAGGATGCAAAAGGTGTGCGGGTGATGTAGCCACGTTTAACACACCAGTTGAAGAACGCCCTCAGTCTTTTCATGATTGCGATGACTGCGTTATGACCCCGCTGCTCAGGTTTGCGGGGCTTGCGTTTGGTCTTTACAACCTCAGACACATCCTTATATATGGAAGGGAATCTTTCGTATATCTTCGGTTCGTCAATTACGAACTGTTTGAAAGCATCCACCACTTCACCCGTAAACTCTTCAAGTTTGAGAGAGAAATTCTGTCGCGTCGATTTCCGTTTGTATTTCTCATATCTCTCCAGCAATCTCGCCAATACGCGGTAATGGCTCGACAGTTTGGTGCCGTCTTGTGTTGTCACAAGATATTCGTTGAAGGTATCGAAGAAACTCCTGCTTACCGGTGTCGTCTCAAACAGTTCCGGATGATTGTGGCGCATTATCGCATCCTCAAAGAACTCCTTTGAGAGAAGATTTTGGGGAGTATTCACGCAGAGAGACACCAATCTGCTCTCCAGTGAGACAAGATTATCGCTGATTGTTTGTAAATTTGCAAGCGTCTTGCGGTCGGCTCGCGGCATTATAAATTTCCCGTCACGAAATCGAGACGGATCAACGAATATGCCGCTTTTGAGCCTGAGGCGTAAATCGCGCGACACCGACAGCCGAAGCATGATTTCGGACTCGCCATTGCCGTTTACCTTAGAGGAAAGAGACCTTGTTATAGTAGCCATATTGAGAGAGGTTTTGATTATAGGTACAAAATTACGAAAATTTGTCCACGCGTCAAAATTTCTGTCCACGTTTTGTCCACATCCTTTGCTCCTGCTTGCACCGCGTTGACATGCGAGATGCAACAATGAGCCTCATTACATATTTGCAACGCTCTGGCTATCAATGGGTACGACAACGAGGCTAATGAGGGCTGACATTCAAGCAGATTCAACGAAATTCAGATTTACAACTCCAAGTGGGACCACTTAAACAACATTTAGAAGTATTCAAAGCCTTGATAATC
>ERZ778497.1586-NODE-1586-length-14104-cov-4.930031_pt1 | contig 14104 bp, 28 predicted proteins | sample MGYA00509938_ERZ778497 | MGnify/ENA primary metagenome ERZ778497 (study PRJEB29527, sample SAMN07138969) | mouse gut metagenome | material: feces | host: mouse | place: China:Nanjing | collected 2016-01-25 ... | reverse complement strand
CTTCCTGCGGTGCTAACTAAAAACTTATAGTTATGACAAATCCGTTCAAAAAACCAAGATTGCCGCAAAAGCCGTTTGGAGAATTATCCCAGGGCGAATTTGATGAATGGCACAAAGAATACGCCAGGCATTACAAGGCAAGGGAAGCACTTCCATTTTATCTGTCCCTGGTGGCGATAATCATTTCCATATTGTCGCTTCTAATATCGCTACTATAAGCGCGGTTGTTGAAATGGCTATTGCTACCCATGCGGTAATCTTCGCAGTTTTCACCCCTCGAATATTCGCAAGGCTTTCACGATTGCGCAAATCACGGTCATATTCCTCTTCGGTTATTTGTTTGACAGCCTGTTCACAACGCAAGCGGAGGGCTTTAAGTTCAGACAAGCCTTGCTTATTTAATGTTTGATTCGTCGCATATACAGCATATTTGCCGTTTACCTTGAACCATTGGCGCAGGTTCTCCCATTGTGCCTCTCCGAAAAGAGAACCGCCATCTTCATCGCACAGCACGCCTTTTTCAAACAGAATGTCAATTGCTTTAATCGCATCCTGATATAATTCTTTACCCATAATCCGTATGTTTTAAGATTCCAAATGCAAATATACGGATTTCTACGGAAGCCACATAGCTCAGTTGGCAGAGCGGTCTGCGAAACAGATGCGTCGCCGGTTCGACTCCGGCTGTGGTTCCTAACTAAATTGAAGAACTATGAAACTTATACTTTTAGTTGAAGAGCGAGACGACAAACAAGGCGCAGTTGTCTATTCTTGCGTCAGACCGACTGACGAAGAAGAAAGATTCGGGCAAGTGCACAACAACCTTAGCCAGGCGAATCAGGTCGCCCGGCTTACAGAGGTAGCGCAAGAGGTGGAAAAAGTGGTTAACGCCTACTATTCAAAAGGGCATTTCCCAAGGGTGGGAAAATACAATGGCGACGAAACACCTTTGTCGGGAGGTCTTATTCTCGCATCAGCAGAGCCGCTAAATCAAAGAACTCAACATGCCCACAGTTCAGGCAACGAATGACGGCACATTCAAGTTCGTCAACCTGCCCAAGTGTCCTCCCTTCGACAGTTATAGGTCTACACGACGGCAAAACCACGCTTTTATCAATAAGTTCCCGGAGGTAGTTTTTGTGGCACATAGGGCATTCGTGAGCGAACCCCTTTTCTTCTAACTTTTTGCCAATAAGATTGGCGTTTATTTCTTTCATGTTTTCAATATTTGTTTGTTGACACCTCAAATATACGAAAACATCGGCGATAAGCCAAACGGAAGCCTTGTGGTGTAACGGTAGCACGGAAGCGCGAAAGCGTGTCGTTCCGGTTCGAGTCCGGGCAAGGCAACAAATCTTTTAAACATCAGCAAACATGGAAACAAAAATCTGCAAGGTCTGCGGGCGCGAACTGCCGTGGACGAGCTTCCGCAAGGTAAAAGGCGGAGGGTATGGCAGCACCTGCAAGGAGTGCTTCTCAGAGGCACTGAAAGAAGCCCATTTCCAACGCAAAATTGGGGGGGGTAAAACTGCTCCCTTTTACGACAAGGACTTCGACGGCAAGCAGCCAAGAGAAGTCCTGTGCATGATGGGCCGCGCAAAGAAGTGGCTCGAAAGCCGGGGATTTGTCATACAGCTCTCCGGCGAATATCACGAAACGAAAATCAGAAAACTAAAATTTGAATAAGCAATATGAACAACGCAATGCTTCTTACCGATGGCTACAAGTTAGACCACCGCAGGCAATATCCCGAAGGAACGGAGTGCGTTTATGCAAACTGGACTCCACGAAGTAGCGAACACCTCCACGAAGCGAAAGATGGGTGCGTGGTGTTCGGCATACAGTACTTCATAAAGAAGTATCTGATAGGAACCTTTAACAAGGACTTCTTTGCCCTTGACGAAGAAGCCGCTGTAAAGTCGTTCAAACGCCGGATAGACACGTTCCTCGGAGAAAACAGTGTCGGCACAGAACACATACGCGCACTTCACCGCCTTGGCTATATGCCGCTGCGCATAAAATCATTGCCGGAGGGAGCTATATGCCCCATAAGAGCGCCTATGGTTACGGTAATCAATACCAAGCCGGAGTTCTTTTGGCTTACCAACTTTTTGGAGACCCTTATGTCTTGCGAGCTTTGGTCGCCGATGACATCTGCGACCACCGCAAGGCTCTATCGAAAGGAGCTTGAACGCCACGCTGAAACAACCGGGTTCTCCGAGGATGTGATGCTCGGTTTCCTGTGCCACGACTTCTCGATGCGTGGTATGGCTGGGCTTGAAGCAGCCATCACAAGCGGCATGGGGCATCTGACATCGTTTATCGGAAGCGAGACCATTCCCGCCATCGGAGCGATAGAGGAATACTACAATATGGACGCTGAAAAGGAACTGATAGCCGCCACCGTTCCTGCAAGCGAACATTCCGTCATGTGTGCCGGAAGCAAAGATGGAGAGTTCGATACGTTTAAACGCTTCATCACAGAGTTATACCCGGAAGGCTTTGTGAGCATCGTTTCTGACACTTGGGATTTATGGCAGGTTGTCACCGACTTTATCCCACGGCTAAAAGACGAAATCCTTGCGAGGGACGGACGCTTGGTTGTGCGACCCGACAGCGGCGACCCGGTACACATAATCTGCGGCTACGAGTATGGGGATTTTGAAAACTTCCAAGAGGAAGCGGCGATAAGCACCACAGAGCGAAAAGGCGTGTACGAGCTTCTGTGGGACACATTCGGCGGCACTGTCAACGAGAAAGGCTACAAGGTGCTTGACCCGCATATCGGCGTAATCTATGGCGACAGCATCACACTTGACCGTCAGAAAGAGATATACCGCCGCCTTGAAGCGAAAGGGTTTGCCGCCACCAACCTCGTTCTCGGCATAGGTTCGTACACCTACCAGTACCGCACCCGCGACAGTCTTGGTTTCGCAATGAAGGCCACATGGTGTCAGGTCAACGGAGAGCCACGAGAGATATTCAAATCGCCCAAGACCGACAGTGGCATGAAGAAGTCGCTCAAAGGTCTTATCCGGGTTGACAAAGATGAAAACGGCATTTATCATGCTACCGATTGTGTCAGCCGCGAGCAGGAAGCCGGAGGATGTCTTAAGACCGTGTTTGAGGACGGCAAGCTAATGAACGAAGTGTCAATGACTGAAATACGGGAAAGACTATGCAGATAATCGACTTTATAAACGGCAAAGGCTATCAGGTTATAAACTTTCCCGATGGCGAAGTTCATCTTCAACTCGATCCGTTAAACCGAAAGGAGGGTGTCATTGTAAAATGCAGGATAACCAACGCCACAGAATTGTTCCTGCTGATGCAGCTCTCAGACATTCTCAAACGTCAGTGTATAGAGGTTTCAATACTTGAAATCTACTATCTGATGGGAATGCGGTGTGACCGACTTTTTGACATAGACAGACCGTTTACTCTGTCAATAGTCGCCAATGTCGTAAACTCGCTGAATGCTGAAACGGTGTACATCTATGAGCCTCATAGTGTGCGTTGCCTGAAACTGATACACCATAGTTTTAGTTCCGATCTGACATGGTATATAAAAAGCAGGCTATTGGAGCAGAATAAAGGGTTGCTATTGGTTGCGCCGGATAAAGGCTCAGTAAATCGCTATAGAGACAAGTATTTTACAGTAGTTTGCGACAAAGTGAGAAACGAAGCCACTGGCGAATTGCAAGGTTTTCGAGCGACCCCCAAAGAGGATGTTGCAGGACGCGACCTTCTTGTCATTGATGACTTGTGTGACGGAGGTGGCACATTTGTTGGTCTTGCGCCAAAACTGCGCGAGTTGAATCCCAACACTATGTCCTTGCTCGTTACCCACGCTATTCAGAAACAAGGAGTCGAGAAAGTCGCAGCTGTGTATGACAAGGTGTACATCACCGACACATACAAGGATTGGACGAAAGAAAGTCTGCCAGCAAATGTGACGGTATTTAAGGTTGACGAATTAAACGCAATTTGAATGACCGACCACACCATCTACGGATTGTTGAACGAATAATACAAATAAATAAACGATATGTCAAATTTCAAACAACCATCGGAGTTGCGGCCCAAATTCGCAATCTCCGCCCTTATCTACGGTTCGCCCGGTTCGGGCAAATCAACCCTCGCGTGTTCCGCCCCCAATGCCGTATTGCTTGATTACGACGGCGGTGTTACCCGTATGCACGGCGCACATCAAATCCCGACCTTGCAGGTTCAGCAGTGGGAACAGACCGCAGAAGCCCTCAAAGAAATCAAGGCAACACCGCAGATTGAAACCGTGGTAGTAGACACCATCGGCAAGATGCTCGCTTACATGGAGGATTATATCAAGCGTCATCCGAATTACTCCAAAGGCGGCAACCCAATCGAGATGAACAAGGATGGTTCGTTGTCGATGAAAGGCTTCGGACGGCGCAAGCAGATGTTCCTCGACTTCCTCAAAGAGGTGCTTGTCATGGGTAAGCACATCATCTTCGTGGGTCACGACAAGGAAGAAAGGCGTGGTGATGCAGGACAGGACATTATCATCCGCCCCGAGGTTGGAGGCTCGTCTGCCAACGACCTCATGAAAGAGCTTGACCTTGTGGGGTATGTCGAGATGGTAGGCACGAAGCGCACAATCAGCTTCACGCCTTGCGAGAAATACTACGCCAAAAACACCTGCAATATGCCGGGCAAAATCGAAATCCCGGTTATCATCAACGAGCGTGGCACTCCGATACCATATAAGGATGCCGACGGCGTGGAACACGACACCAATGACTTTATGGTAAGCGTTATAGACGCATATAAGAAACGTCAGTCAGACAACCTCGCTCAGACAGCAGAATATGAGCGTCTATGCGCTGAGATAGCGGAGCGAGCCTCACAGATAGAGAACGCCAAGGACGCTAACGAGTTCCGCGCATGGGCTTTGGAGCAGAAGCATATCTTCAACTCCGGGCTGAAAGTCAAGATGGCTCTTGATGCGAAAGCAAGGGAGCTTGGACTGACACAGAACAAAAGCACAAAGGAATATGCCGACCCCGAACATCCATCCGCAGCGGAGTGATTGTGCCTACGCCATTACGCCCTCGCATTTAGACGCATTCCAAGCCTTTTTGGATGCGGAGTATGACTGGGGGCAATGGTGGGGCAACTCCGAAGAACCTGTCAAGTCTGCCGAGGAATACGCCGCAGAGTGCGAGAAAAAGCTGATAGACCAAATCAACCGCTGCCCGAAAGAACCGATTGAGGCGGCTGACAGAGGAACCGTTGTCAATGAGATTGTAGATTGCCTAATCCACGGACGCACACCTCAAAATGGGATTGCACTAAAATCCGTGGAGCTTGGTAAAACGCGATTCATAATCGGTTCTCTTAACGGCTTCATTTGGCTGTTTGATATATCTTTTTTATCACAGCTTGTAGCCCGTTTCCCCAACGCCATCTCTCAATATCCCTGCGGCGCACCATTGCAGACCTCCAAAGGGCTTGTGTGGCTCTACGGCTATCTTGACGAATGGGTCGCATATAAAATCTCTGACATCAAGACCACGGGAGAGTACCACTTCGGCAAGTATGAGCGCAAATGGCAGAAACACCTTTACCCCTATGCGGTTGTCGAGGGCGGCGACTGCACCGAGATTCAAGAGTTCGAGTACACGGCAGTCAAGCTGTCAAAACCAACAGAAAAAGACCCGATAATCCACGGCGAGATTTACCCCGAAGTCTACACCAACGACCACGAACAGAACCGACGTATGCTTCAAGACATCTGCGAGCAATTCATTGAGTGGCTTGAATACCGCAGAGATTTCATCTCCGACCGACGCATCTTCAGAGGCGAGAACCCCGAGGGGTATGTGGGCGAGCCGATAGATATTAACAAGTTAATCAACAAATGATATGGCAAATAACAAATCGACATCATCAGTCAGCTTTCTCTCGCTTCTGTTCCTCACATTCCTCATCCTCAAACTCTGCGGGGTTATAGGATGGTCTTGGTGGTGGGTTACATCACCATTATGGGGAGGCTTCGCAATCCTCGCTATCATAGCACTAATCGTAGTGCTTTTCGGAGTATTTGTCAAATATAAACTAAAACGGAAAAGATGAGTGAAACAGTACGACATATCGGAAAGCTCCGTGAGATAGAGCTTGAAGGGCTAACGCCCGAACAATGGATTGAGAATGAATGTGAGCGTCTTGGCGTGATAGACAAATACGGAGACGGTGCGATTACCGCTCTTAATGACTATCATTATGGCAAGGGAGACATGGAGGGTTGCTACAAATACATAGTCGCTAACGGCAGACTTTTTGAAGTCTTGCAGGACAGAGCGGAGGATGATTATGAGGAAATCTCAATCCTTACTCCAAATGCCGACGGCACCTACTCGTATGTGATGCAATTCTACAACGGCGGTGCTTGTCTTGAAGAAATGCTTGAATGTGAACTAAAAAAACTGCCGAAACCATGAGTTACAACATAGTCAAAGCCCGTTACACCAAGACGGACGAGAACGGAAAGACAAAGTCCGTCACCGAGCAATATTTAGTAGACGCACTATCATGCACTGATGCCGAGGCAAGAGTCGTCGAGGAACTTTCGCCGCTATACTCCGACCTGCAAGTGAGGTCGATAGGCGACACCAGGATTACCGAGGTCTTCAATCCCGACGCGGACCGCTTCTATCTCGCCAAGGTGGGCTTCATCACCATTGACGAAAAGACAGCCGTGGAGAAACGTACAATCTCGCAGATACTCGTCGGCGCGCCCGACTTCACCAACGCCGTCGAGGAGTTCAACGAGGGAATGAAAGGTACGATGGCAGACTTCGAGCTTGTTGGGCTGGCCGAGACCCCGATTGTCGATTACTTCCCCGCAAAACTTTCGAGCGATGGAGAATGAGGCGAGATATGAAGTGACTGCCATGTGCGAGTCGCCCGACAGCCGGGGAATGAGCCTCAACGAGTATCAGCAATGCGCCCTTGAAACTGCGGTTTATCCCGAAGAATACAATATTGTGTATCCGGCACTCGGAATGGCTGGGGAAGCAGGGGAAGTCGCTGATAAAGTCAAGAAGGTAATCAGAGACGGCAATGCTGATTTCTCTCCCGTGAAATGCGAGGAAATCGCAATGGAGATAGGCGATGTCATGTGGTACTGCGCCGTGCTTGCCGACCGCATCGGCTACAAGCTCGACACTATAGCGCGCATGAACCACCGCAAACTGAAGTCCCGCCAGCTCCGTGGCAAACTCGGAGGAAGCGGCGACAACAGATAACACTCAGGTTGCAATCCCTGCGCAAGAGAGCGCGAAACAGGGGGCGTAGCTCAATGGCAGAGCAGCATGGCACGATTCACGATTACAGCCATGCCGGTGCGGGTTCGAATCCCGCCGTCCCTCCCAACTTTTATTTGTCATCATAAATGTTATTAATTTCCCAACGACCCGCACTGCCTGTGAAGGTGGTGCGGTTTTTACACAGACAAAACACCAGATACAAAATATATAAACATGAAAATCCCATTGTACCGCGCCAAGGCGCTGCGCAACCATCTGAAACGGGTAGCGGGTCATGCCATGGCGGCAGCCAATGATCACCGCACGGCCGATGCGCTCCGTCTCGCCATTGCGGATGTACGATGGCTCGAAAAACTGATTGCAAGATATGAACAAGAACATCCGGCTGCCTCTCCCGGCAGTCCTGCCCGCAAGGGAAGCCACGCTTGACGACGTGCCGCAGCAGGCGCTCGCAAGAAAGGGCGTAAAGCTTTCCATGCTCGGCACGCTTGCCACGGACTACGCCAACACCGTGCTCGACATAGCCGGACAGATGCGTATTTCCAGAACCAAACGCCTGAGCCGCTGTGTACGTGCTCTCATCTCGGAATACGAGACCTTCCGCCGCACGTATCTCGATGCGGCGCATATAGAGGCGGAACAGCGGCTGTCCGTGCTGTTCGAGGATTTGAACCGCCGGGCGTTTTCACACCTGTGCAACGGCCTTAAGGCAGAAACGACCGGCAGGCTACGCCCCGATTATGCGATGCTCGTGCAGGCGGTGCAGATGGCCATGACTGTGATTGATGCCATGCGGCTCTATGCTGCCCGTTGCGACCGCTGGGTAGGGAGTTTCGGCGTTCGTGGCAGACACTCCATGCTGCACGATTTCTTCCCGCGCCTGGCCATGCTGCTTCCGGAGTTTGCGGGCGACTGCTACGACCCCGCCTCTCCATCGCGCAAAGCCACTGCGGCAATACTCGAAAAAGAACTTTCAAACATAGAACTATATGACGATTATGGAAAAATCTGACAGGGAAATCATCTTCGGGGAGGCCGACGCACGGCTTACCGATGCCATGCCGCCGGCAGAATGCGCGGCAGCAACCGAAACCGTTAACGACCCATGGATTCAGAGCCCGGACTGACCACGGGCGAACTCCGCGCCTTCGAGGTTGTGTCGGAAATCGTCACAGCCAAGGAGGGTGTGGTGGAGCCGTGCCTTGCCACGATACAAGAGCTTAGATCAGTCATCCCCGGAGAGGGACTCCTGGACGACCTGCGCGGGCTTTACCGCAAGAAGTATGTGACAGCGCACCTCGATATAAACAAGAACCCGATGTTCGGGATAAGACAAAAACTATAAAACGACTACAAAATGATTACTACTACAGGATTCATATTATGTGCCGCCGGTACTGCGGCGTGTCTCTACGGCGCGCGACGTGCAAGGAAGGCACACCGTGCCGAGGTCGAACTGGCACGTATCACCAAGGCATACCTCGACCTCCGCAGCCAGGCTTCGGGATGGCAGGGTGTCCCTGCCCGCATAACGGAGGAGTGCGATTGGGGCGGCTCACGCTTCCTCCTGGTGCGTGGCGACAGTGATTGTCCACAGGTATTGAAAACCATACCTTACACCGACAGGGATGACAGAGACTACAAACGGCTCTATGCCGAAGAACTGCGCGATAAATTCAACGAGGAGCAATGATGAAGGCGCGTGGCAAACAGCCTGCGTATATAGACCTCATAAACCGTTTCTGGGAGGCCGACAAAGCCGACCCACTCCCACCTCCCGATGCGAAGCTTTACTTCTTCCTGCTTCATGAATGCAACATGCGGCGATGGCAGAATCCTTTTGAATTGCAGACGCGGTATATAGAGACGGCTTTAAACTTCACGCGCAAGGCTATCGGAATCGCCCGCGAGAGATTGCGGGAGCGTGGGCTTATCGAGTATTCAAAAGGCTCGGGGAGCGGCAAATCCTCATATACGGTTTGTGTTTCCCATAGAAACACAAAAGGAAACACAAGCGTTTCCCACAGAAACACAAACCGTCATTTGTGTAGCCCCACAGAAACACAACCGAAATTTGTGTTTCTCACGGAAACGCAAAAGGAAACACAAGCGTTTCCCACAGAAACACAAACCGGAAATACACCTATTATAAGATATAAAGACAAAGACTATAATATTGATAATGACATCAATATTATAACAGACAAAGAAAAAACAGCCACCACGTGCAATATCTTTGACGAGCTTAAGAGCCAGCGGATGTGGGCGGAATCCATATGCAAGAAGTTCTCCGTCGAACCATCCAGGCTCCCAGCCGTCATAGATTCATTCGCGCTTCATTGCGAATGCCTGGGCAACCGCCCGCCGACGCTCCGTGATGCCAAACAGTATTTCTTCAACTGGCTGGCGGGGCAACGCCGCAGGGAGTACGAGGACGCACGGCTGATAAAACTCCAGCAACAACGTTATGGCACAGAGAATCGGGCTTCAAATGGAGCAAGCCTTGACAGGGCTACAAGGGACGGGGAACTTGCCGAGCTTGTCAGAACCACCCTCAGCCGGGATGACAAACCCCAGGGTCTCGGCACTGGTGGCACGCTATGGTGACAGGGAGGGGTTCCTGAAAACGTTCAATCCTGACAAGCAGGATGAGTGCCTGAGGAACCCGGAACTTTCATACATGGGGGGGGCGCCTACACTGGGGCTTGTCAGAAAGGCTTTCGGCAGCACGGCAGAGGCATGGCTCGTGATACAGCTTGCGGAACTGTCGGAGTACGCCGGGGTCAAGGAAAAACTTACGACGCGCCAGCTTACAGACACCGCACTCCTGATACAGCAGATGTACGGACATTTCAAGGTGACGGAACTGATGCTGTTTTTCAGACAGTTCAAGAGCGGGCGTTACGGGCGGTTCTACGGCAGCGTAGACCCTATGCTGATAATGACCGCATTGGAAACATTTGCCGGAGAGCGGGCGGGAAAAATATCGATATACGCCAGGGAACGCGAAAAGGCCGCAAGGGAGGCCGCGTCCCCGCCGCCCGTAAAACCGGCGGACTGGAAGCGTAGGATGGGGATGCCGGAGGGCGCCTCCGTCGCGGACTGCATCCTCGGTGAAAAGGCACATCAGGACGACAAGGCATGAGCAGGACAGACAGGAAGCGCCGGCCTGCCAACGGGAATTGAGACAGGCGGATGCGTTATTTCAGATTTTGACAAAAAAATTGAGACAATGATACGGACGGCGATGAACAAAGTCAACAACAAGAAGCTCTACCCCACGGCGAGAATGTGCAGGTTCTTTGTCAGAAGGGAGCGCAAATGCACCTGCGAGGCGCAGATATGGGGCAAAGACCGTAAGGCATATTGCGATTATTGCATCCTGTGCAGCCCCAAGGTTTTCTCATGCAGGAATTTCGCACCTAAAACCGGGAAAGATGAAAAATAAGCAGATTTGATTATGCCTATCTTAACTTTTTGACAATAATTTAAAGTAGCACAGCGCGTTATGCGCGTAATATAAAAGATGGAACCTAACACCAATTTCAGCTACCGCTTAGCAATGAATACCGAAGCCGAGCGGAGGAAGTTTGCGGCTATGATAATGGCTTCAATGATGCAAAACGCTAAACGGGGCGATAAATACAGCCACATCGCATCTATGGCGGTCAGTGCCACCGACGCTCTTATTGTAGAACTTAACAAGAAGAAAGATGGAAGCAAATGATTATTGCTCTTATGAGTTGAGCCTTGCGCTGAAGAAGCATGGGTTTGATTATCCTTGCTATTTCTACTACACTCGCAAGGACGCCCCCGATGACCATGTATGGTCAACGACCTCAGAAGAAGCTCCGATAGACTACAACCGAAGCGTTTATGCAGGATGCTCTATGCCAACTTTGGCACAGGCTCAGAAGTGGTTGAGAGAGAATAAACGCCTGATAGTCCTGGTGGACTACATACTTATAACAAAGGATGCCGCCAACAGGTGGTGCTTCTCCGTTTCGGACACCTACGGGCTGTGTGACACGGATAAAGACCACAAACGGTATGACACCTACGAATCCGCCCTCTCAGCCGGAATCGCTGCGGCGTTGGAACTGATTGAAAACGAAAAAGAATGACGATATGGATAGAGAAAATTGCAAGCACTACTTAGGCTGCGGCGAATGTGGTTTTGACGAGCAGGCATACACCCGGTGCCTTCTTGGAAGCCATCACAAGCAATGCAACCTCTATGAAGCCAAAGAACGACATGTCGGCTACCCTGCCGATATGGATATGACGCAGGTCGAGATAATGAAAGCGGAATATCGGCTGAATATGCCTAAACCTATCGGTAGGCTCATTCATGAGCCTACACGCTACTCGCTCGCAGTCTACAAACCCATCTCCCGATTCACGGCGATGAAATCAGCGATGTTGAAATTGACAACTCCGAGGAGTGTTTTATCGCAGGCGCAGAACACGTCCTCTCCCTACCCCTCTCGCAGAGGCTCACGCTTCTGTCAAGCGAGGAGCTAGCTAAAAAAGACCACGACTTCAAGATGTGGAAACAATTCGACTATTTATTAAACAAAGACAAATGAAACCGACAGATCCAAGATACAGACACCTTAAACCCCAAAAACAACCGCGGCAGGCTTCCGACCGTACCCCCTGCCTCGGATTCCGATTCGATGGGGAAGAGGTGATGCGCATGAAGGCCGAGCGGGCAGCCTCGGCGCGGTTTATGCGCAAATACGGCAAGGGGCGGCAACCCTTTGCCATCGACCTCTCCCATTACGTGCCGCCAATGAGACCCGACAACGCGGACGAATATGGCGGTGTTTGACAGCTTTTTCGACGACATTGCCGCGTCGATGCTCCACGGGGTGATCATTGCCGATGCCGACAACCCCGGACGCGTGTCATTCGCCTACATGGATAACGGGGTCATATTCGAGGCATGCGGGAGCCTGTGGTGTGATGTCGAAAAAGAGGGCGACGGCTACGAACTGCCCGTGCAATACTCCGTCATCAAGTGCGGGTGCGAGCTTGAGACCGTCAGCGCGCGGATGTACGACGAGGATACGGGGGAAGAATCCGAGATGCCCGAAGAGCTGGAGCGTGAACTGCACGACCGTCTTGAAAGGCGGCTGCTGCTCTACCTCCGGTGCGGGGAATAATGCTTAAAAACACAGACAATGAACAGAACTATATACATCAATATCGACGGGGCGATATACGACCCCGACAACATCATAGACGAGGAATACGCGGAAACGGAATGCTCATATCCGACACGCTTATAGCCGAGCGCGAACTGACCGAAACCGATTCAGAAATCATTGTTTGATTTATGACAAAAGACACCAAAATCCTATTCTTCTCCGCAGTGGCAGGTATAACCTTTATGCTTGGTGTATTCACAGGCGACCATTTCGGACAGCGGAAAGGTTACTCAAAAGGAGTCCTTGACGCTTACTGCGAGTTTCGATCCGAGATTGACAGTCTCAGCGCAGAGTATCACCAAGCCATTGATGATTACCGCTCACGTTGCGACACCATCACGATAACCAAGTATGTGGAAGTGAAAAAGATTGAATATTAACCCCACCACCGACAAGATGAAATATAAAGTATTTGAATCATCTGATACGAACGTAAAGAAATTCGTATTTGAGTTTGACGAACCAAAGGCGATAGCTGAAACGGTTCTCTACCGCTATGGCGATTACCGTAAGCGCACTGTTATTTGCTGTTCCGTTCAATCGGGATGCAACGTAGGCTGTGCGTTCTGTGGCACCGGGAAGTTCTTTGTAAGGAACCTGACCCGCTTTGAGATTATCCGGCAGATTGAAGTTGCACTTTCAACCATCGACTGCGATACTCGCGAGATAGAGAAATTTCAGATAATGTTTATGTCTATGGGCGAGCCTATGGATAACTTCGTAGAAGTTGAAGATGCAATATTTAAGCTGGCAATAAAACATCCCAATGCTCAATTGCTCATCTCAACTTCCGCTCCATCCCTTACCTCTCGCTATTGGAGTCGCCTTGTCAGCTTATCACAAGCCCTACCGCAAGTAGGCATCCAATTCTCGGTACATGAATCCACCGACAAGAACAGAGCGAAACTGATACCGACAGACACATGCACGCTGCGCCAAATAGCGTCCCTTGGCGAAATGTGGGCGGCATTTACAGGACGTAAGCCATTCTTCAACTACTGCGTCCATGCGAACAACTCAACGCCCGAAGATGCTGAACGGCTTGCAAAGATATTCAATCCCGATGTGTGGGAAGTGACTCTTTCCGTAATATGTCAGAAATCAGAGAGCGTTAAAAGCTCCATCGAAAGACAGCTCGACCTCATAAGTGGCTTCCAAAGCCTCATGCTTGACAAAGGATTCTCTCTGCGAGTGTTCAACCCCGCAGGACAGGATGACATTGGAGGCGGCTGCGGTCAGTTGTGGTATTTCCAGCAATGGCTCAGAGAAAATGTTGAATAAAAGAGCCGCAAGTTTCCTCGCGGCTCACACAGATATGCGCGTCTGTCCCCAAAGGGCAGGCGCGTTTGTCGTTTATATACGCTCTTTCTCCAACGCCTTGTGTAGCTCTGAGGGACTTTTGCCGAACATCCGCAGGAATAGGTCAAGAGCCTTGTGGCGGTTTTCGGGTATAAGGGCGTATAGCGAGCTGAGCGGAGTGTCGCTCTCAATCGCCTTTCTGACTGCCGAGGTCTTCATGCCGTTGGCTCGGCGGTAACGTCTACTTGCGGAAGCCATAAGAACTGAAAAGGGTTAGGATTGCCA
>ERZ778497.1584-NODE-1584-length-14123-cov-12.515212_pt1 | contig 14123 bp, 10 predicted proteins | sample MGYA00509938_ERZ778497 | MGnify/ENA primary metagenome ERZ778497 (study PRJEB29527, sample SAMN07138969) | mouse gut metagenome | material: feces | host: mouse | place: China:Nanjing | collected 2016-01-25 ... | reverse complement strand
TGCCCGTGTCGAGCATATCTACAGATACGGCAATTTGTGGTTGCTTTTCTGCATCGGCAAACTTATCAATTAGGTCGGATGAATATTTCTCGTAATTATCAATTACTCGGCAGAAGTCCGCTCCCAAGTCGGGGTAAAGTGCGGTAAACCGTTCGGCTATGAACACGGCATGTTTGTGGTTATAGGCGAATATGATGGTTTTGCCTATCATGGTATCGTCTTTCACTCGGATTCCATCGTTCATCAGGCGGTTCAGCACATGATCTACGGTGTCTTGGTTGAAGATGTATTTGAATATCTCCGTTGCGTTAATGGTGCGGCTGTACGGTTCATCTGGCTCCAATCCTGCTTTCATCTTCTCATACTCGAAAATCTCTTCCAATTGCTCCCGTTCTTCCGGAGTAAGTTGTTCGGGGTCAATTCCTGTAGTCAGAATTTTTGAGTTGTCTTTTATTGCCTTGAATGGGTTCAGATAGCCATCAGCTACCGCTTCGTCATATTCGTAACTGTCGGTCGGCTCGCCTTGCTCCATACCGAAGAGGTCGTATGTAGAGCGGTCAACTTCATCACGAGGGGTTGCCGTCAGTCCTAAGAGCAGTCCATCGAAATACTCAAAGATTGCTCCATATTTGCCAAACACACTGCGGTGTGCTTCGTCAATGATGATAAGGTCAAATCTGCCTAATGAGAATGTCTTGGTATCCCTGTCCAAATGTCCTATCATGGTCTGATAAGTGGAGAAAAGGATACGTGCCGATATATCCACATCGCTGTCACGTAAGGAACTGACTGTCATGTTGGGCAATAACTTTGTATAATTCTTTTTTGCCTGATTGACCAGTTCGATACGGTCGGCAAGGAACAACACATTCTTTACCCAATTGTTTCGCACCAACACATCGACGAGTGAGATACTGATACGCGTCTTTCCCGTACCAGTAGCCATCACAAGCAGGGCACGACGATGCTTGTCGTTATAATGTTTGCACACTGATTCAATAACTCGCTTTTGGTAGTTGCGATTGGTTATCTTGTCCGAAATCTGCAAGTCGGTAATGTCGTTGCGACTCCGTTGTGCTATCATTCTGCGCAATTCGTCAATGGTATGGAATCCCATCACTTTGCGTGACGGATAACCGATACCATCTATTATATGGGTTTCAAAACCATTGGTGTAGTAGATAACAGGATGAGGACAGGCGTAGTGTTTAGCCAGACGATCGGCATACAATTCCGCTTGATGGCGACCAGCTGTCGCATCTACACTGGTGCGCTTGGCTTCCACTACAGCCAGTGGCGTTCCGTCTGCATCAAACAGTACATAGTCCGCATATCCCACACCGCTCTCATTGGGCATACCCTGTACCTCTATCTCTATTCCGGCATGGCGGGGGATGATTTCACCCTTATGTCCAGATACATTCCAACCTGCCTCGTGAAGCAACAGGTCGATATACAATTTTCGGGTTTCTGCTTCCGAGAGGTCGTTTACAACAGGCTGGGCATCCACCGTTGTAGGTTGTGCATCTGAACTTTCTTTCACCGCTTTTGCGGCAGTATCGGCAGTCTGCGTGGTCGCTGAAGAGGCTTGCTCTGTTTGAGGAACAACGGCAATGTTACTTGGTTGAGGTGATTGGGGAATCAGCTCTTTGTCAAAGTCCGGCAATGTGTCAATCACCTGCCAAGCCAATAGGATGGAACCAATGATGTAATATAGATTCAGTACGGCAAAGAAAGACTCTTTGCGCCCTACGAATCCATCATTGGCGTGTGCGGCATTGTTCCCAATCTTACGCACATAGTGGATGCGCTTCATCAGGTCTTCGCTGTTTATGAATGCCGTAAAGCGTTCGTCGGTCGTGAGTGAAAGCAACGAGGCACGTTCCCCTATCTGCCATCCTTTCAAGCGATAAACGGTTTTTACCATCATTTCCAGTGCAAGTCGGGCTTGCATGGCAGAAACCATTGGGTTAGCCATTTGAAAATCCTCAGCCGTGGCACAATAACGATAAATCGTTTTTAATCCGTCAATGTCTTTTATGATGTCGAAGTTCCTCATAACTTTTAGTCTTTTATAAATTCCCAATAGCCATCTTTATCTGAACCGATACGCTGAATGACCGTTCCATTTAACTTCTTGATATGTCGAGCAACAGTGGCACGACCGATATTCAGGAGTTTGGCATACTCATCGTATGTATATTCAGGGTGTTCTTTAATGGCTGTAATAAGCCGGGCTGTGGTGTCTTTAGGCGTTGCAGTATCATTTACAGTATCACTTTTTGTTTTTACAGTATCATTCATGCTTTGCTGATACTGTAAAATCCGATTTTCAAGATTGATAGTATGTTGCGTAAGCATTATATCTTGAACAATGGTACTATCCTCCTGCTCACGACTGTCAATCAAAGCCTGAATGTATTCGCCTTTAGCATCTTTGGTAACAATAGACGGGATAAGACCTAACTGCCGTTGTACGATGTTCATCAGCAATCGGGTAGTACGCCCGTTGCCGTCCACCCACGGATGAATGGTGACAAGACGGAAGTGCGCTTCAAAACTCAACCTATAACATGCTGCCATATCGTTTCTGTCCACAGATGCCAGTTCTCCGTTTAACCAATCGCAAAAGTCTGCTGTTGCTTTAGGTACTTTTTGAAATGCCAGATAACTTCTGCCTCCTATTCCGGCACTTACATTGCACCGTCGCAATTCTCCTTTTGAGGAATCGAAACTGCCGCCCATAGTGGAGTATTCCGAACCTGTACGGCGCATGACTTTGGCTGACAATTCGCATAAAAACTCAACAGTGTATGGCTGTCCGGTTTTCGCCCATTCAAAGCCATAGAGGTATGCGTTTTTCAAGTCCACATTCATCATCTGTTCGTTCAGGCTTCTACCTTTGGCTGCAATTCCCTCGTCAAACAACAACTGGTTTTCTACTTCGGTAACAGTCGAACCCTCAATGGCCGTAGAATGGGTAATCAGTGAATAGAGGTAGAATTTTTCATAATCCACCTGTTGGTCTATTCCCGAAGCCACATATCGGCTGATGGTTTCTATCAGTTTCTTATCAATCTCTTTCATGCCGTTGTCTTGTTTTAAGAGAAATAATATTGCATCCGTTCTGCCATTAAGGTCTCGGCATCGGCTAATTGCTGACGGAGTAGCTCTTTTTGCAGTTCGATGGCTTCAACTTGGGTGGCGAAGTGTTGCTGCAATGTTCGTGGAGGCACAGGAATAGTAAATTCGATAATATCTTTTATGTTGATATGTTTAACAGTTTGTCCAACTGTTTTTAGTTCGGCTTGATTCCTAATCCAAGGGGAGCGAATAATCGCCAAAAGGAGATAGGAATTTATTTTAGAGGGTCTAAACAACATTGTTCTCTGTCCTAAGCTAAAATGTTTTTCTTTAGGTACCATAATGCAACCTCCTACAGTTCCTTCACGACCATAAATTAAATCTCCAAATTGAGGCTTTAACCGATGCGTTCGTTTTAAATACTCTTCTTCGTTTAAGTATTGCATTGTGTTCCATTCAATTCCTGAATCTGTCAATTCGGAGGTTCTGATGCAAGGATATTCTGTTGGAATAGCCGATTTTTGAGGTGTTGAATGAGGGCAATCAACAATATGAGAACAAACCTCTTTGAGTGTTTGCAAATTCCATCCTTTAGGGTTAGTCACAGGATCACCAAACATATCAAGGAAGATAGATTGAGCGAGGACATCAAGGTCGGCAATCTGTGCCTTGTAACCGTCAATCATTTCTTGCAGTGCATCCAATTCAGTCGCTATTGCTTGTTGAATAGATATGTCTGTTGGGTATTTAATTTTTACCTCTTTCAAGAACTTGAAATGTCTTGCATAACCGTTACTCGGTATGTTTGACCACTTAATGAAATAATATAGGTATTTAGCAGATAAGCTGTTGTTAGGTTGTAATACTTTAACACCATCTGCACCTACACAGAAATCAAAATCTACATATTTGACAGTACGGGTATGGTCTCCGAAGATGACGATACTTCCTAAATCTTTATTGAGATTGTCTTCTGTGTTACAATATCCGGATATAAAGTCTTTTTCCTGAGAAATAATGGGATATTTCCCAGTTAAAAGGTAATCTTTCTTTTGAACTGCATCTTTGACTTTTAGAGTCTTGATGGAATCTTTTATTAAAGTATTCTCCCACTTTGATTTATCCACTTTCATACCCTTACGAATTTAGCTGTTTTTTGAACTCGGCAAAGGCAGCATCAATAGCTTTCTGCCTTTCTTTCATACGGGCAATGATAGCCTTAGGAACTTCGTATTCAACAGCCTCATACTCTACTTCGTGATAACGCTTATAGCTGAGGTCGTAGCCGTTGGCACGTATTTCATTGGCAGTGACAAAGAACGATTGCTCTTTGCGACTGCGGTCGGCTTCCGCTTCGAGGTTGTGGAAACGGGAGATGATATCGGGAATATCGTTTTGCTCAGGCTGTGGAATGCGCTGCGTGGTGAGCGAGAACCCATCGGCATGCATATCGTAAAACCAAACCTTGTCAGTGCCGCCTGTGCCTGTCTTGGTAAAAATAATGATGGCGGTAGAGACTCCGCTATAAGGTTGGAACACACCGGAAGGCATCGTGATGACGGCTTGCATGCAGTGCTTATCCACCAATGCCGATCGTATGGTCTTGTAGGCTTGTGCATCGCCTGTGAGAACCGTATCCGGTACGATGGATGCACACCGTCCGCCCGCTTGAAGCATCCGCATCATTAAGGCAAGAAACAGCAGTTCTGTTTTCTTGGTCTTGACAGCCGCTTTCAACGTGTGCGCTATGTCATCAGTGTCGAGACTACCTGCAAACGGAGGGTTAGCGAGACAAAGGGTATAGCGGTTTGTATCGTTGTTCTCGTCCGACAGTGAGTTACGGTAGTACAAATTGGGTTCATCCACATCGTGAAGCATCATGTTCATGCAGCCGATTCGGAGCATAGAAGCGTCCGAATCGGAACCGTGAAATATCTCTTTGCGGAAACGGTCTCCTTCTTCGATATTGAGCAATTCATCGCTTTGATGCTCTGCAATGTATTTGGCCGCTTCCATAATAAAACCGGCAGAACCCATTGCCGGGTCGCAGATGGTATCGTCAAGAGTAGGACGCATCAGTTCCACCATCATGCGGATGATATGGCGGGGGGTACGGAATTGTCCGTTAGTACCCGATGCCGCCATGATGCCAAGCATGTACTCATATACATCGCCCATCATGTCTGCACCATCGGAAGTAATTTTTTCAATACCTTCAATAACACGAGATAACAGTCGAGCATTGGTAATCTGAAAAACCGTGTCTTCCATAGCCTTTCTATAAGCCGAACCCTCTTTTCCCACATAACGCAAAAAGATAAACACATCGTTGCGCACCCGATCCAGCATTTTTGTCGGCTCCATTTCCTTGAACACGTGCCAACGCATTTCGTTATATGGCACATCTTGATTGGTGGAAGGATTGTGCCACACACCGCTGGGGAATGTAGGATTAAGCAAAACATCGCCCGTAAAGTTGGCTATCGCTTCTTTTTCACGTTGCTTGTCGTCAAGCATCTTCATAAAGAGCAGATAGGTAATCTGTTCAAAGATTGCTGATGGTTGGGTAAAGCCATTGTTCCAAAAGGTCTGCCATACATCATCTACCTTTTGTTTTATATCACCTGTAATCATATTATTTCTGTTTTAAATTTATTGAATGGGTAAAACAAGGATATTCGTTATTTCTCGGATGAATGAATAAGTTCCTTAACATCTACATTTAGGATTTTGGCTATCTCAAACAACACTTCTAAACTGGGTTGCCGTCTGTTACATACATACGCATTAACTATACAGAAACTCTTGCCAAGTTTCTCAGCCAGCCAAGTTTGTTTTATGCCTCTTTCTTCAAGCACTTCTTTTATCCGATTCATGGGTTTATCCATTGCTTTGTCTTTATATCATATATATTTGCAAAGATATAAAATATTATGCTATAAAAAGAGAAAAGAGGAAGAAAACTTTTCCTCCTCACTCGATTACATTCAAATGCCGCTCAATCGGATGTAAGTGTTTAAAAAAGCAAGATTTCACATTTGGTACAATCCTAACCAACCATTTTGGAAAACGTAACTTCCTGCGTCGTTTCGGCTAGCTTGAAGGTTATGTGTGTGAAAGTGTAGTTGGACCAACAGCTGTTACAGAAGCTACGAATATACCTCCTGTGAAATCTTTGCCTGTAATTCTTTATTTAAATTAAACATTGTCCAGCGGGTGAAAATGTACTTTTGCTTCTTGGCAAAGCGCATTATCATCTGCTGATCTTTTATCTCTGTAATGCCTATCAATGCAAGAAAGCTTTGCTTGTATGCATCATCCACAAAGGGACAAGTCATCATATCAGCCGTGAGAATCGTGAGTTCTGAATTGCGTTTGCGCTCAGATTCCGCAACAAGCCGATACTTCTTTAAAATCTCTTTTTTCAATAAAGCCTTTTGTTCATAATAGCACTTGTGATTCGCATAGTAATACAATAATATAATACATGCGAAAAGGTTATACTGTAGTTCACTTTTACCAATGAATGATTTAATAACTTCCGGTGCGAGTAGATATGCATAGCCTAACTCTTTAGCCAATATTAATAGATAGAGGCTTTCATGCAAGGTGTTTCGATGTGTATCTGTTGTAGCCAGCACCAAGGCTATTTCATCTTGAATCTTTTTAAAGATAATATCCTTGCTTATCGTTTGGAATCTAACCTCCGGATTAACTTTGAAATCACCATGTCGTTTTCCATAGATAATGATGGAATTCATTATCTTCAGCAATTTCAATGTTGTATTTATCTGCCTGTTGCTATTGAACACGAAGAATACCACATCAATTAGAGATACAAGATAACTTGTGAGCTTCCTTTGTACTCGTTGTGCATGAATTTCAACCTCATCCTTATTCGCCTCTTCTTTTGACATCAGGCGCTCATACTTCTTGAAACCTATTTCATATCGATTAAGAAAAGCGTCAAGGCGTTGACTTATCTTCTCAAGCAGATAATTTGCTATATCGCGATATTCAATTCCGCATTCCCTTACTATTGCTTTTATTTGAGCATTTACGCTATTTGCAGACAGGTATATATTGAATTTCTTATCTAATATTTCTCTGTCTTTATCTAATTCTTCGTCTTCCGTTTCCTCCTCTTCTTCTGCGTTTAATTTTGATTCTACTTCTTCCCAAAGTGGAGTCGAGAATATAGTGCTCAGCAAATTTTCAATTTGCTGTTTGGCAATAGTCACCTTTGTTATAAAGGGCCTTTCAAACTCTTCTGTTTTGGATGGACTAATCTGCAATTTGAATTCCTTCAGCCATTTTGTTAGACTTTCCATGAAGAGATTCCTGTCATTTTCGTCATTATAGAAGAGGAAATAGTCGTCAACATACCGATAACACTCATAGGAGGATTTCTGACGGAGGTCTTTTCCCAATAGTTCCTGTTCAACCTTTTGATCTATATACTGAAGTATAATCTCTGCAAAGATTCGAGAAAACTCCGGACCTATTACGATACCATTCGTCTCGCGAGCATTGACCGATTGCATTAGATTATCAAATGCATCGCCAACCCATGAACCATGATATCCAGGTAAGACCTTTACCTTGTCCGCACCACCTGCTGTTGCCCAACTTATGGTATGGGTATAAATACTGTCGAAACAACTCTGTAGGTCGAACTTCACAAGAAGTTTGAATTTCTTTTCTGCACGCTGGTATCTGTAATCCTCATAGAACTTGTATATATTTGAATACTTCTCGTAGCTGAAATAAGTTTTCAAATTTTCATATTCATTGAAGAACAATTCAACTTTATCACTTTCATGCCCGGACAACCTTCGGTGAAGTCGATCTCTATAGTAAAAGTATTGTGCTATCTTGTGCGGTTTGCGAATAGAGTATTTACTCTGATTGCAAAGATAGAGTATAGAATACTTATACTGATCATAAAACTCCACAACCTGCCACTGGTTATACGGATGTATAATTGACAGCGTTCGGGTCTTATTCGTCTTGTGGGCGATATTAAATTGATATGGGTAGAATAGGGCACTATTCTTGTGTTTCAAATCACTTATTGGCTTACCATGCTCATAACAGCCAAAAAGTAATGCAGCAAAAGCAGATGAATCTTCTTCATCAGTTCGTTTTGTTTGTTTCAATTGTGTCTCTTTCTTTCCAACTTTACCTACCCATAGGTATTTTGCAAGAAATCTGTATAGATACTTGTTTGAGAAAATAATCGGACACTCGTATGGCAGAACGTCTGAAAAGAGTACTCGCTCTTTACTATAATTTAGTTTTACCTTTTTTCTACGCTTCATACCCACGATGATTTAATTGTTCGAAGTCTCTGCTTCTTTACTTTGTAACGCTTGTGAGGATAATCAAAACCCTTTGTAAAAGATAGTAATGCAAGCTTCCTTTTTAGACTTTCCTCTATTGCAGTTCTATGTGCAATTGCAATAGATTTCTTTGAAGAAAGATTTAGCCTACCTATATTGCGCTTCAGTTGTCCATCTAAATATGATAGATTTTTTTTATTATCCAATAGCTGATTGGAGTAAAAAATACCAACTTTAACCCCTTTCTTTGCGTTGTACAGATTTATGTTGCAGGTTAACACATGAAGCGCATCAAACAGATAGTGTGCTGCAACATCAAAACCTGCGATATCAATCATCTTATAAAAAGTTGTAAACGACTTATCTATTCTGCTTGTAATACGATCCAATTTGTCTTGAGAGAGCGAAAATAGTAGATTATCTTCTTTATCAATATGAATATTATATCCTAATAGATTAAAATCTAAATCTACGGTATTAGCCGAATCATAAGTGTAGCATTTCCCTGAACCATCTGATGGCGTATGTATATCTAATCCCATTTGGGAATAAATATTTTCAAGTTTATCAATGTACCAATCTATTGGTTTATGGTATTCATCTCTGATATCAGGATGAATAACAAGCACCATATCGTCCATATACCTACCAAGAAATAATATACCGGGCAATGTATACTTAATCATCTCATCTATCTTGGACAAATAGAATTCAGATAGTAGTGAACTGATAGCACAACCTCTTGGAATACCAGTTCGTGGAGTCGGTACACGTGGACGAAGATTCTTGACTTCAAACTCCTTTCTAATAAGTCCGTGCAAGAGGGATTTACTCTTTACATCAAGCAGATTGTTGCCCTCCAAATACTTAAATAATTTATCATGCGGTATCGATTCAAAGCAGTGACAAACATCCGTTCGGATGATATAGTACCTGCTTTTATCTTCCATTAATAACGTCTTTAACTGAAAAAGTATCTCGTGACGACTTGACATAGATATTTTAAACAGTTTCTTCATATTTCTGCAAAGGACTTGCATCGCGAAAAACTCTTCAGCTGTAGCTCCAATAGTATAAAGCGGCTTCTGCGGATCTTCTGACGCATCTGGAGTAAGGTTGAAACGAAAGCTGCTTGATAAAATCCTTGAAGACACTTTGCTAAGATGCTCTTGCAACAAGATTTTCTGTTGCTGAGCATTATTTTTCATCAATTGCTTCAACTTGTCAACCTCACTCGTTTCTTCCTCTGTGCGCTCAGCTTTTTTCTTTCTCAATATTTTATTTAGGTTCTTTCTCATTTCACGATACTCCTGAGCTTTAGCCAAATATTCAGGAGAAAGATACCTTTTCTGCATCTTTCCCTTCCTATTCACCGCATTGAACGCATCATATAGCGAATCGTAGTTATATGAGAAACTATATTGAGACATCTCTTTGAGTTTATCTATTTTTATATGTTTCGAAGAATACTCATTATTTCCGCTTGCAAAGATATAAAATTATCTGCTATATAAAGAGAAAAGGAGAGGAAAAAGTCCTCTCCTTAACCCTAAACCAAGTATCAGACATTCAAATCTTTCAACGCCAATCCATAGTTATCTTGCCCGAACAAGTCTTTATGGATAAGTTTCAAACCGAGTGTCTGATAATACTTGTAGTCGTCGCCTTCGGTGCAGAGGTATTTGTAACCGTAGCGTGGCATGTACTCCTTGAAGAAGCGAGCCAAATCTTTTAGGCTTTCTTCTTGGTTCTTTTTGAAGTTGCTGCGCACAATGATGATAGACCAGTCGGGGAAGTTGCCTCTTCCGTCGCTGTACTCCCAGAAGCGAATGTAGCAGTTTAAATCACGTTCACGGATGTCCACGCAAAAGCCATTGGCATTTTGCATCACGCTACAACTGTTTCTGTAGCCGAATTTCTCACACAAGTAGAGATTGAAATCAAGAATCAAATCGTTTTGTACCATAATTGATTGAGTTTAAAAAATTAATGAATAGTGAATTATAAACGAAAGCCTCGCTTGCGCTTAGCCTTTTTCTTTTTCATCAGGCGATTGAACTCGGCTTCTTCTGCGGCAGTGGCATCGTAGGATGAGTTGCCGTTTAGCAAGCCGAGACTGATGCTTGAGCCATCATCGGAATGGGAAACGCTTTGTTGTACATTTTCTTCCTTATGTCTGGATTCCTGTTTGGGTGATTCAAACAAGGATGCACAAGCATTCTCTTCTAGTCGGTTGTCGATATTCAAGTAGCTGAACTCTCGGCTAATCTTAGAGCCGGAGAAAGAAAAACCGTTGTACTCAAATTTTACACCCTGTATTTCCCGTGTAGTTCGGCTGACCTTGAATTTCATATCAATGTCTCGGTCGGCAAGTGCATCCTTTAAGTCAGCCCAATTTTGTACTTGGGACAGTTCCTCTTTCAACGCTTTGTATATCTCATGCTTTGCTCGGTCATAAGGGCGCAATCGTTCTTCCTTGATATGGTCTTTACCATTGGCAAAATGCAAGCGATATTTGGCGGTCAACATTTTGCAAACTTTCTCATTCCTGCGAAAGTCATTCTTGTCGCTAATCGTTTTGCCGTCATTGTCCACTCGATTAAAGACGATGTGGCAATGCGGATGTTCACGGTCGATATGCCGGGCAATGATATACTGCGTGTTTTCGATGCCCATCAGTTTCATGTAGTCGTGGGTAATTTGCAACATCAGTTCATCATCATGTTTCAAGCGTTCGCTATCTTCTGGTGAGAAGTTGAGCGAAGTATGTCCGACAATATTCTTTACCTTATCATTGAGTAGCGATTGTAACTCAAATTGCTCCGCCATCTGTTCGGGTGTACCTTCTACTCCAACTGCTTCCAGCAATTTGGATTTCTCCTCTTTGAGAACATAGCTAACACAGCCACCGAACGATGTCCCTTTAGTCTGTTTACCGATCATCTTTCAAACGTTTTATAAGTAGGTTAATGTGCTGAGCCATTTCCTTGCATCTGTCCGCTACAGCGAAGAAACCGTAGGTGTTTGCCTGTCTTGCCAACTGGTTAAGATTGATACTTTCGCCAATCAGTTGACGGATGATGTGGATATGCTCTTGCGTGATTCGTTCACGTACCGAACCGTTTTCGATGAGCGAACGGATCACTTCGCTTTGAGTCTGCTTGCTCCGTCTGCAAAGCGCACCAAGCCATGCGTATTGCTGATATGACAGACGGAGTGTTACTGTATATTTCTTTTCCATTTGAATCTGTTTTTAGTGAATAATGTGTGACCATTGGGAACCGCCTCCTCAGACTTTTTGAGGAGCAAGTGGTCGGGAAATGTAATACACCGACATTAACTTGCTACAGTAAAAAAGTCTCAATTTCTCTCTCTGAGTTCAAAGTCTGAATCCTCGTTTCTTAGGTGGTGAAACCTTCGGTTGTGGAGTGCCTTGTTGTATGCTAATGAGTTTCAAATCGAATGTTTTTATCAGTATTTTCAAGGCAGGATTCATCATTATCATCTGTTGGAGGATAGCTTCATCAGGCTTCACTTTGAGCAGATAATCGGCTATGTCGTACCCCTCTTTTCGCTCGTTTTCGGTGGCGTTGGCTTCCAGATAATCGAACATTCGCACCTCAATTCCGTAGCTTTTCATCAGCCCGATTTTGCTCTGCCAATAGTCGGTCGCTCCCAAGTCAGGGAATAACACAACGTTTCTTCCTGCTAGAACAGATAGGTTGTTGGCATTGAAACAGCCGTTCTTTCCACCTGATGCTATCCATAAGAATTGCGGCAGATAGTAGGAAGCGATGAGTGCTGTTTTCTCGCTTTCGACCAGTGCAACAGGACGGCTTTTGTCTTCAGGAAGCAGATGTTCACCAAAGAAGCATTGCTTCAAATTGTAATCGCCCTTGTGCAGTACGGAGTGTACCCACGTGACATGATTGTACGGTTCTTTTATCCGCTTACCTGTTTCGGAATTGTAAAGCATTATCTTACCCGTGCGAACTTTATTCTGATTGTCCGTCTGCCAGAATACGGTTGCACCGTCCCAATACTTGGATGTGCCAACCTTGTATCTCTTCATTAGCTTTAATGTTTCTGCCTCTCCGAACTGAGCCGATAGAAACTGAAACAACTTGTTCGCAGGATAGCCACGCAATGATTGGTTGACTATATCCAAATCAATGTAGGATGTGGCTATAGGTTGCGTTTCCTTAATAGGGGCATAGCTTCTGAAACTATTCTCCGCGAACTTTTCTTTCTCAGACGGGTTCTGCTCAAAGTAATCACGAGGCGTGAAGTGATAACCGCATTTCTGCTCATGGTCACAACGCCCCACGTATTCTGGGAACTTGATTTGCTTCTCCGTATCGATGTACTTTGAAAAGCATCTTTGGCGGTGGCAGTTCGGACAAGTATGCCGAGTGCTGACACCTTTGTAGGGTTCTAATATGAATCTATGTGTACTCATTGTATGTTTCTTTTTAGGTGTGTCACTTTTGTCGTTATTGTCGTTTTCGCTTGGAAAGTGTCAAAACCGACAAAAATGTCACGGGTTAATCTTTGAATATTCTCCATGTTTCTCTTTGCGGAACAATGTCCCGATGTTGTCATTGAGAAAGCGTTGAAATGTGCGCTCCTTCATTCCATTTTGCTCGGCTATCTGTATAGCTTGGGCAGTTGTAAAGGATGGAGGAAGTAGATTGACTATCGCCTGTTGTTGGCTGTTGAGCATGTTCTCATTGAGTATATTTTGAACGCTCAATGCGGATTCCTTGAAATACTCCGTCAGTTTAATGGCTCGTTCTACCGTCAACAGGTCGATATATGTTTTACCACACTCTCCGCAAGTCCATCGTGCTAATTGGATAATCAGGCAGAAACGGATGATGTATATCTCCAGCTTGCAATAGATACTCACAATGGTGTCATTTGTCTCTTGGTCGCACAATTCTGAGAAGTGGTGCTGCCATTCGTAAAGCCGTCTCTTGGCATCCTCCGTGAAAAGAAGAATCTGCGGTTCTATCTCTCCAAACTCATTGAGGGCATACTCTTGTTGTATCAGTTTGTCAATAATGGCATTCCATTCTTGTTCGATGTTCTCCGGTAGTTCCTTGTCATTCCAACGAGCCTTCTGTTGCAGATTGGGCATCACAAACAGAATGCGGTCGATGAATCCGTTACTGGAACGTTCACCTTTAGCCAACTCACTGAGAATCTTCTTTTGAATAGTACCAATAACTGAGATATACGGTCGCTTGATGAAGATGGAACTCTTGGCATTCTTGCGGTCGGATATAGTGGTCTTGGCACTGAACACCGACAGCCAGAACTGTTCTTCCGAACCGTTGTTATAACGGTTGAAGTTCTTGAACCAAGCGGATAACTCGTCAGCCCACAAGCATAAACCACGTTTGTTTTGCGCATGGATAAGGCTCAAACCTTCAGGCGTTACATCCGAAATTAAGAAGCGTTTACGAACTGGCTCCTGAGGAAATTGTTCTTCACCGCTTTCCGCTCGTTCTTTGCGGCTCATACTCATCAGCTCATCATACTTGGCAAGAGCCTTTTCAAAGACTTGATTCTGCTGGTAGTCATAATCAAGAAACGGTTTCATAGCAAAACTGAGCGGATGGCTTTTGTTTGCTCCCGGTCTTCCAATCAATGCCATATACAGAATAGGACTTTCTATCCAGCCTTGCTTGATTT